>Ga0066709_100000416_pt1 | contig 22256 bp, 17 predicted proteins | sample GraSoiAngelo_158_FD_79665 | JGI IMG/M metagenome (GOLD analysis project Ga0066709, IMG submission 79665) | Grasslands soil microbial communities from the Angelo Coastal Reserve, California, USA - 14_1009_16_30cm | ecosystem: Environmental > Terrestrial > Soil > Grasslands | place: USA...
CACGGTTTTGTCGGCCGCCGCGACGCCCGCGCTGGCGGAAGACACTCTCTACGACCCCGCCGCTGCGCGGGTGCAGGGCAAGCTGTACCAGGTGTCGCAGCGCTGGGAAGTCGGAGTCACGTTCGGCACCGCTCTGAATGCGTCGCTGATCGACCAGTACGGCGGCCTGGTGTCCGTCAGCTACCACCCGAACGAATGGGTGGACGTCGGCGTCGACGTGCTGGCCAACCGCACCGGGATCTCCAGCCTCTCCGGCCAGATCCGCGACAAATTGCCGTCCCGTACCAACCCCGCGACCGGGCAGCCCAACACCGACGACGAGATCGGCGGCGCCGATCAGATGCGCGGCGGCGCGCTGGTGATGGCCCGCATCGCGCCCATCTACGGCAAGCTGAACCTCGCCGCCGAGCTGCCCGTGCACTTCCAGGTCTTCCTGCTGGCCGGGGCGGGAGGGGCGGCGTTCACGCACGAGTCCGTCAACCTGTGCGCCTCGCCGGGCGCCGGGCCTTGCGCGGCCGGCGACTACCAGACCACGACCTCGCTCAAGCCGGTCGGCGAGGTCGGCGGCGGCCTCCGCGTCTATCTCGGCCAGCGCTGGTCGCTGCGAACCGAGGTGCGCGCGTTCCTCTACCCGGCGTCGGTCCTGCGCGGCGCCGACCTGACGCAACCCGGCACGGGAACCAGCTCGCGCTACCTGGGCCGGATCACGACCGTAGGGCTGGGCGCGTCCGCGCTCTTCTGACCCGAGCGAATCGCCATGCGCCTCCTCCTCGCAATCCTGCTCCTCGCTCCCGCGGCCCTCGCCCAGGAAGATCGCGAGGTGCAACGCGTCCATGTCGTCGAGCGGCGTCCTTTCAGCGAGGCGAACCGCGCCGAGCTGACGCTCTTCGGCCTCGGCCAGGTGAATCCGCATTTCACCGTGCACGCCGGCGTCGGCGTGGAGCTCTCGTACCACCTGCGCGAGAACCTCGCGGCGCTGGTGTCCGTCACCTACAACGCCCTCGCGCACCAGAGCTCGCTCACCGAGGAGCTGGCGGCCAAGGTCGATCAGCAGCCGCTGGCGGCGAGCGCGCTGCTCCTGCAGGCCGATGCGCTGGCCGGCCTCGAGCTGATGCCCATCTACGGCAAGATCAGCTTCTTCGACCGGACGATCCTCCGCCTGGGGCTCTACGTGAACGCCGGCCTCGGAGTGGCGAAGACCCGGCTGCAGCTGCGCCCCTCGGACGCGGTGGGCGGCCGATCCTTCGGCGACACCGGCTTCCGGCCCGAAGCGGGGCTCGGCGTGGGTGCCCGGATCTTCGCCGGCGACCGGTTCACGGTGCGCCTCGAGCTGCGCGACCGCGTCTACTCCGCGTACGTCTCGAAGGTGAACGGCTGCACGGTGCAGGACGCCCGTGCCATCCGCGGCGGCGGCTCGGGAGCCACGGGGCTGAGCCCCGGCTGCAGCGCGTCCTCGTTCGGCGGCAGCGAGGACGAGATCAAGAGCGGCGCGGGCAGCGCGGCCATCCAGCTCGGCGAACCGTCGTCCAGCGTCATCAACAACATCGCGTTCCAGGGCGGCGTGAGCTGGCTCTTCTAGACGAGGCAACGATGCGAATCCCCGTCCTCCTCGCATCTCTGCTGGCGACCGCGGCGAACGCCGCGGCGGGCGACGCGCTCCACAGGGCCCAGGACCGGGAGATCGACGGCGACGCCCGCGGAGCGGCCATCTCGTTCCATCAGGCGCTGCAGGGCTTGCAAGGCCTGGAGCGCGCGCAGGCGGAGCTCCTCCTGGCGCAATCGCTGGCGCGGTTCGGGCTGCCTGCCTCCGCGTCCGTCTACTATCTGCGCGTTCTCGATCGAGGCCTGGGAAATCCGTTCTACGCGCGCGCGCTGGAGGGCGCGGTGGCCGTGGAGCCGCTGGACGGTCCCGCCGCGGCCGCGCTGGAGAAGGCGCCGGCCGAGGCGGTCGCCAGACTCCAGCCGGACCTCGCCGCGCGCCTCGCCGCTTCGCTCGCGCTGTCGGCCTACCGGGAGGGACGGTATGCGGATGCGGCGCGATTCGCCGACCGCGTTCCGCCCGGCAGCCCGGTGTACCCGCGGGCCCACTACTTGTCCGGTCTGGTTTCGCAGCGCAGCGATCCCGGCAAGGCGCTGGGCATCTTCGCCGCGATCGGCGCGCTGGAAGGCGACGGATATGCCGGACTCGCCGAGGTGAAGCAGCTGGCGCAGCTCGCCACGGGCCGGACCTTGTTCGCGCTCGGCCGGTATGGGGAGGCCTCGGCCGCATACGCGTCGGTGCCGCGCTTCTCGCGCCACTGGGACGAGGCGCTCTTCGAGGGTGCCTACGCCGACGTGCGCCGCGGCGATCCGGGCGCCGCGCTGGGCAAGCTGCACAGCCTGCGCTCGCCGCAGTTGTCGGACGAGTACACGCCGGAGGCGGAGAGCCTGGCGGCAGTCATCTACCACCGGAACTGCCTGTGGCCGCAGGTCAGGGAAACCCTGGCGAAGTTCGCGGCACGGTACCTGCCGATGCGCGACCGGGTGAAGTCCTTCCTCGCGCGGAACCCGACGCCGGGAGAGCTGGCCGGAGCGGTGGAGGGCGGCGACTGGTTGCCAGCGCCGGTCCGCCGCCGGGTGCGCAAGAACGAGCGCGTCGAGGCGATGCTCGCGGAGCTGGGGCGCACCGATGCCGAACGGCGCAAGGTCGCGGGAGATACCGAGCTGATGCGCAGCGCGCTGGGACCCGAGCTGCTGGACGCGCTCGGGAAGCAGCAGGCAGCGATGGCGGACGCCGCGGGGAACCTGATCCGGGGCCGGCTCGCGGGCCTCGCCCGCCTCTCCGACGCGCTCGACGGCGACATCGAGATCGTCGGGTTCGAGACCCTCAAGGGAGAGAAGGAGTTTCTCGAGGAGCGGATCGATCTCGAGGCGCTGCTCGCGACGCAGAAGCTGTACCGGCCCGCGCTGAGCGGCGGCGGGCAGGAGTACTGGCAGTTCGACGGCGAGTACTGGCCCGACGAGGTCGGCTACTACCGGTACACGGTCAAGGACGCCTGCCCCAGCGCCGAGCGCACCGCGGCGGCGCCCGTCGCGCCCAAGCCGACCTCCGACGACGCAGCCCACGACGTGGCCATCGAGCGGAAGCGCGACGAGATGATCGCGCAGCTCCAGCGGATCCTCCCCAAGGTGGAGCAGGGTGCGCGCAAGGCGGACCTCTCCTTCCAGCTCGCGGAGCTGTGGTGGGAGAAGGCGAAGTCCGTCGCGCTGCGCGAGGTGCGCGAGTACGACCAGCGCTATGCCGCCTGGCTCGCGGCGCGCGAGAAGGACGAGAAGTCCGAAGGCCCGGAGCCGAAGGTGTCGACGGGCGCGAGCGACGGCCATCGCCGGGAGGCCCTCGCGCTCTACCAAGCCATCCTGCGCGATTCCCCGGACTACTCGCGCCGCGACGAGCTGCTCTTCGTCCTCGCCTACAATCAGTACGAAATCGGCGACCGGACGGGAGCGCTGCGCAGCTACCAGGCGCTGATCGAGCAGTTCCCCGGCTCGCGCTTCGTGCCCGACGCCTACGTGCAGCTGGGCGAGCACCACTTCCAGCACAACGACCTCCAGCGCGCGCGAGCGGCGTTCGAGAAGGCCGCTTCGTTCCACCTGCCCAAGATCTACGGATTCGCGGTCTACAAGCTGGCGTGGTGCGACTACAACGCGCACGACTTCCGCTCCGCCATCGCCAGGTTCCAGGAAGTGGTCGACTACTCCGACCGGCAAGCGGAAGGGAAGGACCGCGACCGGATCCAGCTCAAGAACGAGGCGCTCAAGGACGTCGTGCTGCCGTTCGCGCAGCTCGATGCCGTGGAGGGCGCGGCCGCGTACCTGACGGAGAAGGGCGGCCCCCGGGGCGTCGAGCTGATCGATCGGCTGGCGGCGACGTACTTCGACAGCGGCAAGTTCGAGCAAGCGATCCGCGTCTACCGGTTGCTGGCCGGGCAGGCGCCGCGGGATGCCCGCGCCGCCGCCTGGCAGCAGAAGATCCTGCTCGCGTACGACAAGCTGAACCGCCGCGAGGAAGTGGCGCGTGAGATGGAGCGCCTGGTGGCGGATTACGGTCCGCGCAGCGCTTGGGCCAGCGCCAACGCAGGGCGGGCGAATGCCCTGAACGAGGCGCACGATCTGACGGAGAGCGCACTGCGCGAGCTGGTGCAGGACTACCACCAGGAAGCGATCAAGACGAAGAACGCCGGAACGTACCGGCTGGCGCGCGACATCTACAAGCGCTACCTCGACGCTTTCCCCGACAGCGAGAGCGCCTACCGGCTCCGCTTCTATTACGCGGAGATCCTCTACGCGCTCGAGGAGTGGGAGCCCGCGGGGGACCAGTACGCCCGGGTGGCGGACGCGGATCCGAAGGGCGACTACGCGCAGAAGGCGGCCTACGACGCGGTCCTCGCGCTGGAAAAGGCGGTGGCGATCGCGCAAGGCAAGCTGCAGAAGCGGGAGCTTCGCGACGCGGCGCGGATCGACGAGCACCAGGAGAAAGGGCAGGTCGGGCAGGGCGGCACCGAGCGCGTGGGCGCGTCCAAGGGTGGGCAGGAAGAGCCCGTCCCCCAGCTCGAGCAGAAGCTGATCGGCGCGTGCGAACGGTACCTGCGGCTGACGCCGAAGGCGCCTGACGAGGCCCTCGTCCGGTACAAGGCGGCATACGTCCTCTACCAGCACCGCCATTACGCGGAGGCAGGACGGCGCTTCGGCGAGATCGTCGAGCGCTGGCCGGCCGATCCGCTGGCGCAGAAAGCGGCGGACCTGTCGCTCGACGTCCTCAACGCGAGCGAACGATGGCTGCCGCTCAGCGAGATGGCCGAGAAGTTCCACGCCGACGCGCGCCTTTCGCCGCCCGGCAGCGAGTTCGAGCGCCGGGTCGCGAAGATCGCCGAGGGCGCCCGCTTCAAGCACGCCCTGGAGATCTACGAGAAGCGAAACGATCCCGTGCTCGCGGCGAAGGAGTTCACCGACTTCGTCGCCCGGTACCCGCGCAGCGAGTACGCGCCCGTGGCGCTGAACGATTCGGTGGTGATCGCCGAGAAGGCGGAGCAGCTCGATCTGGTGATCGCCGCCGCGGAGCAGCTCCTCAACGAGTACCCGGGTGCGCCCGAGGCGTTGCAGAAGCCGGCCACGCTCTCGCTCGCCGGCGCGTACGAGCGATCGGCGCGGTTCGCCGACGCGGTGCGCTGGTACGAGCGGTACGCCGCGCGCTGGCCCGCGGATGCCAAGGCGCCCGACCAGCTCTTCAACGCGGCGCTCTGGCGCGAGGGGTTGGGCGACGACGCGGGGGCGCTCGCCGACTGGCGCCGATACGTCGAGCGTTACCGCGCCCGGCCGGATGCGGCACGCATCGCCTTCAACATCGGCCTGCTCCTCGAGCGGCAGAAGGAGTGGCGGAAGGCAGCGGAGCACTGGCGCGACTTCCAGCGCGGATACGCGCGCAGCGCTTCGCCCGGCGAGCTCTTGCTGGCGCGGTACAAGGAGGGCCTGGCGCGCCGCGAGGTGAACCGCAGGGACGCCGGCGCGGCAGCCGCATTCGCCGAGGTGGCGCAGCGGTTCCCGCACCTGCCGCAGGCGGAACGGACCTCCGCCGTCATCGACGCGGCGGCGCATGCGCGGTTCCTCCTGGTGGAGCCCGCCTTCGACGAGTTCGTATCCGTGCGATTCACCACCGCCCGCCAGGCGCAGCTGGTCTCGGCGCTGAAGGCGAAGAACGCGCGGATGGCGAAGCTCCTCGCCGCCTACACGGAGGTGATCGCGGCGGGCAGCCCGACGTGGAGCCAGGCGGCGCTGACCCGCCTGGGGGAGGCCTACCGCGACTTCAACAAGGGCCTGCTCCAGGCGCCGACGCCGCGCGGCCTGGATGCGGAGCAGCGGGACCTGTACCGGACGACGCTCGAGAACCAGGCGCTCCCGCTCGAGGACAAGGCGGTGGATGCGTTCCGCAAGGCGATCGAGACGAGCGGCCGGACCAGCACCTATTCGGAGTGGACGCTGCGCGCGCAGGAGCGCCTGCGGGAATACCGGCCGGACGAAGTGGCGGACCGTCGCGAGCCGGCGCTCCTGAGCAGCGCTGCCGCAAAGGCGGTCGCGCCGGAGCCGCTTTCCGCTCCGGTCGCGGGGGAGGGGAAGTGAGCAAGCATCTTCGAACCGGGATCGTCCTCGCGCTGGGGCTGTGCGCCTGCGCGCGCCAGGTGGTGAAGGCCGAAGCTCCGCCTGCATTGCAGCAGGCGCCTCGCGCCGAGGCGGCGCAGCCTGGCCCGCCGGCCGGACCGCCCAGCCCGCCGGCCGCGCCTCCCAGCCCGGCAGCGCTCTTCGAGGCAGGTTGGGCCGACGAGCAGCGTGGTGATCCGGACGGGGCGCGGAAGCACTACGCCGCGGCACTGCAAGCCGATCCGGCGCACATCGGAGCGGCCCTCAATCTGTCCAGGCTGCTGCGCCTTTCCGCCCGGCCCGCGGAGGCGGAGGCGGTCTGCAACGCGGCCCTCCGCGCGGCGCGCGAGGAGCCGCGCCTGCTGGACGCGCTCGCTGCTTCGCTGCGCGAGCAAGGCAAGCTGGACCCCGCCGAGACGGTCGTGCGCCGCGTCCTGCAGCGCCACCCGCGCGACGCAGGCGCATACAAGAACCTGGCGCTGATCGAGGCCGACCGTGGCCGCGTGCGGCTGGCGGAGATCGCGCTCGCGAGCGCCCGCAAGCTGGATCCGGCCGATCCTGGCATCCCCAACACCCTCGGCATCCTCGCGATGCGCAAGCGCGATCCGGGGGCTGCCCGGGAGCGTTTCGCCGAGGCGGTGAAGCTCGACCCAACCTACGCCGCCGCGTGGGCGAATCTGGGCGCCGTCGCGCTCGCCTATCGCGATCATGCCGCCGCCGAGCAGGCGTACGCAAAGGCCGTCGCGCTGGATCCCGGCCGCTACGAGACGCACCTCGGCCGAGCCTGGGCGCTGGAGGGAGCGAAGAAGCCGGCCGAAGCCCTCGCCGAGTACGAGATCGTGCTCGCGCAGAGGCCGCAGCAAGAAGACGCCCTGTTCGGGCGCGCCCTGGCGCTGAAAGCTGCGAACCAGCTCGCCGCGGCCAAGGCCGCCTTCGAGCAGCTCGTCGGGCTGGCGAATGGCTCGCGCGCGAAAGACGCCCGGGCGCAGATCGCCTCCATCGAGCTGCGGCTCGCGCGCGCGGCGCCAGCGGCGGAATCCGCCGCGGCGAAGACCGGGAGCGGCAGATGAAGAGAACGCGCGTGCAGGGCGGATGTCCGATTCCGGCAGGCAGCTCGCCGGCCGGGCGGCGAGGCGGTTGGCTGGAGGACCGGCAGTGCAAATCGTGGAGCCGGAGGCTCTCGCCGATGCGCGCCCTGATCGTCCTATCGCTCCTCGCGGCCGTGCCCGCCGGCGCCGCCGATGCTCCCAAGGGCGTCAAGGTGGTGCAGGAGCCGGACAAGATCGTCGTCCGGAAGAAGACCGTGGTCGACTTCAACGACGTGACCGTCGAGGGCGAGCTGCTCAAGCCCGAGGGCAGCTACCTGCTCCACCGCAACAAGACACGGTTCGAGCCGCTCATCCATCTACGCGACGACTTCAACGCCGAGCTGCAGCAGTCGGCCGACAACCTCTAGGCGAGCGACATGGCGAACGAGAACCACAAGGGTGGCAAGGGAGCGTCGGCGGCGGCGAGGGCGGAGCCGCCTCCACTGCCGGTCGAACCGCCCCAGAAGATCCTGCCGCCGCTCACCACTCCCGTCTTCGCGGTACCCCTCACCGATCCGCCGGACCTGGACGACGGCGGGCTGGTCGGCGCGGCGGGGGCCGGCGATGCGGCCGCCGCCCGGCTCCTGTTCGACGAGGTCCCCGAAGACGCGGGGACGCGCCGGGGCGACCGGATCCTCCTGGTGGGGCTGATCTGGGGGCAGGAGACGCTCATCGAGCTGGAGCAGGTGGCGAGAGGGAGCGATCTCCGAGCGGGGAAGCTCTTCGACTTGCCCACCGGTGGCCTGCCTCCGGAGTTCCGCATCGTGCAGCCGGACGGCGACGGGCACGTCTTCACCGTGCCGGCCGAGCTGCATGCGGAAGTGCACCGCGGCAAGGCGGTCAGGAGCTTCGACGAGGCCGGCGCGCGGCCCGTGCAGGCGCATTTCGCCGGGCGCGCGCACCGGCTGGCCGCCCACGATCGCGTGGTGGTGCGCATCGCGCCGCAGCTCCAGCTGGTGGCGCGCTACGTCCCGGCGGAGCGGAAGCGCGATCGATCCGTGCTCGCCTCGCTCGACGTGGGCTTCGCCAGCACGGTCGCGGTGGCGCTCCTCTTCCTGGCCCTGTTCTGGCTGATGGTCCGCATCGCTCCGCACCACGACGAGACGGTTACCGACGACCTGGCCGGCAACCAGCAGCGCATCGCGCGATACCAGGTGAAGCCGCGTGAGAAGCCGATCGAGGAGCCGCCCAAGCCGCGCGAGATCTCCGGCGTGCCGGAAGGCGCCAAGGCTCGCGACGAGGAAGGCAAGCTCGGCAAGCGCGAGGCGAAGAAGCGGGAAGCGGCCCCGTCGCGCAAGGGGGCGACGGTGGTCGACGCCGACAAGCGCGAGTCCGACCGGCGCAAGGTGATGAGGCTCGGGCTGGTCGCCGCCCTGTCGAAGATCGGCGCGACGGCGGGCGGAGCGTCCAACGTGCTGGGGCCCGGAGGGCTCGGCACCGGCATCAACACGGCGCTTGGCGGGGTGAAGGGCCGGGCCGGCGTGGGCGATGCGTACGGCGTCGGCGGGCTCGGGTCGCGCGGCTCGGGCCAGGGCGGCGGCGGAACCGCCATCGGCATCGGCGGCCTGGGCACGAAGGGATCCGGCGGCGGCCGGGGTGGGTACGGCGAAGTCGATCTCGGCGGGCGCGGCAAGGAGGAGACGCAGTTCGTGCCCGGCCGCACCATCGTGGTGGGCGGCCTCTCGCGCGACGTGATCAACCGCATCATCCAGCGGCACTACAACGAGGTGAAGTACTGCTACGAGAAGGAGCTCACCAAGGATCCGGCCCTGTACGGCAAGGTGGCGGTCATGTTCGTCATCGACGGCGCGGGCAGGGTGGGCGACGCCCTCGTCCAGCAAAGCACGATGGGAAGCGAGCCGGTGGAGAGCTGCATCGTGACCCACGTCCGGCGCTGGGCGTTCCCGGCGCCGGAGGGCGGCGGCACGGTGCAGGTGACCTACCCCTACGTCTTCAAGAGCAGCGCGCAATGATGCGCCTCCTCGCCGCAGCCCTGCTCTTCGCCGCGGCTGCGCGGGCCGGCGAGCCCGACGCCGACCCGGGCCGTCCGGCGCCCTCGCGGCCCGCGGTGCCGTCGAACGGCGTCGACCAGGCGCCCCGCCGCGGCACCTTTGCCGAGGCGAGCGTGGGAATCTTCACCACGGTGGGCGGAAGCCGCCGGTTTTCCAACGCCCAACCCTGGCTCGGGCTGACCGTGGGCCGGGACCTCGGCGCCGCCGCCTCGATCTTCGCCTCGCTCGCCGTCGGCGCATCGAGCAACTCCTGCTTCCAATCCGCGCAGGGAGCGTGCCTCGCCGCGGATTCGTTCGGCGCCACCTTCCTCGAGGCAGGCGGGTCGTACGGCGTGTGGGCCACGCCCAGGTTGCTGCTCTCCGGCAAGGTCATGGGGGGAATGACTCTCTTCTCGCCGGGACCGTTCACGCAGAACGACGGCGCGACGGTGCCCGACCGCGTGATCGCGCCTCACGCGGGAGTCGGGGTCGCGGTCGACTACCAGACGCGCCTCGACCACTTCGCCGTCGGGTTCGACACCGCCGTGCGCTACTCGCTCCCGAGGCGAGTGGACGGCGCGGGGCAGGGCGGGATCGCCTCGCTGGCGCTGGTGCCGCGCATCCGATACGTCTTCTGAATGCGCTCCTGCGCGTTCCTGTCAGTCGCCGCCGTATTCGGCGGCGCTGCGCCTTTTCATGCCGCGGTCGTCATGGCATCCGCTCTGGCCGCCTGCGCCCACGCAAAGTCCGGAGGTCCCGCCGCCGAGCAGGGCGTGGCGAGCGCGCTCGACGATTTGCACGACGCGGCGGCTCGCGCCGACGAGGATCGCTACTTCGCCCACTTCGCTCCGGGTGGAGTGTTCCTCGGCACCGACGCCACCGAGCGCTGGGACGTCGCCGCCTTCCGCGCCTACGCGCACCCGCACTTCGCGCGCGGGAAAGCCTGGAGCTTCCGCGCGGCGCGCCGGAACGTCTCGGTGCGCGGCGATCTCGCCTGGTTCGACGAGGACCTGGAGACGCAGAACCTGGGTCCGGCGCGCGGCAGCGGAGTGCTCTCCCTGCACGACGGCAAGTGGCTGATCGAGCAGTACGTCCTCTCCATCACCGTGCCCAACCAGCGGTTCCGCGCAGTCCGCGAGCTGCTCGAACGTCCTGCGCAATAGAGGCGTCTCAGCGTTCCTTGCCGCGCATGGCGCGGAACATCTGCTTCACGTTGTCGCGGTCGTAGTCGGTCGCGTAGCTGAACTCGCCGCCGTTCTTCAGCCACTCGCCGCCGTCCACGGTAAGGCAATCCCCGGTCACGTACGCCGCTCCGTCGGAGAGCAGGAACACGGCGGCGTCGGCGATCTCGCGCGGCGTGCCGAAACGCTTGAGGGGCACGCGGTTCTTCGCCATCTCGGTCATCTGCGGGTCGGGCATCAGCCGGCTGAACGCACCCTCCGTGTGCACCGGCCCCGGCGCGATGGCGTTCACGCGGATTCCGTACGCCGCCCACTCGACCGCGAGCGAGCGGGTCAGGGCGAGGACTCCCGCCTTGGCGCAGGCGGAGGGGAGGACGAACGCCGATCCGGTCCACGCATAGGTGGTAACGATGTTGACGATGGCGCCCTTGTCGCCGGCGATCATCTTCTTCCCGAACGCGCTGGTGCAGTGGAAGGTGCCGTTCAGCACGATGTCCACCACCGTCTTGAACCCGTTCGGCGACAGGTCCTCGGACGCGGCGAGGAAATTCCCCGCCGCGTTGTTCACCAGGCCGTCGACGCGCGGCAACTGCGCGGCCGCGCGCTCCACCGCCGCGGGGTCGCGCACGTCGCAAGCGATCGCGCTCGCTTCTCCGCCGCGCGACCGGATCTGGCCGACCACCTCGTCGAGCTTCTCCTGCCTGCGGCCCAGTATTACCGAGCGCGCTCCCAGCTCGGCGAACCGGCGCGCCATCTCGGCTCCCAGCCCCGAGCCTCCGCCCGTCACGACGATGGTGCGGCCCTTCAACAGATCGGGTGCGTACACGGCGGCCTCCCGGTAGAAGGGGGCATGATGCAGATTCACGGCCGCCGCGTCCACCGCTGGATCGCCGCGGCGACGCTGCTCGCCGCGGCGTCGGCCGCCGCGCAGCAGCAGCCACGACAGGGCAAGCTGCTGGTGTTCGTGGTCGTCGACCAGCTCCGGTACCAAGATCTCTTGTCGCTGCGCGATGAGCTCGGTGCGCAGGGCTTCGCCGGGCTCGGGCAGCCGGTGCCCGTCCGCTACGAGACGGCGCTCACCCACACCGCGCCCGGGCACGCGACGCTGGCGACGGGCGCCTGGCCCGAGGTGCACGGCGTCGTCGCCAACCGGTTCATGGAGGGTGAGCGGCCCCGCGAAGCCGTCGAGGATCCCGCGTGCCCGGCCTGGGGCGGCAAGCGCGGCGTCAGCTGCGCCGCTCTGCGGGCCCCGACCTTCGCCGACGCGCTCAAGCTCGCGACGCTGGGCCGCGCGCGCGTCCTGAGCGTCGGCATCAAGGACCGCGGCGCGCTGCTCCTCGCCGGGCGGTCCGCGGATCTCGCGCTGTTCTACGACCTCGAGACCGGCGAGCTGACCTCCACCACCTGCCTTGCTCCCGGGCCGCCGGACTGGCTCTCCGCGCTGAGGAGAGCGCATCCGGTCAGCGAGTGGAAGGATTGGACCTGGACGCTCTCGCGCCCCGAGGCGGTGTATGCGCGCGTCGCCGAGGAGCGCTCGGAGATCCGCGACTTGTACGGGATCGGCCCGTCGTTTCCGCACCGCGTCGGGCAGGGCGACGTTTCGCCGCGCCTCTTCCGCGCGCTGCGGGCGGCGCCGCCGTCCACCACCATCGTGCTGCGCGCGGCGCGCGCCGGGGTCGAGGCGATGCAGCTGGGCGCGCGCGGGCGCAACGACCTGCTGCTCCTCGCGCTCGGGGGCGTCGACTACGTCGGCCATTCGACGGGCACCGCTTCGCGGGAGCGGATGGACCTGCTCTTGCGCATGCACGACGAGCTGGGCGCGTTCCTGCGCGACCTGCGCGGCCGTGTCGGCGACGGACTCTCGGTGCTGCTCACCGCGGACCACGGAGGGACCCCGATACCGCCGACCGCGGCCCGGGTGGGCGTCGGCGCGCTGCACGTCGCCGGAGCTCCGCTGCTGGACCCGGTGCAGAAGGCGTTGGACCGGGTCTTCGGCGCGCACCCCGGCTGGGTGGTGATGATGGAAGACGGCGTGCTCGCTCTGCGCAGGTTCCCCGGAGTGGACCCGGGGCGCGCGGCGGAGGTCGCTGCCGAGGCCCTGCGCGGCGTACCGGGAGTATGGAAGGCGGTCACGCAGGCAGGGGTCGCGGAGGCCGGCCCGCTCGTGCGACACGCCTGGTTTCCCGGGCGGAGCGGTGACGTCCTCTTCGTCCCCGCGCCGCTCGCGAGCCTGGGCGGATCCGGTCCCGACGAGGCCTGGGTCATCCACGGCAGCCCGTGGACGGACGACGCGCTCGTTCCGCTGCTCGCGCAGGCGCCTGGTTTCCGGCTGAAGCGCGGGGAGGATCTATCCGCGGTGCAGGTCGCCCCATCGGCAGCGCTGCTCCTGGGAATCGCGCCTCCCGCGGCCGCGCTCGCGCCCCCGGCGTTGGTCCCCGCCCAGTGAGTCACCCCAGTCGTCGCACGCGGATCTGACGTGAACTAAAAACATCTACAGGGAGCGCGGGAGGTTTGGGAGGATTTGAGGACGCTCCGCGAATTGGCTCGGTTCGCGAACACAGGAAGACGCTCCCGCGCTCCCCGACCTCCCGCGCTCCCCGACCTCCCGCGCTCCCCGACCTCCCGCGCTCCCTGTCGAAGCTCTTCGCCGGGAACGTCAGTCTAGAGGAGGCCGTCGGCGCGCTTGCGTTCGCGTTCGAGGCGGTAACGGTCGCCCGCGCTGAGGACCCTCTTGCGCAAGCGGACGTTCTTGGGAGTCACCTCGACCAGCTCGTCCTCGTTGATCCATTCCAGGGCCTTCTCCAGGCTCATCTGGCGGGGAGGCGTGAGGATGATGTTGTCGTCGCGCGTCGCCGCGCGGACGTTGGTGAGCTTGCGCCCGCGGGTGACGTTCACGTCGAGGTCGCCGGGGTGCGAATGCTCGCCGACGATCATCCCTTCGTAGACGGCATCGCCGGCTCCGTAGAAGAGGGCTCCGCGCTCCTGCACGTCGAAGAGAGAGTACGCCACCGTCTCGCCCTCGCGGTCCGCGACGATGGCACCGCTCACCCGCCTGGGGATCTTGCCTTGCCACGGCTCGTAGCCGTCGAACTGCGAGGACATGATGCCTTCGCCGCGCGTGATGGTGAGGAACTCGTTGCGGAACCCGACCAGCCCGCGGGCGGGGACGCGGAAGTTGAGGCGCACGCGGTCCGAGCCGAGCTGCTGCATCTCCACCATCCGGCCCTTGCGCGGCCCCATTCGCTCCGTCACCACGCCGACCGAGGGCTGCGGGACGTCGCACACCATCAGCTCCATCGGCTCATGCAGGACGCCGTCGATCTCCTTGGTCACCGGCTCCGGGTTGGAGGCGGTCAGCTCGTACCCCTCCCGGCGCATGGTCTCGATGATCACCGCGAGCTGCAGCTCGCCCCGGCCCACCACCTTGAACGCGTCCGGCGAGTCTGTGTCCTGCACGCGGATGGCGACGTTGCGGTACGCCTCCCTCTGCAGCCGCTCGCGCAGGTTGCGCGACGTCACGTACTTGCCTTCCCGGCCGGCGAAAGGTCCGTCGTTGACCTTGAAGATCATCGACATCGTGGGTTCGTCGACGTGGATGCGCTCGAGCGGGATGGGGTGCTCGGAGTCGGCGATGGTATCGCCGATGGCGATCTCCTCGATGCCGGCCAGCGAGATGATCTCGCCCGGGCCCGCCTCGGCGATCTCGATGCGCTTGAGCCCCTCGAAGGCGAAGATCTTGTTCACCTTGCCGCGGGGCGTGCTGCCGTCCGCGCGGCACACCGCGACCGACTGGCCGGCCTCCACCGACCCGCTCGAGAGCCGGCCGATGGCGAGCCGGCCGACGTAGTCGTCATAGTCGAGGTTGGCGACCAGCATCTGGAGCTTGTCGTGGGTCGTCTCGGCCTTCTTGGGCGGTGGAATGGCCTCCAGGATGGCGTCGAGCAGCGGCTCCAGCGTGCGCGCCCGCGCTCCGGGGGTCTCGCCCGGATGCGGCGCCGCGCCCGGCGCGGCGGCCTGGCCGACCGGCAGGTCGTCGAAGTCGGACAAGCGCAGCGAGGCCCGCCCCGAGCGCGCCACCGCGTAGATCACCGGGAACTCGATCTGGTGCTCGCTCGCGCCCAGATCGATGAACAGAGAGTAGATGGCGTCGAGGACCTCGGCCGGCCGCGCGTCCTGGCGATCGATCTTGTTGACCACCACCACGGCGGGCAGTCCCAGGGCCAACGCCTTGCCGAGCACGAAGCGCGTCTGCGGGAGCGGTCCCTCGGCGGCGTCGACCAGCAGGAGCACTCCGTCCACGAGGCGGAGCCCGCGCTCCACCTCGCCGCCGAAGTCCGCGTGTCCGGGCGTGTCGACGATGTTGATCTTCACGCCGCGATAGGTGACCGCGGTGTTCTTCGCCAGGATGGTGATGCCCTTCTCCCGCTCCAGCTCGTTGGTGTCCATGGCGCGGTCCACCATGGCCTCGTTGGCGCGGAAGATCCCCGTCTGGCGCAGCATGAAATCGACCAGGGTGGTCTTGCCGTGATCGACGTGCGCGATGATCGCGATATTGCGGATCTGCTCTCGAGCAATCATGGGAGGAGGGGTGCGCGCTTATACTGCATCCTCACGATCTTCCGCGCTGTAAAAAGCGCGTCAACCCTCGTACACTCGCAGGATGCCGTCGGTGCGCGGCCATCACCACCTCGCCATCCAGGTGAAGGACCTGGCCGGGGCGGTGCGCTTCTACGGCGACGTGCTGGGTCTCAAGGTGGTCCGGCGGTGGCCCCACGAAGACGGACGGCCCGGCGAGCGGTCGGTGTGGCTCTCTGTGGGGGAGGGTGAGGAATTCATCGCGCTCGAGGCCTGCGACGTGGAGCGTCTTCCCACGCCGTTTCGCGATCCGCACGGCGGACTGCACCTGCTCGCCCTCCGCATCCCCGCGCACGACCGCCACGCGTGGGAGCGCCGGCTGAACGAGCTCGGCATCGAGATCGTCCACCGCACCCGCTGGACGCTCTACCTCCGCGACCCGGAGGGCAACCGCATCGGTCTCTCTCACTACCCGGACGAGACCTGATTCCCCCCATGGCCCTCTGGATCCAAGGCAACGGAGCGGCGGGGAGGGAGAGCCTCCTCGTCCGCCGGTTGATCGATCAGGGCATCCGCGATCCGCGCGTGCTGGCCGCGTTCGCGCGGGTGCCGAGATCGTTCTTCGTGCCCGACGAGGCGCGGGACGAGGCCGAAGCCGACCGCCCGCTCGAGATCGGCTGCGGCCAGACCATCTCGCAGCCGTACGTGGTGGCGGCGATGATCGAGGCGCTGGAGATGACCGGCCGCGAGCGCGTGCTGGAGGTGGGGACCGGCTCCGGGTACGCGACGGCGATCCTGGCGGAGATGATGCCGGTCAGCGCGGAGATCCGCAGCGTCGAGATCATCCCCGAGCTCGCCGGCCGCGCCGGGCGCGTGCTGGCCGAGCTGGGCTACGGCAACGTCCAGCTGCGCGTGGGAGACGGCGCGCTCGGCTGGCCCGAGGCCGCCCCGTTCGACGCCATCCTGGTCTCGGCGGCGCCGTACGAGGTGCCCCCGGCGCTCCTCGATCAGCTCGCGCCTGGCGGCCGCCTCGTGCTGCCGGTAGGCCCGTCCCCGGAGCAGCAGGAGCTGCAGCTCTGGCGGCGCGTTCCTTCCGGCCGCCTGGAGAAGCGCGGTCTCATGCAGGTGCGCTTCGTGCCGCTCACCGGGTCGTCCCAGCGCAGCGTACACTGACCGCCGATGCAAGGCGGCGGCGTGCAGGCAGTCCAGCTCGTCTTGTTGCTGTTGCTCGTGTTCGTGGTGGTGTTCGGCGCGCTCGCGCGCAGGCTGCAGACGCCGTTCCCCATCGTCCTCCTCATTGCAGGTCTCGCGCTGAGCTTCATACCGGGAATCCCGCGGGTCACCCTCGATCCCGACTTCGTCTTCTTCGTCTTCCTGCCGCCGCTGCTCTACGCGGGCGCCTGGACGACCTCCTGGCGCGACTTCTCGTACAACCTGGTCAGCATCTGCTCTCTCGCCTTCGGCCTGGTCGCTTTCACCGTGCTCGGCGTGGCGTTCTGCGCCAGGTGGGCCTTCGGCGGCTTCGACTGGCGCCTGGGGGTCGTGCTCGGCGCGGTGGTCGCTCCCACCGACGCAATCGCCGCGACCACCATCGCCAAGCGGCTGGGGCTTCCGCGGCGCATCGTGGACGTGCTCGAGGGCGAGAGCCTGGTGAACGACGCCACCGGTCTCTTGGCGCTCGAGTTCGGCATCGCGATGGTGGTCTACGGCCAGACCCCGGATGTCGGCGAGGCCGCGCTGCGGCTTTGCTGGCTCATCGCGGGCGGGATCGGCATCGGCCTCGTCCTCGGACGCTTGATCGAATGGCTCGAGCTTCGCATCGACGACGCACCCATCGAGATCACCACGAGCATCCTGGTGCCGTACGCCGCCTACCTCGCCGCGCAGGCGGTGCGCTCCTCGGGCGTCCTCGCGGTGGTGGCGTCCGGCCTCTACCTGAGCCGGCAGAGCACGCGCTTCTTCTCTCCGCGCGTGCGGATCCAGATCTACGCGGTGTGGAACGCCTTGACGTTCATCCTGAACGGCGTGGTGTTCGTCCTCATCGGGCTGCAGCTCCCCTACGTGCTGGCCGGCATCCGCGGGCAATACGGCCTCCGCGCCCTGCTCCTCTATGGCGCGCTGTTCAGCGCGGTGGTCGTCCTGCTGCGCCTGTTCTGGGTCTTTCCCGGTGCTCGCCTCGCCTACTTCGTCCGGCGGCGGATCCTCGGGCAGAGGGAGAACACGCCCCCGGCGCGGCAGATCTTCGTGGTCGGCTGGACCGGCATGCGCGGGGTCATCGCGCTGGCGGCGGCCCTGGCGCTGCCCCAGATGCTCTCGGACGGAAGGCCGTTCCCGCAGCGCAACTTGATCATCTTCCTCACCTTCTGCGTCATCGTCGTCACGCTGGTGGGGCAGGGGTTGAGCCTGCCGGTGGTGATCCGGGCGCTGGGACTGGCGGGGAACGAAGGGGCGAACTGCGAGCTGGCCGAGGCGCAGCGCATCGTGCTCGAGGCGGCGCTGCGGCACATCGAGGAGGGGCGCCCCAGGGACGACCCGCGCTGGGCGGGGTTCTACGACGATCTGGCGCAGCACTACCGGGAGCGCCTGGAAGCGCTCGCGGACTCGCCAGACGGGAACGGCCCCGAGGGGCACCGCAAGTACGTCGATCTGCTGCGCGAGGTCATGCAGGTGGAGCGGGAGACGGCCATCCGGCTCCGCAACGAGGGCCGCATCAGCGACGAGGTGCTGCGCCTGATCGAGCACGACCTGGACCTGCGCGAGGCGCGCATGATGGGAGGCGTGCTCGAATGACGATCAACGCCGCCGACGAGCCGCTGGAATGCGTCCTGGTGCGCAGCGGGCAGGAGCCGGTGGTGGTGAACCTCGACATCGAGGGCGTCGAGCAGCCGCAGGCCGTCGAGTGGGTGGACCCGATCCACAGGACGCGCCGCCAGGTCAAGAGCGGCGCCGGCACTCTCGTGGTTGGGCGAGGCGGCGCCGCCGCGCTAAGCTGGTCCGATGCCTGCCTGCCCGGTGTGCGACACGGACAACCCGCAGACCGCGGTCGAGTGCGCCAATTGCGGGCGGGTCCTCCGCAGGCCGACCGAGGTGCCCGGCTTCGCGCCGCCCGTCGACGGGCTAGAGCCGACGCTGCACGCCGCCGCCGAGGCGCAGGTGGAGCGCGTCCCCGAGCTGGAGCCGACCGCGGTCGCGCCGCGCTCGCTACGCGCGCCCGAGGAGCGGCTCGAAGTGGAGCGGACGCCTTACGAGGCGAGTGGCGAGCCGCAGAACTGGTCCCCCGGGCCGCTGGAGTTGGAGAGCGGGCGGGACGAGGACACGGATCCTCGCACCCCGCCGCCGGTCGACTCCGGCGCTTGCCCGTGGTGCGGCGCCGTTTCCGCGTCGGCGCTGTGCGATTCGTGCGGACGGCAGCGCGCGCGGTATTTCGCCCCGCCGCTTCCCGCGCCGGACGCGCAGGCGTCCGCCGGTGACGCCGTGCTCTGCCCGGCGTGCTTCGCGCGCGTCGCGCCGGGCGCGCGCTGCGCCGAATGCGGCGTACCCCTTCCCGTACGCCAAGCCTGATGCGCAGTTCCTCCTCACCGAGCCTCCGCTCCGTGGATTGACTTGCCCGAGCTCGCGCGCCATAGAGAGCCGCCCATGGTCCAGCGGCACGGCACCGAGGAGCTCGAGGCCGAGCTGCGCCGGCTGCAGGAGGCTTCGCGCGCGCGTCGCTCGGTCGACGGGTTCGCGCGCGCCGCGGTGGAAGGGTTCGTCTGGGCCGTGCTGAGCGGCGTGTGCGGCAAGCTCGCGTGGGACTCGACGCGGCTGCCGCTCTTCTTCTACCCGCTGGCGGTCATCGACGGGTGGCTCCTTTGGGACGGCGTGCGCTCCTACCTCCGGGCGCGAGCCCAGCTGCGCGCCGAGCGCGCGGCGCTGCGTCGCCTGCGCCAGGTCCGTGCCGAGCTCGGCATCGATCCGCCGGAGGCGAGGCCGTGAGCGTGCTGCCCGGGCGGTTCATCGTCTTCGAGGGTCTCGACGGCGCGGGGACCACCACGCAGGCGCAGCTCCTCGCCGAGCGCCTGCGCGGCCGCGGCCGGACGGTGCACCTTGCGCACCAGCCCAGCGAAGGACCCGTGGGCCTGGTCATCCGCCAGATCCTGGCCGGGCGCGCCGCCACGCCACAGGCCGACGGAAAGCTCGGCATGGTGGACGAGCGCGTGATGGCGCTGCTCTTCGCCGCCGACCGCCTCGACCATCTCGACTCGCAGATCGAGCCGCGCGTCGCGCGCGGGGAGGACGTGATCCTCGATCGCTACATCCTGAGCTCGCTCGCCTACCAGGGCGCCAGCGTCTCTCACGACTTCATCCAGGCGGCGAATCGGTACGCGCGCAAGGCGGACCTGACCCTGTTCCTCTACGTTCCGGCCGCGACCGCGCTGGAGCGCGTCAAGCAGCGGGGCGCGAAGCTGGAGCGGTACGAGACGCCCCAGCAGATGCAGCAGATCGAGCGCGAGTACAATCGGCTGGTGGGAACGCTGGCCAGCGTGGTGTCGATCGACGGGACAAGGCCGATTCACGAAGTCGCCGAGGCCTGCGCGGGAGCCGTCCAGCAGCAGCTCGGTTAGGGGGAAGATGGCCGCGTCGTTTGCACAGCGCGAGAGCGTTCTCGGCGAGCTCCAGATCGTCCGCAAGATTCGCGAGACGGTGCGGCGCTGGTGGGGCATCGAGCTCTCCTTCACCGACGCCAAGGGGTTCGTGGTCGACCACGGCAAGGGCATCCTCATCCCCCCCTCGAACCGCATGTGCACCGCCTGCTTGGGCGACCGGGTGGGTTTCCAGCGCTGCAACGAGAGCATCGAGAAGGCGGTGCGAAATTTCGGCAGCGATCCGGCGCCGGCGCGCCTCCTCGGGCCGTGCCACATGGGCCTGGAGATCGTGGCGGCGCCCATCTCGTTCGGCGGCGAGCGCCAGGGCTCGCTGTTCGCCTGCGGCTTCGTGGTCGGCGAGAAGGTGGAGGCGGCGCGCGCGTTCGCCGTCGACAACGCCCGGCGGCTGCAGCTCCCGGTGATCCAGCCGGAGGAGGCGTTCGATACCATCGCCCGCATCGAGGCGCGTGACGTGCCGCGCCTCACCGACCTGATCGACACCACGGTGGAGGAGATCGCCGCCTACCAGAACGCGGTGGCCGAGCGGGAGCGCAACATCCAGGCGCTGCGGCGCGAGCTGACGGGGAGGTACCGTTTCGCCGACATCGTGGGGAAGAGCGCGCCCATGCAGCGGCTCTACGCGCTGCTCGACAAGCTGGTCGGCTCGGACATCACCGTGCTGGTCACGGGCGAGAACGGCACCGGCAAGGAGCTGATCGCGCGGGCGCTGCACTACAACGGGCCGCGCAAGGACAAGGCGTTCGTCGCCACCAACGCTTCGGCCCTCAACGACAACCTCCTGGAGAGCGAGCTGTTCGGGCACGTGAAAGGCGCCTTCACCGGCGCCGGACGCGACAAGACCGGGCTCTTCAAGGTGGCGGACGGGGGCACCTTCTTCCTCGACGAGGTGGGCGACATGTCGCCCGCCATGCAGGTCAAGCTCCTGCGCGTCCTGCAGGAAGGGACCTTCGTGCCGGTGGGCGCCACCAAGGCCGAGCGCGTGGACGTGCGCATCATCGCCGCCACCAACCGCGACCTGCGCGAGATGGTGGCGCGGCGCCAGTTTCGCGAGGACCTGTTCTACCGGCTGCACGTGGTGAACATCGAGGTGCCGCCGCTGCGGCAGCGGGTCGACGACCTGCCGCTGCTCACCGGCCATTTCCTCCAGCAGGCGGCGCAGCGCACGGGTCGCCCGGCGAAGAAGCTGCACCCCGACCTGCTCCGCAGCTTCTACGAGCGGCGCTGGCCCGGGAACATCCGCGAGCTGGAGAACGAGATCGAGCGGCTGGTGGTGCTCTCCGGCGAGACGGAGGTCATCCCGCCCGAGGTGGGCCAGCATGGGCGCGCCGCGCCGCAAGAGGGGCCCATCGGCCGTTTCGCGGCGCTGGTGGAGCAGGGCCTGGGCAGCGATCTCGCCACGGCGGTCTGCCAGCTGGAGAAGGACCTGATCGCCCTGGGGCTGCGCGAGACGCACGGGAACAAATCGCGGCTCGCGGCGCGCCTGGGCGTGTCGCGCACCACGTTGATCAAGAAGATTCGCGAGTACGGCCTGGACCAGACCGACCCGGGGCAGACCAATCCGGGGATCGAAGAGTGAGCACAGCAGCCATCGTCGTGATCGGCAACGAGATCCTCTCCGCCAAGGTGGCGGACGAGAATGGTCCGTGGCTTTCGCGCGAGCTGCGCGGGCTGGGAGTCGACCTCCGGCGCATCGAGACGGTCCCCGACGAGGTGCCGATCATCGTCGACTCGCTCCGCCGCGCGCTTGCCTCCGCCAAATGGGTCTTCACCAGCGGCGGGATCGGTCCCACCCACGACGACGTGACCATCGCGGCCGTGGCGCAGTGCTTCGGCCGGAAGGTAGTGCCCGACGAGCGCATCCTCTCCGCCTTGCGTGCGCACCTGGGCGACCGGCTGAACCCTGCACTGCGCAGGCTGGCCGACGTTCCGGAAGGGTCGACGGTGGATTGGTCGCCGGGATCGCTGTTCCCGGTCGTCTCCCTGGAGAACGTAGCCGTGCTGCCGGGGCCGCCGGTCCTGTTCAAGGAAGGATTCGCGCGAATCCGCGACCGGTACCGGGCCGCGCCGATCTTCTCCCGCGCTCTCTACTTCGGCGTCGGTGAGGGGACGCTCGCCGAGCACCTCGACGCGACGGTGGCGCGGTTTCCCTCGGTGTCCATCGGTAGCTACCCGCGGTTCGACGACGCCGATCATCGCGTGAAGGTGACCTTCGACGGCCGCGACCAGGCCGAGGTCAGGCGGGCCGCGGACTTCCTGCGCGAACGCGTCCCGGCGAGCGCGCTGCTGCGGGAGGATTGAGACGAGCGGTCAGCCGCGCAGCGACAAGTACGCTTCGCTCACCGCGAATCGCGCCAGACGGGCGATTTCGGGACGCTCCAGGCCGCCCGCGCACTCGGAGATGACGACCGCGAGCCCGACGGCCGCATCGCCGCAGATGACCAGCGCGGCGCGCTCGGCGGTCTCGCGGAGGGCGAGCGACAGCGACTCCCAGCTCGGCGGCGGTTCGGCCGCGGCGCGTTCCGCGAGCGCAGCCAGTCGACTCCGTTCGTCGGGCGGGAGCGCCTGCGCCAGGACCTGTGCCAAGGCAGGGTCGGACGGCGCCAG
>Ga0066709_100000417_pt1 | contig 22235 bp, 17 predicted proteins | sample GraSoiAngelo_158_FD_79665 | JGI IMG/M metagenome (GOLD analysis project Ga0066709, IMG submission 79665) | Grasslands soil microbial communities from the Angelo Coastal Reserve, California, USA - 14_1009_16_30cm | ecosystem: Environmental > Terrestrial > Soil > Grasslands | place: USA...
AAAAAAACTGCATTTCGATCATTATTTGTGATTGACAACTGGCATTTCGATCGCATATGCTGCCCCGCAGCCGAGAATGCATAGGCATCGCAGCCTTCGCATTCACCCCGCAACGCGATTTGTGCGGCGACTAATTACGGAAGCCCGGATCAAAGAGACTTTTCGGAGGACAAGCTAATGTACAAAGCTTTTCGGAGCGCCAAGGCGCGTGTCATGAAGTCTTCAGTTGAGTGGTGGAAGAGCTGCAGTGTCTTTGCCCTATGGCAAGCGTGTCTTCTGGGTGGAATCCTATTGCTATCCGGCACAGGGTTTGCACAACTATCGACGGCCAAGCTGAGCGGAGTTGTGAAGGATCCCAGCGGCGCCGTAGTTCCGCAATGCAAAGTTGTTCTGAAAAATGTGGCTACTGCTGTCGAGCACACAACCACAACCAATGATGCGGGCGCCTATCTCTTCCTCGATATCACCCCGGGTAGATATGTGGTTTCCGCATCGGCTGCAGACTTCGGGAAGCAGCAGGTTCCTGAGTTCTCACTTGAGGTCGGACAGGCGGCGACGATTGATTTTGCTCTGACCGTCGGTTCACAAATCGAAGTAGTGACGGTGCACGGCGCAACGCCCCAACTGGAGACCACAAGTGCCAATCTCGGCCTCGTTGTGGCGACGAAACAGGTGAACGATCTGCCACTCAACGGGCGCGACTTTACCCAGCTTCTTACCTTAACCCCGGGTGTATCCCCGGTGAATAATTCGCAGTCCGGTCCCGGACAAGGTAATTATGCAGAACCGGCGCCGGGCAACGTGGCTCCCACGATTCCCTCCGTCAATGGGTCAGCTAACCGAAGCAATTACTTTTTCACGGATGGCCTGAGCAATTTTGGCGCCTTCCACAGTGTGTACGCGGTCCCACCTATCATCGATGAAATTCAGGAATTCAAGGTCGTGTCTCACGCCGACAGCGCGGAATACGGGTCAGTGATCGGTGGAGTCGTCAACGTAGTCACAAAGTCCGGCACGAACGACTTGCATGGCTCACTGTTCGAGTATGCCCGCAATGGAATCTTCGATGGTCAGCAACCTCACACTCACTCCCGTCCGGATTTTAGGCAAAACGAATTCGGCGGAGTTGTCGGGGGGCCGGTTTTGATCCCGAAACTGTACAACGGCAAGAACAAGACATTCTTCTTCGCGGCATACCAGGGATTCCGTTATTCCCTGACTCAGGCTACCGACATAAGAGTTCCCACTGCCGCGGAGCTTGCCGGGGATTTGAGTTCCTGGGGGACACAGATATACGACCCGTTCTCTACTCGACCGGACCCAGCCAACCCTGGCCAGTTCATTCGTGACCCATTTCCGGGAAACCAAATCACTCCAGATCCCAACATGGTAGCCTGGGCGAAGTTCATCTTCCCGGCTGCCGGGCCTGTACTTGATACAAATACCCTAGCTAATGCGACTGACTCAACTCCCACCACTCAGCACATCAACCAATTCACTGCAAAGATTGATCAAAAGTTTGGCCAGAATGACTCAGCATGGTTCCGTTATAGCCACGACACCAGCGTAGAAAGCGCTTCCCTCGGCCTTCCCGGAATACCCCAAGTCGTCACTATCCCAAACAGGAACTATGGAGGCAGTTACGTACATGTCTTCAGTCCGAGTCTCATTGTTCAGGCTCAATTTGGCCGAACTGAAGTGGGAGACAACGCGACAGCTTCCTTTACAAAATCAACGGCAGCTCTCATCAGCCAGATTGGATTCTCGCCGGCATTTGTCGGCAATTTCAAGGCAGCGCCGGGAAGGAGCTTTCTTCCGGGAGCTGGTATCGCCGGATTTCCTAGCGTAGGCGAAGTCTACGCGCTGCACCCACAGGTTCCGACTGCCAACCAATTCAGTGGAGTTGTGACGAAGACAATTGGAAACCATGTGATTAACATAGGTGGAGGGTTCATCAGCAATAAGTTTTACAGTCCGATCACGACCGATAACCTCACATTCCTCGCTGGGGCAACTGGGAACACAGATCCCACCGACAAGGTCAATACCGGCGATCCGCTTGCCTCCTTTCTCCTCAACGTTCCCGCGCAAGCAGACCGGCGCAACGTGGTTACGGAAACGCGGCCTGGCGGTGTAATGAGCGAGTTTGTGCAGGATTCCTGGAGGGCTACACCTAAATTGACGATCAATGCGGGACTTCGCTACGACGTCACATTTTATCCACCCATGGGTACCAGCAAGCAGATTGGCATAAATGGTGGGCCGGAGACAGGTGACGTTGATTTCAACAACGGCACCTATATCATCCAGAAGCTTCCCCCGCTCTGCAGTACGCGCGGCTTTGCGCCTTGCCTTCCCGGAACCGGCGCGCTTCCGGCGCACGTCGTCGTTTCTCCGAACGACAAGATACTTCATAACGACTGGAAGAATTTCGGTCCCCACCTCGGGTTTGCCTATAAAGCTATGGATGGCTTAGTTGTTCGTGGAGGTTTCGGCATCGTCTATGACAATTGGGCGGGTGTATTGCAAACCGCACAAAATATAAGCGGACTATGGCCCGACATTGGTCAACAGGAAGCTGCCAACTTGAACGCGCCGACCTCTGCGTCACCAACGCCGACGGTAACCGCTCAGAATCCATTCGCAATCGCCGCGGGTAATAACTTCTTCCCGGCGCCTGACCCATTCGGCCAGGTTGGCTTTGAATACGATCCGAATCTGAAGGATCCCTATGCGGAACAGTGGAACTTCGGCGTGCAGAAACTTATTAACTCGTCGACCACGTTGACAGTAAATTATGTTGGTTCGAGCATGCACCGGCTTGATGTTGCCGGCACCTACGGTGGTGCGACTACGCCGTCAACTATCAACTTTGACCAGTCCCGCGCTTTGTATCCCTACATTGCACCGACCTTTTACGATCGCAGCGTGGGGAGTGGTAATTACCACGGGCTGCAGGCCTCGCTGGATAAGAGGTACACCAACGGTTTCTCATACGGAGTGTCCTACACCTTTTCAAAGGCCATTGATGTCGGAGGCGACGGATTTTATGGTGTTGAAGGCGGCGTTCCGCAGGATGCCTATAACCCGGCTCGCTTTGATCGGTCTGTCTCAGGACTGGATTTGACGCACATTCTATCTGTGAACACGCTTTACGAAATTCCTGTTGGGAGGGGAAAGAGATTTTCCACTGGACACGGTGTGCTCGATTACATCGTGGGCGGCTGGCAGATTAACAACCTGTTCCAGGCCCATTCGGGCATTGCTTTTACTCCCATCATCGGTGGAGATTGGGCAAATACCGGGCAAGCAGGGTGGACTGGTTATGAACATTTGAATAAAGTGGGGAATCCCGGGCTTTCGCACAAGAGCGCAGGGGAGTGGTTCAATACCGCTGCGTTTGCCGCGCCAACAAAGGGCACTTTTGGCGACGCAGGACGCAATTCCCTCCGGGGTCCGTCCTATTGGAACCTGGATACTTCGCTCTTTCGCATTTTCCCGGTTGGGGAACGGCGGCAATTCGAGTTCCGGGCCGAGGCATTCAATGTGCTGAACCACGTAGACCTGGGTCAGCCCCATAACGACATCAGCAACATACAACTCTTCGGTGTGATCGATAGCGTCGCAAGTACAGCACGACAACTTCAGCTTGCAGCGAAGTTTATCTTCTAAGACTGTTAGCTGGGTAGCAAAACTTGATTGCACGTAGAACGGCCGCGGAAGCGGCCGTTTTACACTGAGGCGCGTCGGGGGCTGTACCGCGGAAAATGCTATTCTCAAGCCCGAGTAACCGGTAACAACGCGTTTACAAGGTGAGGGTGCCCCCGTCATTCTTCAAGCAACAATGCGAGCAAGCAAGAACCATCGCTCTCGTGTTTTTGTTGCACTGCTAGTTGTGTGCTGCGCTCTCAACTTGAGTTCGATCGTTGCAGCCGCATCACAGGGGGCTTCGTCTTCGAGCGAACTCCTCGATCAAGGCCGAAAGCTGCTTGAGGCAGGAAAGCTCGCCGAAGCTGAATTGATTTTGGATCGCGCTGAGAAACTCGCTCCATCTGATCCGGTGATCCTGAATCTGGATGCCAAGGTCAAAGGCCGGCTGGGCGAGTATGCCAGCGCCGTCGCTCTTCTCAAGCGCGTGATTCGGCTGACTCCACAGAGCGCCCCGGCGCATGTCGATCTTGCCATCGCTCTGGCTGACTCCGGCGACCTTAACAGCGCCTTGGCGGAAACGGCAACCGCAATTTCTATTGATCCCGCTCTGGCGATCGCGCATTTGAATCGGGCGCGCATTCTTAGTGACATGAATCAGGATCGGGAGGCTCGCGACGAATTCGCTCTTGCGGCCCGGCTCGCTCCGGGCAATCCAGACTGTTATTTCTACTGGTCGCTTGGCGAGCGGGCGCAGAGAAACTTCACTAAAGAAACCGAATTGTTGCGGAAAGTCGTGAAGCTACAGCCCAGCAACGTCAAGGCTTATATCAAGCTTGCTGACAGCCTGCTGCATCAGAATCGGACCGCCGAAGCTGTAGCCGGGCTTCGCATCGCCCTGGCGATCGATCCCAATTCAGCGCAAGCCCTCTATAAGCTTTCGCGAGCCCTTCACAACACTGATCCCGAGGAATCAAACAGGCTGAGTGACCAGTTCCTCCGGCTCAAGGCACAAAATTCTGTCGTCGATCAGGCCAAGGCGCTCGCTAACGAAGCTTTCCACGCATTTACGGTTCAGAACTGGCGCGAGTCAGTCCGCCTTTTTAGTGAAGCGCTTGAAACCTGCGGAGATTGCGAGATCGAGAGCACGCTGCACCGTGACTTGGGGCTGACTCTCTGCCGGGACGGTCAGATCGAACGGGGCGCCGAGGAACTACGCAAAGCGCTCGCGCTTAACCCCGAAGATCGGGACGCCGCGAAGGCCTTGGAAATGATTCCCACACGCTAAACAAGAACCGAGAGACAGAAGACATCTGCGCTGGACATGCCGCAAGTATTTAGTACCACAAAGTCGCTAGTGTAGTGTGTCATGCTAAGTGCCCCTATGAAGGGAAATATGGTCACATTGAACCCTTTCAACGATACAGGTCGTTCAACCTCGATTTCGAGGGATCGAAGAAGGTTTTTAGGCGGTATCGCGGCATCGTGTGCGGGACTTGCGGGCGCCGCGATCGCATCCTCCAACCCGCTGCCTCCGTCCCCTGCTGTCGCTCAGGCAGCGCTGCATGAGCCGCACGCGCCCTGCGGGCGAAGCAAGGTTCTGGCCTCGGACTTAGCGACCGTGGTCGAGACCAGTGCCGGGAAGATCCGGGGATTCAAGCGAAACGGTGTGTATATCTTCAAGGGTATTCCCTACGGCGCATCGACTTCAGGTGCAAACCGCTTCATGCCCCCGGCGAGTCCCGAGCCCTGGAGCGGAATTCGCAACGCATTGCAGTATGGTCGGGTCTGTCCTAACCAAGATTCCGCTCACTTCAATACCGACGGAAAGAATCTCGCGAATACGGATGAAGATGCATTCGTACTTCACCGCGGTGCCGCTGCCACCATACCTGGTGAGGATTGCCTGCGGCTTAATCTTTGGACACCCGAGATCAATGGCTCCCATAAACGCCCGGTGATGGTTTACATGCACGGTGGCGGGTTTTCGGGTGGCAGCGGCCACGACCTTCTTTCCTACGACGGCGAAAACCTCGCGCGAAATCACGACGCTGTTGTGGTCACGCATAACCATCGCCTGAATGTTTATGGGTATCTGAACCTTCAAGAGTTGCGCGAGGAAGAATTTGTCAGCTCCGCGAACGTGGGACTTCTCGACATCGTAGCCGTTCTAGCGTGGGTTCGCGAAAACATTGCAACATTCGGCGGCGACCCAGGATGCGTAACAATCTTCGGCCAATCTGGCGGCGGCGGAAAAGTGCTTGCCCTTATGGCGATGCCGGCAGCTAAAGGGCTATTTCATCGCGCAATTGTCCAGAGCGGACCTTTTCTGAAATCCCTGTCTCCGGATTACTCGGGTCGATTGGCTGGACTGGTGCTTGCAGAACTGGGTCTCTCCAAGTTACGGGTGCGGGAACTGCAAGAAATTCGAGTTGATCATCTCTCCTGGGCCGCGGCGGAAGCGATGAAGAAAATGCCTTCGCAGCGCTCGTCGATTCGTCAAATTTACGGTGAGGACAACTGGGGTCCTACAATGGACGGTCACATTCTGCCTCGTCATCCATTTGATCCAGGTGCACCCGAAATGTCGGCGGATGTGCCCCTGCTCACTGGCTCAAATCTTCACGAATTCGTAAACGGGTTAGATCGGCGCGAGGGGCGCGCGATGCAGGTGGATGAGCTTCACCGACTCGTCAATCAGGAATTCGGTGAGCACAGCAAAGAAATCATCGAGGCTTACAGACGCGATTATCCTCAAGGAACACCGTTCGACTTGTATGCCACCATCGCAGCTGCTTCTGTTCGCCTTCCCGCGTATGAACAGGCAAGCAGGAAAGCCGCTTTAGGCAAGGCGCCAGCCTACTCCTATTTATATGCTTGGCGCACTCCGGTCTTGGACGGACGCCCCGGCCCGTTTCACGGCGCTGAAATTGCCTTTACTTTCGACAATGCTGAGCTCTGCGATCATTACAATGGAGGCAGCGCTGAGGCAATTGTCTTATCAAAACAAATCAGTACTGCCTGGGTAAGCTTTGCCCGAACTGGCAATCCTGATCACGACAGCCTGCCACATTGGCCGGAATATACCTCTGAACATCGAGCGACGATGCAGTTCGACAGCTCATGCGAAGTCCGCGACGGTCCAGAGAGTCAGGGACTAAGGCTGATCGCGGAATCGCCGCAACAGTAGCAGTAAGCAAAGCGAAGCTTCACCGGCTCACCATAAGGCGTGATTTGCCGGAGGGCCGACTGCGAAAATCCGTTGCAACCTTCATCCCCTCACGGTTGGAAGTCGCGCCACAAGGCAGTAAATCTCTCGGGATCGCTGACCCACTGGACGGACCCGGGGTGAAGGCGAAACGATTCATAGATCGGCAGAGTGATTGACAGCCCAAGTTCCGGATACGTTCTCGCTTTTCTCCGTTCCAGCGTGGAAGCAAAGTAATTCGGATTGGCGTTCCAATCGATGTCGCCGTCGGCGGCGAATACCGGAAACCAGGCGAGTCCGTGGTGCGCACGCATTTTCGTGTAGTCGAATCCATATTGGCGATCACAACATGCTCCGAAAATGAGTTGTGAATTTGTATCGGCGTTCACCACGTAGTGGGCCCATCCCGGAGGCATGACTACGCGTTCGCCCGGTCCAGCTTCGATCGCAACACAGCGGCCCGGATCATCACCAGATTCTTCCTGGGCATAGATGATTGCGCGTCCTTGCCAGATCTCGAACAACTCCGGCGTGGACCATCCACAATGCTGCGCAATGGCGTGAACATGGCCCTGGCTGCGCACGGGTTCGTCGCCTAACTTTCCGGCCGCGAAGATAACAATGCCAAAAAGCAGCATGCGCTTCTTGAGCTCGGAGAGATCTTCTGTGTGCCCCACATCCATCGCGATTGCGTACACTGGATCGGGACCAGTGCAGTTTGGGTCGCGCAGACTAGGCCGAATGGAACCGAGAGAGCGATATTCCGGCTTCGGACCAAATGTGCCAGGTCCATAACGGAGGTCTAGTTGGTCATCAGGAAAATGAATGTCCAGGCCGGGATTGAAGCTGGGTGCCCCTCCTGCAGAGGCAGTTCGAGGATCGCTGTTCACGTCCTGCTCCGCACCAATTTGGGTTCGCCGTTTACATTCAACAGCTGTGCTTCAAAGCCGCTTTTCCGGATGGCTTCGTAGTCATGCCCGGCATCGCTGGGCCAGCAGGCGACGAACCGGAGCGGGACGCTTCCGCAATTGGCAACCCGGTGAGCGATTCTCGCCGGAATAAAGTGCACGCTGCCCGGCGACATAGGTTCCGTCCAGGTCTTTCGGCTCTCGTCCATGAGGATCAGTGCGCCTTCACCTTCGATGGTTGCGTAGTACTCGCTTCGATTGCGTTTAGCGTGGAAATGGCCATGAGTCATGAAGTATTCGGAGCCGACTTGTCCAGATTCAACGAGTGTCGTTCCCCAAAATAGACCTCCTTCCGTACCTTCTACAACGGGGCACCAAGCTTGAACCCGATAGACGACTCTGCCCGGATCCATAGCGCGCCAAGCAGAGGCGTCTTGAAAAATTCCTTCCAACTGGCCGAGGGTTTTTATCGTTTCCCGAATTTCGGGCGCAGGCTCCAGCACACCGTGCGCCCAGTTCATTCTCTGCATGGTCCCTTCCGAACGAGAACGGTAGATCGCGTGTTCATTTTCCAATCAGGAAGTGAGACTGTTCCCGTAATCGCGCAAGTGCGGCGAGATCTGGAGCGACCAGCGGCCATCGACAAATACTGTCGCAAGCAGGTTGTAACGGCCGCTCGCGCTCCCTGCTGGCCGGCATTATCCCACAGCTGCACGAGAAACTCGATTACCATTCGGACATTCGGCTCCAACTCTTTGAAAAACTGCCAATTTCCGTTTCTGCTCACATTGCCGAAGCGTGAACACGGCGATGGCCATTTTGATTCCAGGGTTCACCGTCACAGACGGCCACAAACTGTCCCAACTGGTTTGCTCACTCACCTGCATTCGCACCGCAGTTCAACAGCAAACGGCGACTCATGATTGCTGTCCCATGCGAGCCATGGATGGTGCGTCTTTGCTGCGGGCGTTGCCGGGCTTATAGCCGTTTACGGCGAAATAAAAAATGTAAAGGTAGCAAAGGAGCGGGACGATGAAGGCGGTGCGGATGTTGGTGGCATCGGAGATGCGCCCCATGATCGCGGGAAGGATTGCGACCGCCGAAAATCGCCATGACCTGGAGAGAAGAGCCTCGTTTGGTCAGCGGGCCTAGGTTCTTGATGCTGAGCGCAAAAATCGTCGGGAACATGATGGAGCGGAAAAAGCCGATCAGCACGAGGACCCATACCGATGCAGGGCCACTGACTGAGAGCGCGACGATTATGGAACCTAAGGAGCCCGCACCAAAGATCGAAAGAAGTCGCGCCGCAGGAACGCTTTTCATCAGCACAGATCCGCCGAAACGGCCGAGCATAAAACCGATCCAGTGTCCGAGCAGGTAATACCACGCGCTGCGGGCGGTCAATCCGGGCAGGCTGTGTTGCGCAAAACGGATGACGAAGCTGCCCACTCCGACTTGCGCGCCCACATAGAGGAATTGCGCAAGCACGCCCTTTACGAGATGCCTTTGCTGTAGCACCTTTTTCCAAGATGCTTTTTCGTCCTGCGGCCTTGTGCGCCCTTTTCGCTGACTTCCGGAAGATGCATGGTCACGATGAGCACGGCGATGACGACGAAGATGCATGCGATCAGAGAGTAAGGAATGCGCACGCTGCTGGCCTGCGCCGTGCGATAAGCCTGCTCCTGCGCGGCCGTAAACGCGGCCCGCTGCTGTGGTGTAATTTCCTTGCCACTCAGAATGAACAAGCCGAGCAACATTGCGCATACGGCGCCTACGGCATTGAAGGATTGCGCCAGGTTCAAACGACGTTCTGAACTGTAATAGGGCCGAGAATGGTTACGTATGGATTCGCCGCGACTTCAAGAAAGCTCTGGCCGCAAGCCATGACAAACAGCGCAACCAAGAAGAACGCGTAGGTTCCGGCTACCGACGCAGGCACAAACAGCCATGCGCCGCTCGCACACAAAGCCAAACCGGTGAGGATGCCGCGCTTGTAGCCGATCCTTTCCATCAGACGGCCTGCGGGGAGTGCGGCGAGGCAATATCCGCTGAAGAACGCGACCTGAATGAACGATGACTGGAAATCGCTCAACGCGAAGGCGTTCTTGAATCGCGGGATCAGGATGTCGTTGAGGTTGACTCAACGCCCATAGAAAAAACAGGCTAGTGATAAGAATGAACGGGGCAAGGTATCGGCGTTCGGTAACGGGCGTAGAGTAGGTCATGGTTATGTCAGCGCCCTGTCGAGATGCACGTACCCGCCATCTACAACAATGTGCTGGGCGGTGATGAGCGCGGCGCGGGCGGAGACCAGAAAGACTACCATTGCAGCGATCTCCTCCGGCAACGTCATTCTTTTTCCCAGGGAAATTTTGGCCACCACGGAGTTCAGTTTCTCTTCCGGTTGCGGAAATGTCGCGAGCCACTTCCGGTAGAGCGGCGTCATCACCTCCGCGGGAATGACTGTATTTACGCGAATGCGGTAATCGGCAAGCTCCGCCGCCTACTCACGCGTCAACGCTAGGATCGCGCCTTTGGCAGAAGCGTAGCCAGAAGTTCCGCCTTGGCCGGTAAGCGCGGTTTTCGATGCGATGTTGACGATGGAGCCCCGCGACTTCTTGAGATGCGGCAGCGCGAAGTGGGCCATGTTGTAGTAATGCAGAAGATTGCGTTCAAGCGACTCGACGTATTTCTGCGGGCTGCCGTGCTCGAGTCCAACCTTGTCGTTGACGCCGGCATTGTTGACGAGAGCGTCGAGTCGGCTGAATTTACGAATGGCGTGGTCAACAGCGGCGTAGCAACTTTCGGGTGAACTCAGCTCGGCGATAACGACTTCGCTGCCGGGCAGTTGCGAATGCAGCGCGTTGGCGGCTTCAACGTCTTTGTCAACGATGACAGGTATTGTGGCCTCTCCCGCAAGGGTGCAAACAATGGCAGCGCCGATTCCTTTGGCGCCTCCGGTGACGAGAACAACTTCGTTTTTGAGTTCGAAATCCATCGAAGAACTTATCCATGCAATTTCGTATAGCCGCCGTCGAGAATATAGTCCGTACCGATGATGAACGATGCGGCATCCGAACACAAAAATAGCGCCAGTGAGGCGACTTCTTCGGGCTTACCCATGCGCCCGATAGGCTGCGTTTTCGCGAGCTTGTCGTACATCTCTTTTTCGCGGCCTGGATAGTTCTTTTTCAAATATCCGTCAACAAAGGGCGTGTGCACGCGCGCTGGAGAAATGCAGTTGCAGCGAATGTTGTGGGCCAGGTAATCGCGGCAACGGAGTAAGTCATGGCGATGATCCGCCCTTGCTCGTCGAATAACCGAACCGTTCAGCCACACCAGCGCTTCCAGCGATGGACGCGATGTTCAAGATCATGCCGCCGGTGCTTTCATGTGGCCGATGCCGGCATAGATGCAGTTGTAGTAACCCTTGACGTTCACGCGTATTATGCGGTCGAAGGAGTCTTCCGGCGTGGCTTCGACGTTGCCGATCTGCGAGATGCCGGCGTTGTTGACAAGAATGTGAATACGGCCGTGCTGAGAGAGGTTGTCGAATGTGGAAATGACTTGTCTTTGTTCGGTGACATCGCAGGCGTGGGCGGAGGCCGAGCCACCTGCCGATAGGATCTCTTTTGTGACTGCTTCTGCGTCGTTGAGGTTGACATCGAGGATGCGGAGAGTCGCGCCATTGGCGGCAAACTTAAAGCGCAATAGCGCGTCCAATACCGCTGCCACCGCCAGTGATTACTGTTGTTTTTCCGTCGAGACGAAATTCGCTTTGCGCGCTCAGAGGGAGACACCTCGCTTCCAGGGAATGAAATCCTCTTGCGACTTCAGCTCGGCTTCGGTGCGAGTCTCGCCGTTGGCGACGGAGATCACAAGATCGAGAATGCGTTCGCCCATTTGTTCGATGGAAGAGTCGCCGGAAATGATGGAACCGGTATCAATGTCGATGATGTCGGGCATGCGAGAAGCCAGAGTTGAATTTGTCGAGAGCTTGATAACCGGGGTGATCGGATTGCCGGTGGGCGTACCGAGACCGGTGGTGAACAAGACGACCGAAGCTCCGGCACCCACCTGAGCGGTAACGCATTCAACATCATTGCCGGGAGTGCATTGCAGATTAAGGCCGGGCCGGGTCGAATAATCCGGGTAGTCGATCACTGCGGTGACGGGCGAAGTGCCGCCTTTCTTGGCCGCGCCCGCGGATTTCATGGCGTCGGTGAGCAGCCCATCGCGAATGTTGCCTGGACTTGGATTCAGCGCGAACGTAGCCTTAACCGCGGCGGCGCGCTTTTCGTATTCGCGCATCAGGTAAATTAAACGGTCGGCGACTTCGCACGAAACGGCACGGTCGATCAGTTCCTGCTCGACTCCGCAGAGTTCGGGAAACTCGGAAAGAATAGTGCGTGCGCCGAGCGCGACCAGCAGGTCAGAGGTATGGCCAATGGCGGGATTGGCTGAGAGGCCGGAGAATCCGTCGGAGCCGCCACACTTCAGGCCAACGCATAGATGCGAAAGATCGGCGGGAGCGCGGCGGGTTTTGTCGGCTTCGACAAGGCCATTAAATGTTTGCTCGATGGCTTCGGAGAGCATGGCGAACTCCGATCCGCTTTTTTGCTGCTCGAGAATGACGAGCGGCTTGCTGAAATGCAGATCGCGGCGCTCGATCTGTTTGCGAAGGATGTCAATCTGAGCGTGCTGGCAGCCGAGGCTGAGCACGGTAGCTCCGGCAACGTTGGGGTGATGCAGATATCCGGCGATGAGTCCGCAGAGATTGTTCGAGTCCTCGCGCGTCCCGCCGCAACCACCTTGATGAAGGAGAAACTTGATGCCGTCAACATTGGGGAAAACGCGGGAAGCAGACGATCCGTTGCTTTTTTCTGTGGCCGAAGCATGCTGCACGCGACCTTCACGATGCGCTTTAACTAATTCTGCGACCTGGCGGCGATAGAGCTGGGGAGGAGCAAAGCCAAGCTCCTCTTCGAAGGCCTGCTTCAGGTTCAGGATGTTGCGGTTCTCGCAGAACACCAGTGGTACGACGAGCCAATAGTTACGTGTGCCGACCTGCCCGTCGGCACGGGCATAGCCCATGAACTTGCGGTCTTTCCAGCGCGAAACGTCAGGCGGCTGCCAGTGGAATTCGCGCTTTTTTTCGCGATATTCCGCTGATTGATGGTGCAGATTGGCTGTGGTCAGCAGTTCTCCGCGGCGGACGAGCTGAGATGTCTTGCCAACGAGAACTCCGTACATGGTGACCCGCGCTCCAAAGGGCAAATCTTCGGTGGCGAACTTATGTTTGGCCGGAACGTTTGAAAAGAGTGTAAATGTGCCGGCATTGTGCTCGACGGTTTCTCCCTGGTGCAGATCGCTCAGGGCAATGAGCACATTGTCGCGCGAATCCAGTTGAAGGACCTTTGGCATCGCTGATCGTAGATCTCTAATGCACCGTAATCATGCTCGGCGATGCGAGAATTTTGCTGCGCCGTCTCCGAGTTTCCCGCCTCGCCCAACAACAAAATTCGGGTCTGAACTGTAACGATCTGGAAATCTCGTCGGCAATTAACGGAGTAGACCCGATGAGGGGCGGCATAATTGGATTACTATTCCTGCTGCCCGCGTGATTTGTCCGAAGGATCTGATTCTTGCAGATATTAGTGCCATGCTTCTGGGGGCAAGCACCGGACCCATAGAATCCCGGGACGACGGCAATTCTCTTGATGGGCGTGCGACAGCTGTTTGAAGGATTCATCGATTGCTCCCGGAGGCCTGTGCGTCGAGATTTCAATGCATTAAGTCTCTTTTTGCAGCCTGAGTCCAGTATTTTCGGACTGGATGGTGTACATCTGCGTTCCATGGCGCAAATGCCGCAGTTCACCGTTGAAGCCTCTTGGCGCATCAGCATTCAGCAGCCCAGGTGCGCCGCTGAGTTTCGGCACATACCCGAAAAGGGTGCAGAGAACGGCCTCTGCGAAGGCTCCGCCGCCCGTACACTCTCGCATGCAGCCCTGACGCTGAGCAATGCGTACCGGAGCGTCGCGGTCTCGCCTCTTTACTCCGTAGAACTCGCGCGCCTGCGCGTACACGCCTTCATAGACTGCGGCCTGAGTCCGCCGCAGAAAGGGAACTGCGATGTTCCAATATCCCAGGCGGCACAAGGCGTCGACCGTCACGGCAGGCCATGCGTCATAGGCGCCCATCGGCCCGTGGTCGGGGCGGTCAGAGTTCGTCGCTGCCACGTCGAGTTGAGATTGCGCGCGCATCCACCTTTCCATCAGCAGTTCGCGTTCAACGAAGTCAACCATTTCGCGGCTTACGTTGGGCGGTAGGTCTGCAGCCAGGAAACGGCCGACAGCGGCGAAGTCGTAGCAGTGGCGCATCTCCACCCGTGTTCCATCGCGGTGCAGGCTTGCCCACACGCCTTTTCCCGGTTCGTACAGCGTCATGACTGCCTTGAACATGGCGTCTGCATCCAGGCGCAACTGGCGGGCTTCAGCGCCGCCGCCGCTCCCCTCAAGAATCTCGGCAAGCTCTCGCATCATCCAGACATTGGCGGAGTTGAACGAAGGAACTTTGTTGATGTAGGTGGGGACACATTCGAGCAGATTGAGCGCACCACCATAATCGGCGAGTTGGTCGTCAGGATTCAGCCGCAGTTTCTTCCAGTTTGTCGCTAGAACGTGCATGCGTTGCAGCACCGTCTGGTCGGCGATTTTCTCGCGCAGGAACTCCTTATCCTGCGTAACCACGAGATACGACCAGGCCAGCCGGAAAATGGAGAGATCATTGGCCGCATATCCGCGCAGATCCCATCCGGGGGGAACCTCCAGATGCTCAGGTGAAGCAGCTCGCTCGGTTTTGAAGACAATAACCGCGCTCTCGTGCGGGTCCTGCTCGAGGAAGAGTTTGATTTGCTCCTTCATCTGTTTGGGTTCAAGCAAGGCGAAAAGAGTAGAGAACAGCGAGGTGTCCCAATAGAAGACCACTCCTTTGGGACGTTCACCGCTTGTGATAAACGTCCTGTTGCTCCAGAGCTTGGTTCGCAACAGCACAAGTAACGTAAGCACACTGCGATAGTAGATCTCACGGATCGCCGCATCGTTTGTAACCAGCAGCGGAGCATTGCCTGAGAAGAACTCGTTGTCCGGCGTGAAGGTGCTTTTCCACCTGTTCTCCCATTCGGCTTTGGTGCGATCCCACTGTGTCTCGAACCACTCGCTCGTAAGGCCAGAACGTCCAGGCTTGCCCGGTTCCTCCACATACATCAGGAAATGAATTTCGCGGCTTTCACTCGGGGCGAGGCTCACCTGCCACTCGGCAAACTGGCCGTTCGTTTTGTTTTCCGGAAGATCGAAGAAACGATAAACATAGTCCATCTTCCATTTGTCCGACGTGGCCCGGATCTCTCCAGGGCCGATAAACTCCCGGTCCACCGGCTTCCAGCCCGGATCCACAGTCAGGGCTACGTGAAAAGATTTGGCGGTCACGCCATTATTAGTGAACTTCACTCGCCACATGACCACCGTGTCTTCCATAACCAGCCTGTTTGTGGTGACTACATCGAGATCGCCTACTTGTGCGCGGCGCACCGCCTGGAATGCAAACCACCTGCAGTTTGTGCTCTCGTAGGACCGGTCATCAATTGTCATGCCACAAAGCGGCAGGGAATAATAGATGGGCCAGCGCGGTCCGGATTCGTCGCCATAGAGTTGTCCGCCAGGCAGGAAGTTCACCCCGACAAGGTCCGGTGCACAGGCGGCCATCTCGTGAAAGTTATGGAGCGAAGGCATCTGCGCAAGCAGTCCGCAATCCAGCCAGCCGGTGCCTAATTCGTCCAGCGTCGGTAGCCCTGAAGCACCCGACGGTGTTGCTGCGCCACCCGCAGCAAATCCAAAGGCCATGCCGGGAAGTAGTTGCGCTGAGAGAGCCGCCATACCGATTTCGCAGAACATCCGACGGCTGATGCTCTTATGCACTCCCGAAGGGGTGTCGCTCCTGGCTTTGCGCATCGTTTTCACACATCTCCGTTCGTCGGCTGGCCCGTTGCCAAAGGTTCGTGTCTCTGGCTTCTGGGAAGATTCCATACACTATTCCCAGAACCGAATTTCATCCAAGCGATACTTCTCTGGAGTTGTACCTCCCGAGTCTTCCGAAGTGCCGCTGAAGCAATGAGCTAGGGTGGGAAGATGTATACGCCATTTCTTTGAATCCGATTTTCCTCGAGCTTGTCTCCACGACTGTCGCGCCACCAGAATTGCAAGGCAATCGCTATTTCACTCATATATCATGACTGTTATTGATTTTTCAATCATTATTTGAGATTCTAGCGGGCAAGCGTAAGTAATTTTAGAGCGAATCAATGACAATTCTCACACGACACAGTGCAATGCGATTGCTGGCTGGAGTCCCCGCCACGCTCTGGGGCCAGAAAACTGCAACGTTACATTCGTGTCAACCCGCAGTGAGTCCGGTAAACGTTGTCTCCCTTTGCTACTGGCAGAAAATTAAAGGCTTGACGAATGTCGCCTAAATCAAATTACGACAAGTATCCGTGCATCCCCGTGAGTACCAGCGCGGCCAATTGCTGGGTCGGCTGGCGGAACATCGTTGATCGATTGAAGCTTTCTTCTGCAGCGAGCCGCTGCACTCTCGCTGTTGAATGCTACCCCGGCACGTTTGAAGAACCGATCAAGGATGTGCTGGTCGAGGGTTTGCGACCTAGGGGAGTTGTTTATACCCCAGACTTACTGAAGGCGCCGAACTGTGTGGACAAGATGTTGGCCGAGGTTCTGGGCGACGATCCAGTTTTCGGGCGCATGAACGACATCGGCCTCGAGGCATTTTTCGAAGCAACAAAACTCTATGAAGCACGGCAGAAGGTCGCAAGCTGGCATCAAGGATTGCTGCTCGTGGTCGGCGTCGGGGCGGCGATCGTTTCGCCGGAGTCGAACCTTGTCGTTTACGCTGACTTAGCACGCTGGGAAATACAAGGTCGGCAGCGCCGAAATGAGATTTCAAACCTGGGCTCAGACAATTTCGAGGAAAGTCCAAGTCTTAAATATAAGAGAGCTTTCTTTGTAGACTGGCGCGCCGCCGATCATCTCAAAAAAGAACTCCTGCCGAAAGCCAATTTCTTCTTAGACACGAACAGTTCTAGGCCAAAGCTCGTGGCTGGCGATTGCGTGCGAGCGGGCATCAAGACAGTCGCGAGCCGGCCCTTCCGCGTGGTGCCTTACTTCGACCCCGGGCCGTGGGGCGGGCATTGGATGGAGGAAGTATGTGACCTGCCGAAAGACGCGCCCAATCATGCCTGGTGTTTCGATTGCGTTCCCGAAGAAAATAGCTTGCTTCTTGGGTTCGGCGATCAGCAAATTGAGTTGCCGGCAGCTGACCTGATATTTCTTCATCCCCGTGAATTACTCGGAGAATATATTTACGGCCGATTTGGCGCGGAGTTTCCGATCCGTTTTGATTTCCTCGATACGATGGGCGGCGGGAACCTCTCATTGCAGGTCCATCCGCGCACAGAATACATTCGCCAGCAGTTTGGAATGTACTATACGCAGGATGAAAGTTACTACTTGCTCGACGCTGGCGATGACGGCTCGGTCTATCTTGGGCTGAAAGAAGGAATTGATCGCCAGACAATGGCCCGCGACCTGCGGCTCGCACAGGACGGCGGACCCGCGTTTCGTGCGGAAACTTACGTAAACAAATTTCCTGCTAAGAAGCACGATCATTTCCTGATTCCAGCCGGAACGATTCATTGCTCGGGAAGAAACAGCATGGTGCTCGAAATCAGCGCGACCCCGTATATCTTCACGTTCAAGCTTTGGGATTGGGGACGGCTCGGCCTAAATGGCACGCCGCGGCCGATCCATCTTGATCATGGAATCGCGAACATCGCCTGGAACCGGCAAACGAATTGGGTAAGAACGAACCTGATCAACCGAGTCGAGTGTGTGGACAAAGGCGCAGGTTGGACCGAGGAACGGACGGGACTGCACGAGCTGGAATTTATTGAGACACGCCGGAATTGGTTCACAGGCAAAACGCCGCTCGATACTCACGGCACGGTAAATGTCTTGAATCTTGTTGAGGGGAGGGAAGCAATCGTGGAAAGTCCCAAGAGCGTGTTTGACCCATTTGTAGTTCACTACGCAGAAACTTTCATCGTGCCTGCGGCAGTGGGAGCGTACACGATTCGTCCCGGTGCAGCATCCGAGGGATCTAAGTGCGGAACAATCAAAGCGTTCGTACGATCAGGACAGAAGTGATCTGTTAAGTGCGACTTTCACAATCGGCGGAACAGAGTTCAGCGCGATCTCAAGTACAAGGTTTGTGGGAGGAAGTATGCACGTACCGTCCGCAACTGTGAACCGTGAAGTTGGGCAAGCAAAGGCACAGTCGCTCAGCTATGTCGTACTTCTAGCTGCTACCACTGCGATTTCAGGATTTCTCTTTGGCTTCGACACTGCCGTTATCAACGGAGTTCTGCTTTTCCTTCGCCTCCAATTTGCGCTCTCCAACCTGCAAACTGAAATCGCGGCAAGTTCGCTCCTGCTGGGCTGTCTGCTCGGCGCTGCCGGCGCAAGTATGATGGGCGACCGCTACGGACGTCGGAAATCGCTAATCGCTTCGGCTATGTTATTTGCCCTTTCTTCCGTTGGTGCGGCGCTAGCGAACACAGTCACGGTCTTTTCTGTTGCTCGCCTGTTGGGAGGTCTCGCGATCGGTCTCGCCTCTGTGCTCACGCCGGTTTATATTGCCGAGATTTCGCCTTCAAGAAATCGCGGAACGCTCGTCTCGCTGAATCAATTGGCGATAGTCGTTGGCATCCTTTCAGCGTACTTGGTCAATTGGGAGGTAGCTCGCCTCGGAACGAGCAGCTGGCGGTGGATGTTGGCCGTCGCAGCGATTCCATCACTGGCGTTTCTGTTTGGGCTGCTTCTGATTCCTGAGAGTCCACGCTGGCTGGTCACCAGAGGCCGCCAACGTGAGGGCGAACGCGTTCTGTCCCGAATCTTTGGCGAGCAGACCGCAAAGGAACAGGTCGAGGCTGTTGAACAAGCGGCAGCGGGCGAGGAGGGTTCATGGCATGAGGTGCTTTCGCCGAAGATGCGCAAACGCCTTGCAGTGGGGATGTTGCTTGCGCTTTTCTCGCAAATTACCGGCATCAACACAGTGCTCTACTACGGCTCAATCATCGCTAGCGAGCACTTCCCAGGACAATCGACGAGCATGGCGCTGATCGCAAACGTAATTATCGGAACAGTCAATTTCTTGTTGACCATTGCCGCCATGGTGCTTCTCGACCGCTGGGGCAGACGCGCGATTTTGATGATCGCGAGCGGAGGGATGGGAATCGCGCTCACATTTCTGGTGATTGGCTTGAATGTTCCGGGAATCTCACCCTTACTGATGCTGGCCTGCATCCTGTTTTATGTTGCTTTTTTTGCTCTCGGCATGGGCCCCGGTCCTTGGCTGATCATCTCCGAGATCTTTCCTACAAAGGTACGAGGGCGTGCCGCCTCGATCGCGACGTCAACTCTCTGGTCGGGCACACTTCTGGTCACGCTTACATTTCTCAGCCTGGTGAAGGTCCTGAACCTCTGGGGAACATTTGCGATCTACGGGGCGCTTTCCTTTGCTTGTCTTATCTTCGTTTGGAAGATGGTTCCTGAAACGAAAGGTCGTACACTCGAGCAGATTCAACAGGCGTGGAACAAGTAGAGCTGGGTTGTTTTCGAACGGGGAATACTTCGAGGAGTCATTTTCAGGTGAAAGCTTTAGCCATTGATTTCGGCGGAACGCACGCAACGTGTGGCTTGGTCGAAGATCGTGTTCTCCTTGCGCACGAGACGATTGATACTAATTCCGCAAAGAGCATCGGGGCAGTGCTGCCGCGGATTCGTGATACGTGCCGCGGACTCATGCACGGGCGAGGACTTTCACCCGGTGACATTGCGGGCATAGCAATCGGATTTGCCGCACTTGTTGATTCCCGTGTGAACCGAGTCCTCTCAACCGACGGCAAGTATGAGGACGTCAAAGACGTCGATCTTGCGAAATGGCTCCACGAAAATGTTGGCTTGCCAGCACGAATTGAGAACGATGCGCGCATGGCCCTGTTGGGAGAATGCTACGCTGGTGCGGCGCGTGGCTTTACTGATGTCGTAATGATGACGTTAGGCACTGGCATTGGCGGCGTGGCAATGATCGAGGGGAAGTTGTTACACGGCAAGCATGCGCAAGCAGGTTGTTTGGGCGGGCATATTCCGGCCGTATTCAATGGACGGCCATGCGCTTGTGGGGCGGTTGGCTGCGCAGAAGCTGAAGCGAGTGGCTGGTCACTGCCATTGATAGTGAGGGATTGGCCGGGAGCTAGAGACAGCGTGTTGTCAAGATATTCGAACGTCGGGTTCAAAGAGCTTTTTGAAGAAGCTGCAAGTGGCGACAAGGTGGCCGTTGCGATCCGCGACCGCTGTTTGAACATCTGGGCGGCCACTGCCGTCGGGCTGGTTCATGCGTACGATCCGGAGATGATTGTGATCGGCGGCGGTGTAATGAAGAGCGCAGACGTTATTGTTCCTTACCTCGAATCCTATGTGCACAAGTTTGCGTGGACACCCTGGGGCAAGGTTCAAGTCTGCGCCGCCAAAATGGGGAACAATGCCGTGCTTATGGGAGCAGTTCCGGTTTTGTCGCAAGACATTTCGGCCACTGAATAAACGTCTTGAGGTTACCTTGATTCCGACTGGAGATCTGATGAGACGCGTGATGAACTTGTTGCTGCTTGCTGTTTCTTTGGCTCGTACCTCTCGACGCGCAAACTTACGAACCAACCTGGGACTCGGTCGATAAACGCCCCATACCTACCTGTTCAGCGACGCAAAGTTCGGTATTTTCATTCACTAGGGAACGTATTCGGTGCCCTCTTATGCTCCCGTAATTCCCGGCAAGCTGGCTTACGCCGAGTGGTACTGGAATGCGATGACTAATGGCAAAAGCAATCCCAACGCCGACGAACTGCAAAAAAGAACGTGGGCATTTCATCAAAAGGTCTATGGAGGGGATTTTCCATACCAGAATTTTGCGTCACAGTTTAAGGCGGAGTTGTTTAATCCTGACCACTGGGCCGAGGTCTGTGCGAATTCAGGAGCGAAGTACGTCTCGATGCGATGATGACAGAGTCGAATTACACGAGAGAAGCTAGTTGCAATTGGCAGCGAGCACGTCAATGAAAAGGAGATCAAAAGTCTGGCTGCTATGGAAGCAAGTCTCTTGGCGAAACTGATCGTCGGCAACGCTCGCATGCAATCTAAGATCTACCGCGTTCTCAGTCCAGACTAGCAAAAAAAGCTCAGCGATTTCGAACGATCGCAGGGCACAGCCACGATAGGCGTTCGGTAGTGAGAAGAGTACAGATGGCTTTTACCGGGTGCCTTCGCGTCCTTTGAACTGATTCCAGGGCGGACGGCAAACCAGAAGTGATCTGGCCCGCCACGACGGGATTAGTCCCGACGAGTCTGCTTTGTAGGAAGCCGCCCAGAAGGAATCGGGTCAGTAAGCGGGGCGGAGTCTAGAAGGGTGTTGTGTGGCTTATTGAAGCCGACCACAGGAAAATGCGGCGCGACCTTTCGCACTTCAAATAGAAGCTGTTAAGATGTTTGGGACGAGGTTTTCCTTTGTTTTCTACTTGGCCGTCAGCACGGATCATCGTAGGCAATGCCGTGGTTTGCGTAGAAATTTGTAGGCGGTTTGGGGGCGGTTCGGACAAGAATCGCGCTCTTTTAGGCAACAGAGGCAACTCCATGCAGTATATGCAAATCGTGCAAAGATGCATAAACACTGGTGATCTCGCATATCGTTGATTTGGCGAGTGGGGACGTAGTTCAGTTGGTTAGAACGCTGCCCGGTCACCCGACTCCCAGCACAGAATCAATCACGCATCCGCTGTTTCGGCCCGTAGCACACCTTCAGCCACCGGTAATTCTCTCCAGCATTCGCACCGGACTATTGCTCTCAAAAGGGAGGCCGGACGATGTGTTTCTCAAGGTCACAACGAGTCATCACGCCTCGGCATAGTTCATTGGGTTAGAACGCCTGTCACGCAGCAGGTCGCGGTTTCGATGACACCACAGCGGAAGGCGCAGCCAGACCACGTAAGCCGAATTCAGGCACGCCATGCCTCGTCCCGATGCGGGAGGCCCCCTCTTAACGAGCCTTACGACGCAGCCCGGTCATCTTCTGCACACAGGCTCGCTGCGATGAGGGTAGCGTGAGTCACGATATCCTCGGGCAGAACCATCGCGAGAGGACGGGCTTTCATGATCTCTTCAGTCGTAGGGGGCATGAAGTCGTTCTCGATATAATCGTTTCCCATGTCGTCGTTGTAGCGGACTAAATCCAAGAATTGCTCCTTCTCTTCTGGCGACGAGAAAGAGAACAAGAGTTCGTATGCATCAGCG
>Ga0066709_100000418_pt1 | contig 22233 bp, 22 predicted proteins | sample GraSoiAngelo_158_FD_79665 | JGI IMG/M metagenome (GOLD analysis project Ga0066709, IMG submission 79665) | Grasslands soil microbial communities from the Angelo Coastal Reserve, California, USA - 14_1009_16_30cm | ecosystem: Environmental > Terrestrial > Soil > Grasslands | place: USA...
GGCGCGAGAACGATGAACGCCTTGACGATGTTTCCGCGCGTTTCGTCGGGACTCGGGACGACCGCCGCGTTCGCCACGGCGGTATGCTTGAGCAGGCAGTTCTCGATCTCGGTCGGCCCGATGCGGTAACCGGCCGCCTTGAACATGTCGTCGGCGCGTCCCTGGTACCACAGATAGCCGTCGTCGTCGCGAAACGCGAGATCACCCGTTCGGCACCAGTCTCCGCTGAACTTCCTGGCCGTGGCTTCAGGATTCTTGAAGTACTCGAGGAAGAAGACTGGATCGGGGGCGCCGTCCGAGCCGATTCTGTGGATGGCCACCTCGCCCAACTCCCCCACGGGCACTTCGCTGCCGGCGTCGTCGACGACTGCGATCCGGTGGCCGGGGTACGGCCGCCCCATCGACCCGGGTTTGGCGGGCCAAAGCGTATGCGAATTGCCGACGATGTAGTTCATCTCGGTCTGGCCGAACATTTCGTTGATCGTCACGCCGAGCGCCTCCTGCGCCCACGCGAACACCGTCGTGCCCACCGCCTCACCGGCGCTCATCACGCTACGCAGCGTGAGTTCAAAGCGCGAGCGCGGCTGCGGCACGGCCTTCATCATCATCTTCAGCGCCGTCGGGAAAAGGAACGTGTTGCGCACGCGGTACTTGGCCATCAACGCCAGCGCACGCTCCGGGTCGAACCGGCCGCGGAATCCCACGATCGGACAGCCGAAGTAGAGCGTGGGCAGCAGCGCATCCATGAGGCCACCGGTCCACGCCCAATCGGCCGGCGACCAGAACAGGTCGTCCTGCTGCGGAAAAATGTCATGCGAGTAGATGAATCCGGGCAGGTTGCCCAGCAGGCATTGCTGCGGCATGAGCGCGCCTTTCGGCGGTCCCGTCGTGCCGCTGGTGTAGACCAGCACCGCCGGATCGGTGGCGAGCGTAGCGAGCGCGGTGAAACGGTCGGATCCCTTCGCCAGCACCGCTTCCCAATCCTCGGTCCCCGACTCGCGCGCGCCGGCGACGCCGATGACGTGAGTCAGGCGCGACAACTTGTCGCGGATCGCAACGAGGTTGGGCAGCGACGCCGGATCACAGAGGGCGACCTTCGCTTCGGAGTTCTCAAGCCGGTATTCGAGGGCGTCGGACCCGAACAGGAACGACAGCGGCACCGCGACCGCGCCGAGCTGGTAGCACGCGATGTGCGCGATCGCAGTCTCCGGCCGTTGCGGAAGCACGATCGCGACCTTGTCTCCGCGAGCCACACCACGTGCTGCGAGCGCGTTGGACAGGCGGTTCGCCTGCGCCTGCAAGTCGCGAAACGTGTACTTCGCGGTTGCGCCCGTTTCATCTTCCCAGAGCATCGCCAGCCGCGCCGGCTCGCCCGCGTAGCGTCCGCACACGGCGTTCGCGATGTTGAACTGCGCGGGCACGCGCCATCGATGGGCGGCACAGATCTCCCGATAGCGGTCGGCCGGCATCGAAGGGTGGGCAGCGGCGTTATGGCGAAGGCGAGGCGCCGGTGGAGGCTTGCGTCGCCGCGGGGAGCGGCTCGACCGTCGCCCAGACCCAGTCCGGATGCTGCTCCAGCACGCGGCCGAAGGCGATGCGTTGTGACGCCTCCCCGACGTTCATATGCAGGCGTTTCCCGGGCTGATATTCACCGGGCGGCACCACCAGCGTCTGCACCACCGCCTCGCCCTCCCGTTTCTTGAGCGAGAGAAAGAGAGCATTGAAGCGCCGGCTGCTCACTGTCGGGACTTCGCCGTCGACCGAGTAATCGCCCTCGCCGCGCCGGGTCTCCGCCAACTCGACGCCGGTCAGATTGTTGGCGATCACTTGCAGGCCGATCTCGGCGCGCTCGGTCGTGAGCCGCTTCATGCGGCGCACGATCCCGAGTGTCCAGCGCCCATGGGCGTCGACCTGCGGCCTGATCGCCGCAAGGGTACCCAACGTTACCGCGTTGATCACGCCCATCGGCGCAATCAGCCGGAACCCGGTCTGCGAGATGTCCCGAATGCTCCACGAGCCGCCCGGCGCTGTGTAGTTCGCGAGTCGCCTCAGTGCCATCTCGTTCACGCGCACGGTCTCGTTGCGCATGCGCCCGAAGGTGGCGAGCTCGATCGTGTCGCCGAATGTGCTCGGTCCGCGCTTGCGATCGATGAACGACGTCATTTCCTGGTCGCGGAAGAATCCGGAGATCTTGGCGAAGCCGATGATCGCATCGACGCTGCCCTCTGCGTTGGTTCGCTCGCCGCGCCGGGCGAACGGCTTGAACTCCGGGTCGACCTGCGAGGCGAGCTTGGACAGCAGATTGAGGTGGTCGGCGCGGCGCGGCGTGCGGTCGGACAGAGGATTGTTGCGAACCTTCTGATCGAGCATCACGACGTTCTGCATCAGCACCGCGTGCAGCGTGCGTGTGTCGAGGAAGAGCACGCGACCTTCGAGCGGTTGGGGACCGCGGCGCTTGAGACCGCTCCGGGAGCTGAGGTCGACGTAGAAGCTCGTCACGCTCGACGCTTCGATGTTCAGGTGCAGCGGCTGGCACCATTCCGAGAGCTGGTCGGCCACCCACTCGAGGTGCCGCGGCGTCAGGTTGCCGGAATTCACGAGTTGCAACACGAGCACGCGCAGGTACTCGTGCTCGATCGTCGTCAAGCCTCCGTCGGGCAGCGCCGCGACCGGGTGTCTCTCGATCTGCGCCGAGCAGGCCATCTGGAACAACGAGTGCAGATCAGCCCATTTGGCCGGAATCCACTGCTCGTAGCGGAACAGGCGGATCTTCGCGTCGAGACCCTGATGAACGATCTGGCGCGCGATCAGCTCAGGCAACAGCGATTGCCACTTGTGGCTTTGAGCGTGTGCGCTGACCTCACGCGCGAACGCCTGATAGCAGAGCAGGAAGCCTTGCGTCAGATCGAACAGTGCCTGCCATAGCTGGTTCTCGATCCGCGTCGAGCGATTGCCATGCTCGAGGTATTGAGCGGTGAGATTCTTGCGCAGCGGGTCGGTATGCAGGTCGACATGGAACCATGCCTCGAGCCGCGCCGGCGTGCGTCGCGCGTCGCGCTCGCCGAGCCGGCCGAGCTCGGCGAGCACACCGGCATGCATCGCCAGCGGGTCGTTGGCGGGAAATCCGACGAGCCAGCGCTCGACGGTCTTGGCGTCGGCCAGCGGGTCCTTGATGGTCTTGCCGAATCCGAACATCTGGGGGTCGCGCCGCAGCCGGCACGGTGCTTGCAAAGAACCGATCGTCATCCGCGATCGGACCGGGCAAAAACAGCCGACTGCGCCGGAAGTCCTTGTTCCGAAAGCGAGATGATGGGCCAAAGCTCACGTCGGGGCAATAAGAACCGCCGAATGGCCCGCGCGTCTGACGAACTGCGGCTGGATTTGCCGCAAATGCGTCAAGCTGAAACGGACAACGGATTTCTCTATACTTGTGGCACACAGAATCGGAAGGGGACTTCATGGGCATCCTGATCAAGGCGCCAACTCGTCGGCGCGATAATGACCTGCCGCTGATCACTGCGGCGGCCAGCGCTGACACTCGTGCCGCCTTGCACATACGCGAGGTCGTGCGGATCACCGGCTTGCGGCGCGAGCAGCTCTATATGTGGCAGCGCCGGTATGGCTTTCCCGACCCGTCGCGCGACGCTTTCGGCGACCGGGTCTATCCCCCGGACCAGGTCGCGCGGCTCAAATTGATCAAGCAGCTGTTGTCGGAGGGCTGGCGAGCAGGCGCCGTGGTGCCGCTCGCCGACTCCGCGCTGCAGTCGATGCTCGGTATCGCGATCGAGGATCCCGAGCCGCTTCCGGGCGAAATCGAGACCGCAGTCAAACTTCTCGGCGAGCATCGGGTGGGCGAGTTGCAGAATCACCTGTCGAAGCTTCTCGTCGGCCAGGGGCTGCGCCGTTTCCTGGAGCAGACCCTCATCCCTCTCAACGAAGCGGTGCACGAGCGCGTCGTGCGCGGCGAAATGCAGAATTTCCAGGAGTTGCGTTTCGCCGATCTCGCGCAGCGTCTGTTGCGCGATGTCACGAGACTGGTGCGCCCGACGCGCGACGCTCGGCAGATCCTGCTCGCCACGCCCCCCAACGATCCCAATCAACTCGGCCTGGCGATCCTCGAGCTGCTGCTGTTCACCGAGGGTGTGAACTGTCTCACACTGGGCGCGGGCGTCCCGGCGCAGGAGATCGGCGGTGCGTCGCGTGCGTATCGCGTCTGTCTCGCCATCCTGCTGTTCGATCGTGGAATCTCGGGCAAGATTGCCGGGCAGGAGATTCGCTCGCTGCGTACCGAGCTCCCCGAGGAGCTGCCGCTGATCGTGAGCGGGCGCGCGGTCAACCTGCTGGCGAAGCCGATCGCGAGTGTCCGCACTGCGGCAGACTTCAGCTCCGTCATGGCGGCGATGCGCGAGCTCGGCGTTGTGGCCGGCAATGGGACCGGAGCCGTGCAGCGTGCTTGACCTTACCGGGGCTCAGTTGCCGCGCGCGTAGCGCTCCATCCACTCCGCGGTGGCCGCCGCGTCAGCGTAGTCTTCGGCACGCAACGCTGCAATCACGCGATCGCGATCCTCGGCGCTGCGGTTCTGCGACAGCTTGAGCTTGGCGTCGATCCGCTCGATCGTGAACCGGAAGCCGACGATAGCCTCGAGCATGGCGGCAAGGGCGCGTCCTTCGAGCTGCAGCCGCCATGGCCGTGAGCGTCCTTTCTCGTAACGCCGGATCATGTCGTCGAGCAGGCCGCGCGTGTCCGCCAGATCGGTCATCGCCTCGACGCGCCCGTGCACGTGAGCGACCACGTAGTTCCACGTCGGCACTGCGGTCGCCGGCTCCGCATACCACGACGGCGAGACGTAGGCGTGAGGTCCATGGAAGATCGCGATCGACGCGCCCGCCCCGAAATGGCGCCAGTGCGGATTGGCGCGGGCCATGTGGCCGAGCAATGTTCCATTCGGACCCCGGTCGGCGTCGTACTGCAGCGGGACGTGACTGACCAAGGGCTCCGGATGGTCCAGTGTCAAAAGCGTCGCGAACGGATAGTCGCGGATCAGATGTGCGACCGCGGCGTCGTCGCCCACCTCGAACGCGCGCGGCGTGTAGACCGACATCAGTGCACCACAGCCGCAGGCGGCGCGAAGAACAGCGACCGTGCCTCTCCGGGGTCGAATTCGTAACGGCGGTTGCAGAATTCGCAATCGACGGCAACCGAGCCGCGTTCGGCAAGAATGCTTTCCACCTCGGAGCTCCCGAGAAGCCTCAGCGCTGCCGCGACCCGCTGGCGTGAGCACGAACAGCCGAATCGCGGCGAGCGGGAGCCAAACGCGCGCACATCGTCGTCGGGGAAAAGCGTGGCGAGCAAGCGGTGAGCGTCGACGACGTCGAACGCTTTCGCCGCGGCGTTGACCGCGATGCTCGCGCGGCGCCAGGTCGCCGTGTCGGCTTCGTCCGAGCCGGGCATGCGCTGCAGAAGCAGCCCGCAACTGCGACCACCGCCGGCGCGAAGCCAGAACCGGCTCTCGATCTGCTCGGACTTGGCGAGGTAATGCTCGAGCAGCGCCGCAACCGATCCGCCCTCGAGCGCGACGATGCCCTGGTACAACGGCCCGCCATCCTTGGGGTCGAGCGTGAGCACCATCCGGCTTTCGCGCTCCCCGTGCGTCGTATGCGCCGCGAGATCCGCGAGCAACGCATCATCGCGGACTTCGCCCTGCCACTGTGCGGTCGCGCGCAGAGTGAGCCCCGCGTCGCATTCCACGACCAGCAGCCGCAGGGCTCCTGCGCCGTGCAATTGCAGGATCAGGCTGCCTTCGAACTTGAGCGAGTTGGCAAGCAGGCAAACGGCGGCCAGTGTTTCGCCGAGCAGGCGCTGAAGGCCGGCTGGGTAGGCGTGACAGGCGAGAATATCGCGATAAGCGGCGTCGAGGCTCACGACCGCACCGCGCACCGCGGCGCGGTCGAACACGAACGGTGTCAGGTTATCCTCGAAGCGCGGGCTCACCGTCTGCGATCTCCACCGGCCGATCACGCCGCTAGGCGCCCTTCAGCGGCATGGTGTACATCGTCATCGGCATCCCCGAGTTCTTGTCGAAGGTTGCGCCCGCTTCGATTCCGGCCTTGGCGACCGCGGTCGCGCTGCGCAAACGGCCGTAAAGCGCCTGCATCGCACCCAGCGCGAATTCGCGGCCGGAGCCGACAGCCCAGAACTGCGTGTACTCGAACACCTCGCGCATCGAATACACGCCGAAGATGCCGCTGCCGTTGGCGATCAGCGCCGTGATCTGCGTCGATTCGTAGGGATCATCCTCCTCCTCCTTCGGATTGAGAAAGTGCTGATCCTTGAGGATGGGATGCAGCTTGCGAAAGGTCTCGAAGATCGCGGGCTTGCTGCCGAAATCGAGTTCCTTGTGCTGCGCCAGCAGGCTCTCGAACACGAGCTGATGCGCCGCACTGCCGCACAGACCGACGTAAGTGTCGCGGTAGCGCACGATCTTGTCGTAGATGCGATCGAACTCCGCGGACAGCCGCGTATCGCCGAAGGTCGTCAGCGAATCAGCGGCGATTGCGACTTCGTTGTTCTTGCGAACGACGACGAGGGTGGTCATGGCGGGCGGAGAAAAAACCAATACGCGACAACTCGGTCGGAATCGCCGAGCGTGGCGCCGATGGGGATGGCACGATTATACCGCGAGCGGCTGGCTCATCGGGGCGACGGCAGCATGGGGACGGGCGGGAGGTTTCCGGGCGTCCACATCCGATGCGCCCAGGACCAGAATTCGGCGACCGACGTGGGCGCGGACGGCGACTCGCGCTGCCCGAGGAACTCCCACGCGTGCAGAAGCGCAGGCAATGGATTGGCCGGGAGCGGCGCGGCTCCCGTTTGCTTGGAGAGCTTCTCGCCGCTCGCCAGAATCGCGACGGGATGGTGCAGGTACGAAGGTGTGGCCAACCCGAGCCGGCGCTGCAACCAGATCTGACGCGGCGTCGAGGCGAGCAGATCGGCGCCGCGCACGACGTGCGTGATGCCCTGCGCGGCATCGTCGACCACCACCGCAAGCTGATAGGCGAACAGGCCGTCGGCCCGCTTGATGATGAAGTCGCCGATCTCGCGCTCGAGTCGCTGCTCGCGCCATCCGCGCAGACGGTCGCGGAACCCGATCGGTTCGTCGGTCACGCGCAGGCGCCACGCTTTGGCTTCGCGGCCGGATGCGACGCCGTTGCGACATGTTCCGGGGTAGACGCGTTCCCCGCCGGCTCCGATCCGTCCGGCATCGAGCTCCTTGCGCGTGCACGCGCAGGCAAAGGCTTCTCCATGCGCGGCGAGGCGCTCGAGCGCCCGCTGATAGAGCGTGGTGCGCGCGCTCTGGCGGACGACCTCGCCGTCCCACTCGAAACCGTAAGCCTCGAGCGTGGTGAGAATCGCCGTTACTGCATCATCGCGGCTGCGCGGCTCGTCGACATCCTCGATCCGCACCAGCCACTCGCCACCGGCGGCGCGCGCATCGCAGTAGCTTGCCAGCGCGGCGATAAGCGACCCGAAGTGCAACGTGCCAGTCGGCGAGGGCGCGAAGCGGCCGCGGTAGCCCGTCGCCCCTCGCTTCACCTTGAATCGCTGGTATTCACGCCGGGGCGCATGGTGTCAGCGCCGCCACTGCCCGTCGAGGATGGACGCCAGATCCAGTACCGTTGCATCGCCGCGAGCACCGCGCCGGGATATTCGGCCCGCCCCAGACTCCCGTTGTAGCGGCCGAGCGCGCGGTATAGATCGCCGTTCTCGCGGTCGAGGTAATAGCGCAGGATCGTGCAGCCGTAACGCAAGTTGGTGCGCAAATTGAATAGATCGTGGTCCGAGTTGCCGATCTGCCGCACCCAGAACGGCATCACCTGCATGTAACCGCGCGCCTGCGCGCTCGACACGGCGTACTTGCGGAAATTGCTCTCGTGCTGGATCAAGCTGAGCACGAGCTGCGGATCGAGCCCTGCGCGCGATGCTTCGTACTGCACGGTGACAAGAAAATCGCGCCGCGTTGTCCAATCGGGAACCTTCCCCGCGAGCCGCGAAGACATATCGGCAAGCCACGACAAGCCTTCGATGTCGGTCGCAAACACCAGATGCGGCGCCGGATAGTCGCTGACCGATCGATGGAGCAAGCTCTGAACGTTGGCGGCAAGCTCTTCCTCGACCTGCGCTCCGGCCAGCGCCGCGGGCGGCACGATCGCCAACATCGCCAGCAGTCCGAGGCGCATCAGTCGCGGAAGCACCATACCCATGCGCGGGGTCCTCATCGCCAGGCGCCTAGGCATGCTTGCCGCGCACGTGCGCGACGCTTTGGGTCAGGGGAATCGATGTTGCAGCGCTTTCGCGCCGGCCCTGATACTCCACGTTGCCCTCCTTGAGCCCGCGCTCGCCGACCGTGATCCGGTGCGGAATACCGATTAGCTCGAGGTCCGCGAACATGACCCCCGGTCGCTCGCCGCGATCGTCGAGCAACACCTCGACGCCGGCGGCTTCGAGCTCGTCGTGGAGCCGGTCGGCGGCGACGCGCACCGCATCGCTGCGCTCGTACCCAATCGGCGCTATTGCGACGCTGAATGGAGCGAGCGGTTCCGGCCAGATGATGCCACGCTCGTCGAAATTCTGCTCGATCGCCGCTGCGACCACCCGCGTCACGCCGATCCCGTAGCAGCCCATCTCCAGGACCCGCGGTTGACCGGCCGTATCGAGAAAAGTTGCACCCAGCGCCTGCGAGTACACTGTCCCGAGCGCGAAAACGTGGCCGACCTCGATGCCGCGCATGATCTCCAGCACGCCCATGCCATCCGGCGACGGATCTCCGGCCACGACATTGCGCAGGTCGGCGATCCGGTCGGGCTCGCGGCAGTCGCGGCCGAAGTTCACGCCCCGCAGGTGATAGTCGGCTTCGTTCGCGCCGCAGATGAAATCGCTCATCAGGGCCACCGTCCGGTCGGCGACGAGCGGCATGTCGGCGGGCATCCCGACCGGTCCGAGATAGCCAGCTGGGCAGTTCAAGGCCGCGACGATCTCGGCCTCACTCGCCCAGCGAAAAGCCGAGAGCCCCGGTACCTTGCCTGCCTTGACTTCGTTCAGCGTGTGATCGCCGCGAACGAGCAACATGTGCACCTTGCCTGCCGCGTTGAGCATGATGCACTTCACCGTGCGCCCCAGCGGGAGGTCCAGCAGCTCGGCAACCTGTTCGCACGTCGAGAGACCCGGCGTGACCACTTTCTGCAGCGGTTCGGACGGAGCGGCGCGATGCGCAGCGGGCGCAACCGCTTCGGCAAGCTCGACGTTCGCCGCGTAGTCCGAACCAGGGCACCAGGCGATCGCGTCTTCTCCCGAATCGGCGAGCACCTGGAACTCGTGCGATGCCGAGCCGCCGATCTGGCCGGTGTCGGCCGCGACGGGACGAAACTTCAGGCCCAGTCGCGTGAAGATCCGCACGTACGCGTCGTACATTGCCTGGTAGGATTTGAGCATCCCGGCTTTGTCGGCGTCGAAGGAGTACGCGTCCTTCATGATGAACTCGCGCGAGCGCATGACGCCGAACCGAGGTCGGACCTCGTCGCGGAACTTGGTCTGGATATGATAGAAGTTGACGGGCAACTGCTTGTAGCTCTTCAGCTCCTTGCGCGCGATGTCGGTGATCACCTCTTCCGAGGTCGGCTGGATCACGAAGTCCCGTTTGTGGCGATCCTTGATGCGCAACAAGTCGGGACCGTATTTATCCCAGCGTCCGGATTCCTGCCACAGCTCGCCCGGCTGGACGACCGGCATGAGCAGCTCAATCGCGCCGGCACGATTCATCTCCTCGCGCACGACGGCCTCGACCTTGCGCAGCACACGCAAGCCCAGCGGCATCCAGGTATAGATGCCGGCCGCGAGGCGCTTGATCATGCCCGCGCGCAGCATCAGACGATGGCTGGCGAGCTCGGCCTCGGCGGGCGCCTCCTTCTGCGTCGAGAGGAAAAACCGGGACAAGCGCATGGCGAGCTTTGTTTTGCAAAGCCTTGATTTTAGCCCAATTTGCGGCGCCGAATCGGGATGGACCGCAACGGCAACGGCGCACGATTGCTGCGCTCCACGGCCTCCGCGCGCCGGAGCAGCGGCTGCGCCTCATCGGCGTGGCCCAGTGCCTTGAGCGTGTCCCCCCATCCGCGATACGCCGGCGCGTAGGCGGAGTCGACGCGCACGGCGACGGCAAAGCGCGCCGGCGCCTCCTCGATCCGCCCAAGCCCGAGAAGGGCGTGCGCCCAGCCGACGTGCGCCTGCGGGTAGAAGGGATCGATTGCGACTGCGCGCTCGTAGTGGGCGAGCGCGAGCTCGCACTCGCCAAGCGCGAGCAGCGCGTCGGCCCTGCCATACGCGGCGTCGCCGGCCCCGGGCGCATTCGCAAGCGCAGCTTCGAAGTTCGAGACGGCGCCCCGCGCATCGCCCGCGGCGAGCCGCGCGAATCCCATCCCCTTGAGCGCTTCCTCCGTCTCGCCCGCGCGCTCGATCTCATCGAGCGCGGCGGCAAGCGCCTTTTCGGGCCGACCGAGCGCCGCATACACCATCGCCAGCGGCGGCGACCAGAACATGTCCCGCCCACCGAGCGCCAGCCCGCGCTCGCAGGCGGTCGCGGCCTGTTCGAGCCGATGCACTCCGAACAGGACATAGCCCCAGGCATTCCAGGCGCGCGAGTCGTTCGGCGCGAGCGCCAACGCGCGTCGCGCCAGCGTCAGCGCCTGATCGTGCCGATGCAGCAACGACGCGTTGATCGCGTTGCTTGCGATCAGGTTCGCCGTCCGCCCGGGAATCCCAAGCGCGCACAGGCGGTGCGCGCGCGCCTCGTCGAAGCGGCCCATCAGATCGAGCGCGCTGGCCCAGTTCTGATGAATGAATGGAAGCTGCGGCCCCGCTGCCGCCGCATCGCGGAAACGCTCGACCGCCTGCAGGAGCTGTCGTTGTTGCATCAGGCAGATGCCCTGCATGTTGAGCGCCCACGGTCGTTCGGTCGGGTCGGAATGCTGCAGCATGTGCTCCAGTGTGGCGAGCGTGCGCGTGAACTCCGGGGCCTGATCGCGGGTTTCCTGAGCAAAATAATGGTGCGCGAGAACCCATGGATCGGTCGCGCGTAAAACGTCCTCGGCCCCTGCCGCGAGCAGACCGCCGATATCCGCGTTGCGGTGCACGCCCACGACCGAGGCGCTGCGCTGGTCGCGTCGGCGCAGCGTGAGCTCGAGAGATTCGCCCTCGCACGTGATTTCCCCTCCGATGTGCGCCTCGGGGATGCGCAGGAGCCGATGGACGGTGCGGACGAGCGCCTGCACTGAAATGCGTCCCGGGATCTGCAGGTCGACCATCGCCGCGCTGGACTGGATGCCGAGCAGCTCCTTGAACATCGGCGCCTTGCGCTGCATGGCGAGGAGCGCGTCGAGCAGCCGCTGCGCGACAACCACGGGAGAGTAGCCGCGCGCATCCAGCGCTTGCGGCACGTCGATCGGGTCGAGAAACATCGTACTGCGGCGAAGCTCGCGCACGATTGCGACCAGCAACGCGGCGAGCGCCGCGATCAGCACGACCGAGAGCAATATCGTGAAGATCGCGAACAGATTCTGCGCGAGCCAAAGCAGCGCGCCCTGGCCGTCGCTGGCGAAGCCGAACAGCAGAGGCGCCCCGAACCTCGCGGTCATCCCGTCGCGGCAATCGGGACGGAACAGCTGGCGCTTTGACGGCATCTCGGACCCCTTGGGGGCGGAGCGGCAAGCATAACAAAATCGGGGCGAGAGGCAGGAAATCGGGCCCGCATCGCGGTGCTGACGAGGATCGAAAAAAACGGGCGCGCCTGAACGCGGCGCACTGTGGGTTGAAGGTTATCGTGCCTTAGCGCACGACGAGGACCGGAAGTTTGGAGTGGGTCAGAACCTTCTGCGTTTCGCTGCCGAGCACCAGCGCCGCCACGCCGCGCCGGCCGTGCGAGGCCATGACGATGGCGTCGCACTTTTGCTTCCTGGCTGCTGCGAGAATCGCTTCCCAGGGCGTCGACGAGATCGCCGATGCGGGGGTGAATGCGACGCGAGAAGCCCTCGCCATCTCGGCGATGACTCCAAGGACCCTGTCGGCCTCCTTCCGGCACTCGGCGGCATATTGCTTGCGCGAGAGCGGCTCGAATACCACCCCCTCGGCGTACACGGGCAGCGGATAGTCCGGCGAGGCGTGAAACCCGGTGAGCCGGGCGCCGAGGCCCTTCGCCAGAGCGATCGCGTGGGTCGCCGCCTTGAGCGAAAGCTTCGAGCCATCGGTAGCGACGAGGATGTTGCGGTAAACCATGATGAAAGTGCCTCCGTGCGTGGCGTCGATCGTTGATGTTACGCCCGAGCGAGGGCGCGGGGTTGACCCAGATCAACGGGGGCCGCGCCAAGGTCCGCTGCTAATCGCAGCCTGTTCGTCGCCGGCGCGCTGGCGCAGAGCCCGTTCTGTCTCGTCGGAGGGTTGTAGCGAAGCGCGTGCGACAATCCGCCCTATGCCGGCCGACATCGCCGATCCGCGTGTGTTCCCAGAGGGCGTGGACGCGGCTCATGCATCGCTCATCGAGCTCGCCCAGGCCAGTCTGGCGGCACAGACCGCGACCCGCGCCGAGCAGATCGGCCGCGCGCTGACAACCGCACTCGTCGAGCGCCTTCGGTCCGGCGAAGCGTTGTTGCTGGCCGAAGTCGTGGCCGCGGCACCCTCGCCGGCGATCGCCCGAGCCCTGTGGCGATCTCTGATCGACGCGTGGGCGCATGCTACGCGCGACGGCGCAAGCGGAGTCGCTGCGACGTTGTTCGCGCTACCGGTCATCATCGTGGCCGGGCGTGAGGGTGGCCGCGGCGACGATGTCGAGGCTGCGCCGGCGCTCCCCGGAGTGCTGTCCGACACTGCGCGTCTGGCTGCGATCATGCGCGAGCATCGCGCGCTTGCGGGCAACGAGACCTTCGGGTTTTCGGTGGCGCTGGTCGCAAGCGATGAGATCGACGTGCCGAAGTTACCCGATCTCCTGGCGTGGCAGCGGCTCGCGGTCGACGCCGGCGCGGTCGAACGCGACTTGCCGCCGACGCCGATCGCGGTGCAATCCGGCCAGCAGGGCGTGCATTTGCGCTTCCTGATCGGAACCGCGCTCGCGGCTCCAGGGGCCGATCTGCTTTCGGCGTCCGATGTCGCGGGCTGGGCCATGCCGCTGGCGCGAGAGCTCGCGCGCCAACTCGCTCTGCCGGGCGTTTCGGTGCTGGCGTTGCCGCGCGCACCGCAGTCGCCTCCGGTCGCGCTGCAGCACGGGCGCAGCGCGCAACGCGAGGTCGGCGTGCAACTGTTCGCCAGCAACGCGATCCGCAAGCTGCGCAGCGCAGTCGGCGAGCCCTCGGCGGTGATCAGCGCGCATCGATGCAATGCTGCGCCGGGCGGCGGTGAACTCCGCCTTTCGCTGTCGAGTCCGTTCGATCCGCGACAGGCCGAGGGATTCCGCTGCCCGCTATTTCCGACCGACCGCGCAGGCGACGTCGCAACCATGCTTCTCGACCTGTTGCGGGATTGTCGCGTGACGGACGTGCGCATCCTCTCCGGGGTGCATCCGGATTGCGATCCGCAGACCGGCGTGATGTTGCTGTTCAAGCCGGATCAGGCCGAGGGCATCGAGCCGACGCTGCATTAGATTCCTTTGACAACCATGCGCAAATACACATCGGACGCGGATCCCGCCGAGTCTTGCAGGATCACCCTCGAGCAAGCAGCCGCCCTCCTGCCGACGCCGGATGGTCGTCGGTCAGCCACCGTGTTCGAGCACGGCACGCTGCAAGTCAAGCTCTATTCGCCACGCGGACACGATCCTCAGACGCCGCACGCGCGCGATGAGGTCTACGTCGTCGCACGCGGCCACGGTTGGTTCGTCAACGAGGAACGCCGCCATCGCTTCGCGCCGCACGACGTGCTCTTCGCCCGGGCGGGTGCCACGCATCGGTTCGAAGATTTCTCCGACGATTTTCTGGTCTGGGTGTTTTTCTACGGTCCGGAGGGCGGAGAGCAGGATTCGAACTCTTAGCACGCTTAGGACCGCTCGCGACGGCTCACCTTGCCCACACCGCTGATCGTTTGTCTGAGCTTGGGCTCCCCGGTGTATTCGACCTTGCCTGCGCCGGAGATGTCGACCGTGAGCGAGTTGCGGGCGTTGACGGTCGCCTTGCCCGCACCGCTGACCCTGACGGTCGCTTCGTCGCTGGTCAGTGCGGCAGCCTGGTACGAGCCGGCACCCGAGAGATCGACGTCCTGCCGCGCGACTTTGCCCGCGATATCGATCTTGGTGGCCCCGGAGCCATCCAGCTTGAGCGTTGTTGCCTGAAGATCGTGGACAGAGAGCGAGCATGCACCCGAGAGGTCGAGGCGCAGGTCGGCGCTCTTGAGGCTGTCCGCGACGAGCTTGACCGCGCCCGCCGCTTCGATCCGATCGACCTCGCGAAGGTTGATGGTCACGCGTGGGGTGCGGCCGGCTCCGCGCCCTGCGAACCACTGCCAGGCTTGCCGGCGATCCTGCGCATCGACGATGAGCGTCTCGTTGCGCACCTCGGTCAGCACCCGGGCCGACGCGGGGGCGTCGACGCTCACGCCCTCGGTTGCTCCTTGCACAAGCTCTACGTCCACCGCACCGGCAATCTCGACGCGGTGGAATCCGGTAACGTTGCGCGTCTCGTGGGTTGGCTCGCCGGTCGGGGAATGCCGGTTGAGCGAAACCGCGGCGATCGCGGCCAGCGAACCAAGCACGATAACGGCAAACGCGATGAGAAAGGTTTTCATCGGGCTGTCCCGAGTCGGCTGATCCGACTTAGATGCGCCGGCCAGGGAGACCGGATTCAGGTCCCGCCCAAACGCGGGTCCGGAGCCAGGTTCCTGAGGTAGCGGCGCGCATTGTCGACGTAATGCGCGGCGATCTCGCGCAGGCCCGCAACTTCTTCATCCGAGAGCGTGCGCACGACCTTCCCGGGCGAGCCGAGCACCAGCGAACGGTCGGGAATGGTCTTGCCCTCGGTGACGAGCGCGTTGGCTCCGATAAGGCACTCGCGACCGATCACGGCGTGATTGAGAATAAGCGCCTTGATGCCGATCAGCGATCCGTCCCCGATCGTGCAGCCGTGCAGCATCGCCTGGTGTCCGACGCTGACTTCGGCTCCGAGCGTGAGTGCAATCCCTGCATCGGTGTGCAGAACCGATCCATCCTGCACATTCGATCGCGCGCCAATGGCGATCACATCGTTGTCGCCGCGGATTACCGTATTGAACCAGATCGAGCTCTCGTCCTCTAGAACGACGCTGCCGATGAGCGTCGCGTTGGCTGCGACGAAATGATGCCGGCCGCGCAATTGGACCTGCCGGGAGTCCAGCGTATAGAGCATGAGGATTACAAGGAGCGGTAAAACCGGATCATACGGCAGGTGCGCCAGCTATAATCAAGCTCCGCGCCGTTCGTTTCCCATGAACCTCGACCGCGTTCCCGCCGGCAAGGATGTCCCGAACGATTGCAACGTGATCGTCGAAATCCCGATGCATGGCGACCCGATTAAGTACGAAGTCGACAAGGACACCGGTGCGGTATTCGTCGACCGTTTCATGTCGACGGCGATGCACTATCCGTGCAACTACGGCTACATCCCGCATACGCTGTCCGAGGACGGCGATCCCTGCGACGTGCTGGTGCTCTCACCGGTGCCGCTGATCACGGGGGTGGTGGTACGTTGTCGCCCGATCGGGATGCTCAAGATGGACGACGAGGCGGGCGGTGACGCGAAAATCCTCGCAGTCCCGATCGACAAGCTCTCCAGCCTGTACCGGGCGATCCAGTCGCCGCGCGACCTGCCCGAGCTGACCACCCGGCAGATCGCGCACTTCTTCGAACATTACAAGGACCTCGAGCCTGGCAAGTGGGTGCGCGTGTCGATCTGGGTCGATGCCGCTGAGGCGAAGAGCGAGATACTGGCCTCCGTCGCCCGCTATCAAGGCGCGAAGTCGAAGCCTCAATCCTGAAGGGGAGGGCCTTAAAGCTTCCTCAGGCGGCCGCGCGCTCCGACCCGGGGACGTGCCGCGCGGCGTCCGCCGCAGCGCGCCGGGCGAGTTCCGGAGCGCGACCGAGCGCGCGATACACGGCGGCATCGGCCGAGCAGGTCACGTTGAAGCGCATCCAGGGCGAAACTTCGTGCAGCGGTCGGAATGACGCACCGGCCGCCAGAAACAGACCCTCGCTCCGCGCGCCCTGCGCGGTCCACAGCGAATTCTCGACTGCGGGATGGCGCGCCCAGAGGAACAGACCCGCTTCGGGCGCTCCGTAGATCTCCCAGCCAATACGCTCCAGCTCGCCGGCCATCCGCGTGCGCCGCGCGGCGAGCCGCTCGCGGATGTGTGCGACGTGTTTGCGGTAATGGCCGCCGAGCAGCATCTCGTGCACCAGCCTCTCGCCGAACTCCGAGGTCGTGATCGCCGTGAGGAGCTTCATCCGCGCGATCGCGTCGATCGTATCGGGTGCCGCGGCGACGAACCCGACCCGCAGGCTCGACGACAGCGTCTTGCTGAAGCTGCCGACGTAGAGCGTGCGCTCCAGACGATCGAGTGCAGCGAGCCGCGGCGGCGCGTTCTCGACGAAATCGGCGAAGATGTCGTCCTCGACGACGTAAAAACGGTGCTGGGCCGCAAGCTGCAGCAGGCGGTGCGAGATCGCCGGCTGCATGTGCGTGCAGGTCGGATTGTTGAGCACCGACATTGTGAAGTACGCCTTGGGGGCGAACTTGGCCGCGAGTGAGGCCAGGATATCGAGGTCGGGGCCCTCGCAGCCACGCGGCACCGGCAGCAGTCGGGCGCCGGCGAGCTCGAGATGTCCGAACAGGTTGTAATACCCGGGGTCGTCGACCAGCACAGCGTCGCCGGGCGCGACCAGGTAGCGGATCACCAGATCGAACGCATGCGTGGCGCCGGCGGTGAGCAGAATCTGCGACGGCGCAGCGGCGATCCCCAGCTCGGCCAACCGCCGCGCCAGAACGTCCCGCAGCGGCGGGAATCCCAACTTGGTCCCGGAGTCGGTCAGTTGTACGCCATGGCTCGCCACCTTGCGGGCGTAGCGGCGGATACCGGACTGCTCCTGCCAGTCGTTCGGCAGGCAACCGCCGGCGAACAATCGATTGGCGTTGGATGCGGCACGAGCCTCGTCGCTGTGGAGCTCCGCGATCAGGTTGGCCACGTCGACCGCGCGATCGAGAACGCCCGTGCGATCGCACGCGGTTTCGGGCGTCGCCGGCGCCGCGACGTAGAAGCCCGAGCCGCGGCGCGATTCGATATGCCCCGAGGCGACGAGCCGGTCGTAGGCCTCGATCACCGTGAATCGACTGACCGCAAGGTGCACCGCCAGCGACCGGATTGACGGCAGACGCGCGCCCGGGCGTAGCAGCCGCGCTTCGAGATGCTGCCGCACACTGGTGACGAGTTGCTCCACCAGCGGTCTGCCGTCGTTGGCGTTCAGGATGAGATTCAGCACAGCTGGCCCGGCGTAGAGACCATAACAGTAGGGGAGCATAGCGCCGAAGTGTGCCTGCTGTCGAGATCAACTGTTTGATACTGTACTGGCACTGGGGTCGATTGGTGGAGGCGTGGAATGGGCAAAGGGTGGACGATGCTTGCTGCGACGGTGCTCCTCGCGAGCGCGATCGGGCTGCTGGTGGGCTGGGGCGCGCGCGAGGGGCGTGTGGGCAACGCTGTGCCGATGCTCGTCGCCAAGGCCCCCGAGGCAGGGCTCATCGCCATCGCCGGTCCCGTGCCGGGCAGGATTCGCGTTCTATATGCGCGCAACGGCGGGATGGTATTGCTGCGCGAAATACGCGTTCCCGGCGCCGGACAGGTGCGCGAGTTGTCGCTTTCCGCGGACGGTCGCGACCTCTTCGTCGCGACCGATGCGACGGCCTACGCGATGTCGACGTGTACCGGACGCGTCGAAGCGCAGACGCTTGCCACGGACGATGCGCCCCGTGGAGCCCTGGACTGGCCAGGGCGTGGCCGCCGCGCTCCAGGATGAGTGGCTCGACGACTACGCGTGCGCGTGGTCTTCGCCGTAGTGGTGCTCCTGCGAAATGTCCTTGTTCGTGTAATCGTTCAGCATCGCGCTCGCGATGAGACTCACGATGGCGCAGCCGAGGATGAATCCTGCGATCGCGTAACCCGAGTGATACCGCGCAAACAGCGCGGTGGCAATCAGCGGTGCCGGACCGCCAGCGATGATCGAAGCGAGCTGGTAGCCCAGCGATGCGCCGCTATAGCGCAGCCGCGCCGTGAATGACTCGGCGATGAGCGCGGCTTGCGGCCCGTACATCATGTCGTGCGGGACGAGCGAGAGCACGATCGCGAGGAATATCCAGGTCGGTACCGCCGTATCGAGCAAGGCGAAATAGACAAAGCCGAAGACCCCGGTCACCGCCGCGCCGATCAGATACATGCGCTTTCGCCCGAAGCGGTCGGACAGATGACCGAAGAGCGGGATGGTGAAAAAGGACAGCACCGCCGCAGTCATGACCGCGGTCAGCAGGACATCGCGCGACATCTTCAGCGTCTCCGTCCCGTAGGTGAAGATGAACGCCGTGAAGATGTAAAAGGGGGCCTGCTCGCCCATGCGAGAAAAGGCCGAGAGGATGATCTCCCTGGGCTGGCGCCTGATCACCTCGGTCATCGGCGCGCGTTCGACCTTTTTCTCGGCGACCAGCCGCTGGAAGATCGGCGTCTCGAGAATGTTGAGCCGGATATAGAGTCCGATTGCGACCAGGACGATGGACAGGGCGAATGGAATCCGCCAGCCCCAGGCAAGAAAGGCGTCGCCCGACAAATCGCTAAATGCGAGCACCGCCAGGTTCGCCAGGAACAGACCGGCTGGTACGCCCCACTGCGGCCACGACGCGATGAAGCCGCGATGCGCGTTGGTCCGGCTCCACTCCATTGACAGAAGCACCGAGCCCCCCCACTCGCCGCCCACGCCCACCCCCTGGAGGAAACGCAGGACGGTGAGGAGGACTGCCCCCCAGATGCCGATGCTCGCGTAGGTCGGGACGAAGGCGACCGCGAATGTCGCCAGCCCCATCAACAGCAGCGTGGCAATCAGCGTCGATTTCCGGCCGATGCGGTCGCCGTAGTGACCGAAGATCGCCGCGCCGACCGGCCTCGCCACGAAGCCTACGGCATAGATGCCGAAAGCTTGCAGCGTGCCGACCAGCGGGTCGGACTGAGGGAAATACAGCTTGGCGAACACCAGTCCGGTGACCGTGCTGTAAAGAAAGAAGTCATACCACTCGATCGTCGTGCCCACGGTGCTGGCGATGACTGCGCGTCGCAGCTGGCGGCGTTGCTCTTCGGCGGGCAGGGCAATGTCTGCTGCGGCCGATGTCGTCATGGGAAGCCTCCTTCATCATGTCGGCGGTTAGGTGACCTGATAAATTGGACCGCGGCAGCTTGGCGCTAGCTCCCTGCCTAGGGCGAAAAGTTCCTTAGCCGGCATCGCCTCCCAAATGCGGCCCGTAGGACTCCGTGCGTAGGCAGTGGCCGCGAAGGTTAGGCCTTGCTGGGATCGTTACTGCCCTCGACGATCAGCTGCGTCCCGGCAACGCGGTCCTGGAAGAATTGGCGATCGGGATCGACCAGTCCCCAGGCGTAGTTGAACGCCAGCGCGCCCAGCGCCCAGCGGCCGTGCCCCAGGGGCTGCAAAGCGACGTAACCTCCGATCGCCAGGACAGGCCCCGCCCAGCACGCGACGTAGCGCCGGACGGCCCTTGGCAGGCCGACGGGCGCTCCGGCTGCGGTTCGCAACGCCAGTCGCCAGGTCCGCATCGCCAGCGTCCGCCGGCCACTGCTCCACAGCCAGGCGCAATAAACGCCGGAGGCGGCGAAAAGCGCTATCGCCGACAGACGCCGGGCGGCGGGCGACATCATGTACAGGGCCCTTGACGCTCCGGTCGGGGTTGGCATCGAGTCGGCCGCAGGCGAGACCGCGGGCAACAGCGCGAAGCCGACCAGAAAGAGCAACGCACCGACTAGCAGCCCTTCGTAGGCGCTCGCTGCCAGCCTGCGCGCGAAACCCGCCGGTCGCCCGGCGCGCGGACTCACGGCGCCTTGGATTCCTTGCTGGTCTTGCCGGGGGGAGCGCCCGGGGGCGGCGCGGGCGCCGCGCCGCGGCTTGCCAGCTCGCGCCGCTTCTCCGGCGGCAGTTGCTGGTATTCCTCCCACTTCTGGTGCACATCCTGGCGCTTGTCAGGTGGGAGTTGCTTGAGGGTCTTGTATTGCTGGCGCGCCTGCTGCCGCTGGTCCGGGGTGAGGTGCGCCCAGGCGCCCATTTGCTGCTGCACGCGCTGTTGCTCGGCCGGGGCGAGTTTCGGGTAACGTTTGGCGATTCCCAGCCACTTTTGCCTGCGCGGCGCGTCGAGCGAATCCCATTCGCCGGCGAGCGGCGCGAGGACCTGCCGGTCGGCGGGCGTCAGTTCGGCCCAACTTGGTGCGCGCGGCCCGACCGCCACGGCGGCGGCCGGCGAGCTGCCGACCGCAACCGCCAACACCGCGGCCGCGATCAGGGCTCGGAGTGGTTGAGCCAAGCCTGGAATCCCCGATCCAGATAGGCTTCCAGCGGCAGCTCGGAGGACAGGATCGCCGCATCGGTTTCCTCGATGTCGCGATCGTGCTGGACCGATTGCCAGTACTGGATGGAAAGAATGCCGCCGACGACCACCAGCACGCCGGCCCAGATCCGGACGTCTGCGAAGAAACGGCGCCCGCCGCCCAACGTGCCACCGCCGGCTCCGGCCAAGACCAGCTCGGGGGCGCGCCGCGGCGCGGACAGCCGCGCCAGCGCTTCCTGGCGGGCAAGCTGCAGCTTGTACGCTGTGCCGGCCTTGAGCTCCGCGGTCCCGCGATCGAGGTAACGGGCTATTTTCTTTGCTATTTCTCGTTCGTTCATAAGCTGATCCCTTTGGCCTTGAGCATTTCGGCCAATGCGTGGACGGCTCGCGAACAGTGAGTCTTCACACTGCCCTCGGAACAGCCCATAGCCGTGGCAGTTTCCGCCACGTCGAGTTCTTCCCAGTAACGCAACAGAAAAGCTTCGCGTTGACGTGCGGGTAGTCGCGCCAGCGCTTGCTCGATTAGGGCGACCGTTTCAGCCTGTTGGTGCGCCCCCGCGGGATCGATCGACGCATTCGAGTCCGGCCGCGCCGGCAAAGTTTCGAGCGGATCGAAATCCTCGTCCTTTTCGTCTTTTTGTCCCAGCGCCGAGAGCAAGGTCGTCCACGTCGAGCGGACCTTCTGGCGGCGGAAATGGTCGTGGATCGTGTTCTGCAGGATCCGCTGAAACAGCATCGGCAGCTCTGCGGGCGGCTTGGCGGCGTATTTCTCCGTGAGCTTGAGCATCGCGTCCTGAACAATGTCGAGCGCCGCTTCCTCGTTACGAACGGCGAACAGCGCCTGCTTGAACGCGCGGCGCTCGACCTCCGCCAGAAACGCCGACAGTTCTGAATACGAAGCCAGGTGCGATCCCCGGGGTCCCAAGTGATCGCGCGATTATAAGAGTCCCGGTGCGTTTGACGGAAAGTGCTTGGGTGGCCTCTCCCATTCGAATCTCGGGGTTGCACGGCTTGACCAAACGCCCAAGCGCCGCTACTGTTAGCGGGTCGATCAGCATTTATCGACGGCAGCACTGCAAATACGGTCGTTGGCGTCCCCTCCGGACGCGCCACAAGCGCGTAGGAGCACCCGATGGGACGCGGCTGGACCGGCTTTAACCCACGAAGCCTTTGAGCTCTAAGCGCCTGACCGAGGCGCGGCGCGTTTTGCAGACCCCGGGCCGCGAAAGCGACGCCGGGCAGACGTGTTGATCATCGCTTGGGGCGGAAACCATGCAGCTTACCGGCGCAGAAATTGTCATCCGTTGCCTTCAGGACGAAGGTGTGGAGTACGTCTTCGGTTATCCCGGCGGCGCAGTGCTCAACATCTATGACGAGCTTTTCAAACAGGAGCAAGTCAAGCACGTCCTGGTCCGCCACGAACAGGGCGCCGCGCACGCCGCGGACGGTTACTCGCGCTCGTCGCACAAGACCGGGGTGTGTCTGGTCACTTCCGGGCCGGGTGTGACCAACGCCGTAACGGGCATTGCAACCGCGTACATGGACTCGATCCCGATGGTCGTGCTCACCGGCCAGGTGCCGACC
>Ga0066709_100000419_pt1 | contig 22211 bp, 26 predicted proteins | sample GraSoiAngelo_158_FD_79665 | JGI IMG/M metagenome (GOLD analysis project Ga0066709, IMG submission 79665) | Grasslands soil microbial communities from the Angelo Coastal Reserve, California, USA - 14_1009_16_30cm | ecosystem: Environmental > Terrestrial > Soil > Grasslands | place: USA...
CAGTGAATAAAGTCCACGTCCGGATCGAACGATCTTCCCTTGCCTGTGAAGACGAAGGAGATACTCGCGCGGAAGCCCTATCGCCTCTATATCGCGTGGTCTGACGATTCCATGCTGGCCGACATAATGCATGATTTTCTGAAAGGGCTTCGGCATACTCGATGTCTCACTATGTCACTACTTAATCACAACTAATGACATAGTGCAACAGCAAGTCTCTTGCGGGACAAATGCTGCCGGAACAAGAGATTCCGCTTGCCGAAGAACTCGCTTTTCTGGACCACAATGTTGCTATCCAGAAGATTCGTTTCGGAGAAAATCGCGCTTTCATCGTCTGGCGGATTACGGCGAAGAAGCGAATGGTCGCGAAGCTCAAAGCCATCAAGGCCGAGCTTCAACGCCGAAAGCATCATCGTATGACCGCGGTCGGTGAATGGCTTCGCAAGGTTGTGCTGGGCTACTACCAATACCATGCTGTTCCAGGGAACTCGACGCAGTTGCGCATCTTCAACGTCGAGTTTGCTGGCTGTGGCGAAGTGTCCTTGTTCGTCGTAGCCAACGCGCACAGCTGCGATGGGCTCGTCTCTCCCCAGTCTTGAACCGGTGGGTTCCCCAACCCCGCACTCTGCATCCTTATCCTGACGCACGCTTTGCCGCCAGCCATCCACGGTAAGAGCCGTATGCGTAAACGCGCTTATACGGATCTGTGCGGGGGCGACCAGCGATGGTCGTCCCCTACCGCGACAGCGATTCTGCGGGCACGGTGTCGGTCGGGATCTCCTCAGCAAGAGGATGCAGAGAGGGTGGAGAAGGTTACAAGGTGCTTGCTCCGTCACGATCTCAACATTTCAGTTTCAAGAGTTTTCTGCCCTGCGGGTTGGAACGGTTTCCGCGCCGTGCCGAAGAAGTTTCGCTGCTCATTCGAGAAGCCTTTCTGCGCGGTATCTCGACGCGGCATTGTCGATCGGCGGAAGAAAACAATGGCCTAGTGCCGCGCCAGAGGCTCGGCCTTGCCTCCGGAGAATAGCCGGTTTTGCCTCCCTTGCGCCTTCCGATGGCCTGTATGAAGCAAGTTCACACGTTGCCGTTTTCGGCAAATCGCAGCGTAAGCGGCATCGATTCGGCAGCCTTCTCTGAAAAGCTGGGGGGTTACGCAAAAGGGTTTACGTTCGTTGCGCCTGAACCAATACGCGAACTAGCTCGGGTGTTGCCTCCAGCTTAATCCCGTACTTTTCAGCACCTCGAAGAATCGGTCCTGCGATGGCATCGAGCTCGAGGACGTTCCCATCCGAAAGATCTCGTTCCATGGAACTGCGCATGCCTGCGGGTAAGCCCTTGATTTTGGTGAGAACGACATCGGCATCGACTTTTGCGCCGGCCCGGGTTGCAACCGCACATGCTTCACGCACACAACGTTCCAGACACGCCGCCTTCACAGCATCGCGAAGCACATCTCCAATCGTGGATCGAGCCGCCGCGGTTGAGAGCGCGACCGGCGCCAGGAACACCAGCTTGCTCCACATCAAAGTCGCCTCATCCTCGAAAAACGAACACTCGAATCCGAAGCGCTGAAATATCTGAAGGATAACGGCAAGACGCTCACGTGCAGTTCCCGCTATGCCGAATCGAACAAATGGAGAGCGATGGACAATCGTGCCAGGCGCTACACGCTCGCTTTCTACTGCAATCGTGGCTGGTATGACGCGCTCGTGGCCAAACCGGTCCCGCAGGCGTTCCACGTGGTCTATTCCATTGAGAAGAGGACAAATCGCGTTCGCTTGGAAGTTCGTGGGAATGCGCTGCAGTGCCTCCGATAACTGTGTGGCCTTTACCGTAACCCAAAGAATATCTAAGGGATCTTTGGAACTGGCAGTGACGAGCACTGCTGCTCGTACCTTCCTGACGGGGCTTTTAAGCGAGATCTCTCTCGGATAGAGCGATTCGGTGCCCGGCCGAACAATTAGCGTCACCTCCTCGCCCGCGTCGGCCAACACTGCACCTATCAAGCCACCAACTCCACCGGGTCCGAGAACTCCGTGCCGCATCCTTTTCTCACCTCGTTCTTATCGTTGCTTCAGGACAACATTGTGTCCAACGCCGCCCGCACATGAATCTGTGTGGTGTCAAGAAACGGAATTCCGAGCGCGGCATCGTCGCGCAGGAGCAAGGGCAGTTCGGTCCCCCCGAGAATCAAACCTTCAATGCCTTGGTCATCCTTGAGCTTTCTCGCGATTGCCAGCAATCCGTCGCTAGTCTCGGGCAGAAAACGCCCAGCGACCAGCTCTCCGACATACTTTTCGTGAACGTAGTTCTGCTCTTCGATGCTTGGAAGCAACAGTTCGATCCCTTGTTCCTTAAAGACCTGCTGATAGAAACCAGCCTGCATCGTGGATCGCGTGCCGAACAGGCCCAGCTTGGTGAATTTCCGCTGCTTCGCAAAATTACAAGTCGCTTCTACGATGCTTATCAGCGGGAGTGGTGACTCTCTTGAGAGCTCCCCGAACACAACGTGCGGCGTGTTCGCCGGCAGCAAGCCAAAATCTGCGCCCGCGCGTGCTAGCCGCCGCAAACCGGCTCCCAAGTATTCGACGAGCGGCTGCCGGTTCAACGCAGCGGCCAGCGTGAGTACCCTGTTCACATCGACACTGTTGATAAGCAGCGGAGGGTAGCTCCCATCGCGACGCCGGTCGCGATAGCCCGCGACCAACAATCGGTAGTATTCGATCGTGGATTCAGGCCCCATCCCGCCTAAAACTCCGAGTGTCTTCACGCGCTCCTTTCCGGGGCCGCCTCCGCTGCGCTCCTCTCTTGATCATCCAGCGCTGAATTGGGATGCAATAACAACTCGTACTCCGCCCTAGTCATTCGCGGTCGCCTCAATCTCGATCAGAGCGCCTCTGGTAGATTGGCTGCCTGAATGGTCGTCCGCGCAGGTGGACTGCTACCAAAGAACTTCCCGTATATATCGTTCATAGTTGCGAAGTCAGCCATTTCCTTCAGGTAACCACGCAGCGCACAATCTTGGGCGTGCCCGAACCGGCAGCCTGCAATAGGTTTGCCACGTTGTGAGCGGGATCTGTCCGCTGGCGCAGATGAAGCCATTCGCGCGGACCGCTTGCGAATACGGGCCTACTGGAGCGGGTGCCGCAGACGTGCTGACAATGGTGAGTTATGCTCCTAGCGAAGGCTGGTGATGTTCCCGGACTAAACCGACAAACTGATTTGCCACTCTTCGAATCCCGTCCGCATTTTCGTTCCTATGATTCGCGCCCTGTTGGGCTCGCCGCATTGGTCAGTGGCGATTTTTCCGGCTGCGGAGTGCCAGTTCCATTGCGCATGAATTTCATGAAATCAGATTCGGCCAGGCGGGAAGGATGGACTTCGTTTCCTACCCCGAAAAACCGGCAGAAGCTCATGATCAGCGGACGCCACTTTACCGGATCGATATGCGGGCGCTGCCCATCGCCTACCAGCAGCGATTCATCCACGTGCAGTCTTACGATGTGCACTTCGAAGCAGTTGGCAGAGACGTTCTTTCCAAACGGCCGCCAATCGTGAACGATGCCTTCCATCTGCACGGGACACTCGGCGACGCGTGGCGGCAAAACTTCTATCGCGGGTACCGGCGTGAACCCGGCTATGCCGAACTTGTCCGGTTCATAGCGATAGCCCCAGCCTACCTTCTTCTCCGGAACCGGGTTTCGTCCGGTCGTAAGCGCCAACTGATCAACGTGGTTCACTTGATCTTGGCTCGGCAGATTGATGACGCATTGACGGGTGCGAATGAGGTTCTCAGAGGTCTGGCCCATCGTGCCCAGACCCAGCATGCAGCTCCAGCCAAGCCACCAGGCAGAGGACATAGGCGCCAGATTGGGCGTGCCGTCCTCATTGAGACTTGAGATGAGGGCGACCGGGGTACCAAAATACAAAATCGTGGGATCGATTGTCTTGTGCATGTTAACAACGGTAAGGCAGCCTCATTCATGCAATCTATCCGATTCTTGTGCCCAAACCAAAAATCCGGCTCTGCATGCAGTATGAGCGAGAAAAGATGGGGAGCCGCGGCGCGGCAGGATCCTGCGTTTACAGACAAGAGTTGCCATCAAATGAACTCAGCGATGACATTGCCCGATCACAGCAGTAACCATGCGGTGCCAATCGCGCATCTTCTGAGCGAAGGAGTCTTGAGTAAGATTGATCGGATCCGGCCTCGTGAAGGGCATCGACGTCACTATCTACAACCCTGGCCTCGACACGATCGGCTGTGCGGCGGGAAAAACGCTCCGCGACGTGGTTGCTTCGATCCTGACATGAACGCTGACATTCTGGTTGTGGGAGGCGGAACTGCGGGCGCAGTGATCGCTGGACGACTCGTCGAGCGGACCAATGCCCAGGTGATCCTCCTCGAGGCTGGACCCGACCCAGGTCCACGCCAGTCAGGGCGATGGCCGGCCGATTTGCTCGATGCCAACCGAGTCGGGATGTCGCATGACTGGGGTTACGCTGGGCCAGCGGCGGACGGGCGCGTTCTGCCAATGAGCCGTGCCCGTGTTCTCGGTGGATGCAGCAGCCACAACGCATGCACACAATCAATTGGGTGGCGCACCGACTACGAGCATTGGGCGAAGAACTCGTCTGGCTGGAACTCCGAACGGCTGCTGAGCTTGCCGCCTGACGTGATTACCCGCCTGCATATTCGCCAACCGATGCGTGCTGATCTGCAGCCGCTCGAGGAGGCATTTCTTGCGGCCTGCATTGATCTGGGCTTTCCCAACAATGATGACCTTCTCGATGCAGCGGACCACCTTCTCCATACCCGAGCCAGCCGCGTCCAACAGCGGATATTCGACGGGGCGCGACGCGTTTGCTCCAGATCCCTCCAACCACGATGCCTCCTGTAATAGGATCGAGCGCAATCTGCCCACTTACGAAAATGAAGCTGCCGGCGCGGATTGCTTGCGAGCAGGGCGGTGATTGCGGATTTCATTGCGGCTTCCGATTGCCATTAGGAGATTCGTTCGCGCGCTCGGATTCTCTTTTCGCGGCGCGCAGGATAGCATCGACACTCATTTCTACGTCAGACTGTGTTGTCGCCCAGCTCGAAAAACAAATCCGCATCGCTGCCTGTCCGTGCCAGGTCGTACCTCCAGCCCAGCAAGTGCCGTCGGCCTGAATCGCGGCGATGACACGACGCGTCGTCTCGGCATCGCCGAAGCTGACAAGAACCTGATTCAAAATCACGTCGTTCAACACGCGATAGCCTTCATGCCGAAGGCGTTCGGATACGTAGGCGGCCTGCTGGCAATTGCGCTCGATCAAGTCAGCGATTCCCGCTCTTCCCAACGACCTGATCGCTGCCCAGATTTCGACCCCGCGAGCCCGCCGCGAGAGCTCGGGTGTGTAGTGGCAGGGTTCACGGGCGGCGGTGAGCTGGTAATACGAGGCATCGACGGCCAAGGCATTGAAGACATGCTTGGGTTCACGCACGAGTGCGATACCCGAGTCATAGGGAACATTGAGCCACTTGTGGCCGTCAGTAGCCCATGAGTCCGCCTCGCGGAAGCCCGCCAGCAAGTGCTTGCGAGCCGGAGCGACCGCAGCCCACAATCCGAATGCACCGTCGACATGTACCCAGGACCCAGCGTCATGGGCGCGGGCGCAGATTTCAGTCGCTGGATCAAACGCGCCCGTGCTGACGTTTCCTGCCTGTATGCAGATGATGGTACGTTCGGTAAGCGGGGGAATGGCATCTGCACGCATTCGTCCGTGATCGTCAGTTGGGACGGCGACGGCTTCGCCTTCGCCTTCGCGAGCATAGCTGGGCATGGGAGCTCGTCCATTTCTGCTGCGGATTCGGGCCTGGCGTGGCGCTTCTACGAGAAAGCACACTTGAGTTCGTGCGATGGGATCCTTCGCTCGCGATCTAAACGTCCGCTGCCGACAATCGCTGACAACACTTTGACAATCAATTAACAGTGGGGCACATCTCCGCTTGCCATTTATCAGTCCAACAATTTAGCTGGATCGAGCGGTGGTCTCGCACACTGCAGCCCAGACCAAATCCACTCGCCAAAAAAACCAAGGCACAAATTACGTCAAATTCAAGCAAGGGAGAATGCCTGTCATGAATAGACCAGTCGTCGCAACCTACCACTTACTGATACTAGTTGACAATTCAATGTACCCTGAGTCAATGGCGCGACCGCTTTGGTCCTTATTGCTCGTTGCAATGGTCTTGGTTCTTTCCGTAACGCCAGGGTTCGCACAAGCTGGCCGCCTTGATCCAACTTTTGGACAAGGAGGAAAGGTGGTCACCAATATCCCCGGACCGATGACGGCCATTGCTAGGGCTGTAGCTCTGCAAAGCGATGGCAAAATCGTCGTAGCTGGAGGACTCGGGGCCGGACAGGAGATCGGCCTCGTGCGCTATAACACGAACGGCGCGCTGGACGGCAGTTTCGGCAGGAGTGGGATAGCACTTGCTAACATCCCGAATAATATTCTTTCGAGCGCATCCGGGGTAGCCATTCAGGTTGATGGCAAGATCTTGGCCGGCGGAACCGTGTACACCTTGTCGGGTGCTAATGCCTTCATTGGCATGGGTGTCGTCCGTTTCAATACGAACGGCAGCATGGACTCGAGCTTTGGCACCGCTGGCGTCGTAACCGCGCTCCCATTTCAGGCTTCGCGTTGCGGCGGCGCTCCGGTTGCCTTACAACCGGACGGGAAAATCCTCCTGGCGGGCGGTTGCAACAAGGGCACGGGAGCGAACAGCACGTCATTTTCAACGATCCTGCGCTTCGATAGCAACGGTAGCCTGGACTCCGCCTTCGGCACTGGAGGGGCAGCTGTCCTCGCGGAAATTCCGAGCGCAATCGCGCTCCAGTCTGACGGAAAGATAGTTGTTGCGGGTGGAGGGACCGTATCGCGCTACAACACGAACGGCAGCATTGATTCCAGTTTCGGGATCTTCGGCTCCGTCGGTAGCATTGGGACGTCGGCCGCTGTAGCAGTTCAGAGTGATGGCAAGATACTGGTGGCGGGAACGTTTTCAGACCAACTCAGTGTAACTCCGGATGGAGATTTTGCTTTGATTCGCTACAACAGCGATGGCACCGTTGATCAGGGCTTCGGGATGCATGGGGGTGCCCTTGCCGACTTCTTCACAGGAACGTCCAGTGCTGCTGCAGTCGCGATAGCTGTCGAGTCGAACAGCGACATTGTGGTTGCAGGAAAAGCAAGTCAGGGGACCAATCCATCCCAATTCGCCGTGGCTCGCTTCACTAGCCTCGGAGACCTCGACCCAACCTTCGGTGCCGGCGGTGTGGTGAAGACCAGCTTTGGCCAAACGGATTCGGTGGCCGCCATAGCCCTTCAGGCGGATGGCAAGATCGTTGCAGCAGGCAATTCGGTCAACGTCACTACCGGCAACGATGCCTTTGCGTTGGCGAGGTACATCGCTCCGTAGCAAGAATGCGGGAACATCCGGTGTCACAGGAGAAACCCGCAGAGATTATCAAACGCGTGATGGTCCGATTGTTACTACGCGGGCTTCGGGACATGGACTGTGCTCTCTTTGTGTTCTTCGGGATTGTGCCAGCCGCCCACATCGATAGCCAAACAATCTGCCTCACGAGGTCCCCACGAGCTTGGCTCATATAGATGCAAAGTTGTGGTATTCGTGAGGATCGGGTCGACAATGGCGCAAGCGGCTTCCACCACGTCTTCCCGCACGAACAGCATCGCATCTCCATGCATGGCATCTCCCAGAAGACGCTCATAGGCATCAACCTCATCCGCGGTTTGCTGTTCCACTGCGGTGAGTTTGCCGGCATGGACACGAGGTCTTCGCCGGGTCGTTTTACTTAGGCGGAGCAGTACTGCGCGCAAATTGTGGCCACGAGCACCTTCGACAATCTGGCCCACGTTGGTGAAATCAAAGCGCCCTTCCTGCGGTTCCAGTTGTTCCCAGTAAGCAGGAGCTGCCATAGTATTGGCGTGTAGCGCAGCCATCGATTCCCACACTTGCGGCAGTTCGACAGGCCATGAACTTGAATTGTGGATCTGGCCGCCGAGAATCAAGTACGGGCGACCGTCAACCATCAATGCGTAACGGCCCCTTTTTGCGCGAGCCTTGGAGCTCGCGGCGAAAGAACGCCGAAGCACAGTGAGCGACACCAGAATCCCGACGAGAACCTTCATTTGTTTCTTCGCTGGCAAGCATCCTCCTCTTTAAATACGTCTAACTGTGGTGAAAAGGCATCAACCACGACTCTCGCCTTACACCTCGAACCATACGTGAATGCTTCGGACGCAGCAGACTTTCTTGGAATTCATCCCAAAACTCTCATGAGGCTCGCCCGCGATGGCATCGTCCCCGCATATTCGTTCACCGACGGTACACGACATCGTTGGCGTTTTCTCAAATCTGAGTTGGACATCTGGATGCGATCAAGGATAAATTCAAATTCACATCCAGTGCGATCCGTGTCCTGAATTGCGAAAGGAGAGGAACTTCATGCAAAGGACGCGGATTCAGCGAGGAGGCGTCAATTTAGACGTCTCTTCGAACGGAAAAAATGTTTGGGTTTTTAGGTGGCGCGTAACGATGCCCAACGGACAGCGAGTAATGCGAAAACGTGTGATTGGTTCGCTTGAGAGATATCGCACGAAGACGGCGGCGGAAAAAGCAGCCGGAGTTTTTCGTATGGCGTTGCTCGACAAAGGTGCGACCGCGCTGACAACGATAACTCTTCGAGACCTGGTCAGGCACTTCCGTGAGCAGGAACTCGTTGATCGCGGGGAAGAGGGCAGAGCCTATTCGACTCGCGACCGTTGCAAATCAGTTTTGACGAAGTGGATTCTTCCTCGCTGGGAGAAAACACCAATCGACCAGATACGCACGGTAGCGGTGGAGGAGTGGCTGCGATCGATCTCCCGAGCAAAGGGAACCAAGGCCAAGATCCGGAACACAATGAGCGTTCTCTTCAATCACGCGATATGCTGGGATTTCGTGCGGAACAACCCGATTACGGGTCCCGTACGCGGCTCTGGTGTCCGCCAGAATGCCAAGCGGGAGCGGATTCCTGATGTTCTCGATGTGGAAGAATTCCAGGCTTTGCTGGAAGAACTTCCGCTGCGAGAGCGCGTCATGCTCTGGCTGGGCATGACGGCGGGCTTGCGAAGAGGCGAATTGGCTGGTGTGAAGTGGTGCGACGTGGATTTCGAGAAGCTGATGATTGATGTGCTTCGCTCGGTTGTAGACCAACGGGTCGGTAAGGTGAAGACGGAAGCTTCGAAGAAACCAGTTCCCATTGATCCTTACGTTGCAGAAGATTTACTCCACTGGTGCCGTATCAGCAAGTATGCGTCGCCAGAGGATTACGTCTTTGCAACCGACGCAACCCGCGCTGGCGCTAAGCGCGGCAAGCAACCGCTGTGGTTAGCAAAGGTGATGCAGTATCACATTCAACCAGCTGCCCAGAGGGTCGGGATCAAGAAGCAAATCGCGTGGCATACCTTTCGGCACACTTACACGACGCTGCTGCACGCCAACGGCGAAGACGTAAAGGTTGTGCAGGAACTTTTGCGACACGGCTCGGCGAGAATAACGATGGACGTCTACGCTCAGGCCGTGACCAAGGCAAAGCGCACGGCCCAAAACAGGGTTGTCGCTTGTCTTCGTGCGCGGCAGAACGGCCTTGTGGAAAACTTGTGTCCCCAACGTGTCCCCGCCCCGAATTCGCAAATGGCGGTAACTGATTGAAAAGATTTGGCGTCCCCGACGGGATTTGAACCCGTGTTACCGCCGTGAAAGAGATACGCCGTTTTGTAAGTAATTGAAACCAGAGGCACGGATCGCAACAATTAGCGCTATAAAGCACTGACAGAAATGCTTATCGAACCCTTATCGAACCCTTCGTATTCGAGCGCAGATTGCATCACAACGCCACAGTACATAATCGCGACGCTGCGCTCCCGCATGAGGGACAGCTGTGAGACTCCTGCAAAAAACCATCCATGCCCGGAGCGTTCGTCTGCTCGACCGGGCTACTGACGGCATAGACAATCTTGTCCACATGGTGATTCATCTCTGCTCCGCACTTTGGGCATGTCATCTTGCTCGTTGCTGTAGTCATAGAGTTCAATCCAAGGAAATCTGCTCGCGACCGTAACGCAACGTTTTAGCCATCCAAATCAATTCTTTTAGGAATTTGTCGATCCGACGGACGTAAGATGCGTCCAGCAGGGCGCCGTCCGGAGAGAATGTAGCTTGTACGTTCGATAAATTCACGTCCCAAAATATCGTCACCAAGCCGAGTTCTCGCAAAACGGGCAACAGGTTCTCAATGACCCGGGTACCCCCAAACGGGCCGGCAGAAACCCCAACAATTCCTACGGCTTTGTGAATGTACTCCTTCAGGCAACTGTCCAAAACGTGCTTCAGCAAACCGGGATATCCGTGGTTGTATTCCGGGGAAACAATTACGAGGGCGTCTGCTCGTTCCATCTTTTCCGCGAAGTCTGGGCTCTCTATTGCCTCACCGGAGTCGTTGGTGGATAGCGGAATGTGAGCGATATCAATGAGCTCCGTCTGAATACCAGTGCGCTTGTCGAGCTCTCCAGTCACGAGTCGCGCTGCATGTTCGCTCATGCGTCCTGCGCGCACGGTACCGAGGATCACGGGAATGAATAAAGGACGCTCGGAATCCATTGGAGCCTCACCACCTGACCGATTCTAATATTCGGCTTTATGATTCGGAATGCTAGCGTTCGGTGACAGAGCCAGCTCGGAATCTTGGGGACAAATGCCCGGTGACTTGGTCCCGGCGTCACTTTTTTGTCGCTCGCAGAATCTCACAGTAACAATAAGGAGCATTCCATGAAGGGCAGGATTGTGCTCGTGACCGGAGCTAGCGGTGGCCTAGGCACCTATGTCACGCAAGCATTTCTAGAGACCGGTGCGACAGTGATCGGTACATCACGAAAAATACAGCAATCCGACTTCACCAGCGCTGGTTTCACCGCCATGCCGGGAGAAATCTCGTCCCGAGCAGGCGCGCAAACAATCGTGGACGGCGTGGTTGCACGCTTCGGGAGGCTTGATGTTCTGGCGCATACAGTGGGCGGTTTTGCTGGCGGACAGTCTGTCACCGATACCGATGATGCCACTTTCCAGCGCATGTTGGATCTCAACCTGAATTCCGTGTTCCACATCTTGCGTGCCACGATTCCAGTTCTGCGCAAGAGCAGCGGCCGCATTATTGCGATCGGCAGCCGGGCAGCCGTCGAGCCCGGACCGGGTGTTGGCGCGTACAGCGCCTCGAAGGCAGCGATGCTATCGCTGGTCAAGACGGTCGCGGCGGAGAATCGCGATGCCGGTGTCACAGCGAACGTCATTCTGCCGGGGACTATGGATACGCCGGCGAATCGCGTGGCAATGCCCGGCGCAGACTTCGCAAGATGGGTGCAGCCGGCCAATGTGGCGAGCCTCGTTGTTTGGCTGGCTAGTGACGCGGGCAAAGAGATTACTGGAGCGGCGATCCCGGTTTACGGCGATGTTTGAAGAACTGGTCAAAGCGCTTGCTTTCGTGCTGGAGGCTTACGCAGTTGCGGGCTTTGTCTTTGCAGCAATCTTCGTCTCGGTCGGCGTGCAGCGGGTGGACTCGGAAGCGCGCGGATCGCGCATTACGTTCAGATTGCTGATCGCGCCCGGAGTCGCGGCCTTCTGGCCGATGCTGTTGGTTCGCTGGATTCGTGGAGCGACTGAGCCTCCAGTCGAACGAAATCGTCACAGGATGCAACGATGATTCAGCCTCTCAGGACCGCTCACCGCCGTGTGTTTATTGTGCTTGCGGTACTGTTACCCGCAATCATCGTTGGCGGGCTGACCGCCCGCAACGCAATAACAGCGAGCACGTCACCAGGTGTCTTGCAAGATGTGGCAGGTATCGATTCAGCATCCGCAACCTGGGAGAAGAACTCATGTGTCACGAAGTTCTATTGGGACGCAGCCCATGAGATCAAGGTGCGGATATCCTTGAATCCAGTTCGCGAATTGCACGACCCGGATCTACTTCTGTATTGGGTCACAAATGCCGGTGCTGTACCAGATGACTTGTCGAATGCTGCCCTGCTGGGCCCGTTCCATGCGGGTGAGGCATATTCGATTCCTCCAAAACAGGTTGCAGGTTATCTGATTCTTTACAGCCTGGCTCACCGGACAATTGTCGATCGCGCCCAGGTTAAGGTGCTGCCATGAGCACCGAATATCGCGCAATCAGCTGGAACCGCCAAAAGAAGATCTACGACCTTGTGGTGGTGTCTCTCCTGTTGACTTACGTCTTCCTGTTTGTCGGAGTCGGAGCGTGGCGGAATCCGACGGCGACAGCCGAGACCTTGCTGATTCGCGCATTCGGAACGGCCGCATTCCTGCTACTGCACGTAGTGCTGTGTATCGGTCCACTCGCGAGGCTCGATCGACGGTTCCTTCCGTTGCTCTACAACCGGCGGCACCTGGGAGTCACCACATTTCTGGTAGGACTCGCACACGGGGGATTTGCGCTGGTTCAGTTTCATGCGCTGGGAAATGTAAATCCGCTGGTGAGTCTGTTCATAAGTAACCCGCGCTATGGAAGTGTGGCGCAGTTTCCCTTTCAATCGCTCGGGTTCTTTGCACTGATCATCCTCTTTCTGATGGCGGCGACGAGCCACGACTTCTGGCTGCGGAACCTGTCCGCCCCAACATGGAAGCGACTTCACATGCTGGTGTATGTCGCCTATACCCTGTTGGTAGCTCATGTTTTGCTGGGTGCACTGCAGTCAGAAACGAGTCTCGTCCTGGCCGCTGTACTCGCGTTGGGGATGGCCACGGTAGTCTCGCTACACCTTACCGCTGCATTGAAAGGCAAGCGGATCGACCAAGAGAAACGCGAGGCATCGCAAGATGGCTTTGTTGAAGTCTGCCGCGTGGACCGCATTCCCGAGAAGTGCGCCACGATCGTCTCACTTTCGGGTGAGCGAGTGGCAATTTTTCATTACGACGGCAAGTTGTCGGCGGTGTCCAATGTCTGCCAACATCAGAACGGTCCGCTAGGCGAAGGCCGGATAATCGACGGTTGCATCACCTGCCCATGGCACGGGTACCAATACCAGCCACAGAATGGCGCTGCTCCGGCTCCGTTCAAAGAGAAGATCCCCACGTTCCGCGTCAAAGTTGTTGACGGAATTGTATACGTGCATCCGCGGCCGAACCCCGCGGGAACACATGTGGAACCAGCGCCGGCGATTGCCAACCTGCACAAGAAGGAGGCGCAGGCGCTATGAATGAAAAGTCCGATTTTTATGTTGGCTATTTGCCGCAGGCATCGTCCGCGCTGCGTCACTTTCTGCGGAAAGTGGTATTAGCTCTAGGGCTGCTCGGAGTCGTGCTGGCATTAGCGCTTGTGTTGGCACAGATGCCGTTTGCTAAGTCCTACTTCGAGTTCGGCAAGCAGCGGGATTTCGAAGGGACTCTCATCAGTGAGCCTTATCCAGAACTTCTAGTCCACCGTCCTGGGCAGATTGACCCCACGCAGAACACTTCAGCGTACCTGTTGGTTGCTCCGGGAAAACATGGCGCTGATGCTCTGGTACGGGACTTTGCCGGTAAGGAAGTTCACTTGCGAGGACAGCTGATTTATCGAGACGGAGGGACCATGGTGGAAGTTGAGCCGAGTTCCATACGGCCTACTGCGATCCCAGCCGCAGGACTGGGCGGAATCCGGGACCTCGGGCCGGTGACGCTCAATGGAGAAATTGTAGACAGCAAGTGCTACCTGGGCGTGATGAATCCCGGTCAAGGCAAGGTACACCGTGATTGTGCTTCGCGTTGCTTAAGCGGAGGGATTCCTCCCCTGTTCATTGAGTCTGACAATGGAAGACAGTTCTTGCTCGTTGCTCAGGATGGTCGCCCCTTGCGATATGAAGTTTTCAAGGAGTTCATCGCGGAGCCTATCAGTGTGACTGGGGAACTTGTGCAACGCGCCGATACGCGGGTTCTGAGGATTGACCCATCTCAACTGCGGCACAATAGTGAATGAATCAGAGAAACGGCAATCAAACGAAGTGATCCTGCTGTTGATGTCCAAGAAATCGCGCCCGAATCCTTGGGTGTAAAAGCTCCAGGTCTAACAAGGTAAGGAAGTCGATGGTTTTGAACTCGCGGTCTATTGCGGGAGGGCTGCAGATTTTCGCGCCGATTGCGAGATAAGTCCGCAGCAATTTCGGCACGGTATCGCCAGAGGCTGGGAATTCGAGTAGTGGCATTGCAAAATCGGTCTGCGGCGTCGTCCGCAAGGACTCATCTACGTGCCAGTCGCGAAGGCGAGCATAGACAGCAGTCCCGTGGGAAGGCTCTTGAGATGTGAGGGACGAGCAGCCGATTAAATATCGCGCCCTGTGCCTGAGAGCGTATCCCGCAATACCACGCCACAGAAGATACAGCACGTCCGTGGAGCGGTGGTCACAATGGATGCACGCACGACCGAGCTCGACCAGTTCCGATCGAATTGCTTCATAGGGAGAGAAATCGAACTCGCGTTCACTGTAGTAGCCGAGATTGGAGCCGGCCGCCACACCGGTTTGCAGACGGTACGCACCGACTACCTGGCGCGAGGGAAGGTATTCAACAATCAGGTGATCACAGACAGCGTCAAATTCATCCGAGTCGTGACCTGATTCATAGGCGGACTCCAGCCCCTCATTCAGTTCGAGATTGAACACTTCAAACCGAAGCCGTAACGCTGCAGCGATATCGGTCTCGCCGAAGGCGAACCGGGCCAGGTAAGGACCGTGTCGCAGCGCAATTGCCTGCAGTCCACGCTGCCATGCAAAACAAGCGACATTCTGGTGCCCGACTGCGCTCGCAATCATTTGAGGCTTCCTGCAAAGCTGTTGCGCTATACATACCACAACCCCGCTTTCTGTGTGATGAACAAGGCGTCAAAAGGTGACGTCTTTCGACTCGGCCGCGCGGGCTTGCAAATGAAACTTTTTTGACCTGCCGAGAGTCTCAGGGCATGGAGGAGAACAACATGCCCCCTGCAACAGCAGTGGCTGCGATGAAACGCACGGGCCGGTGGATGGTGGCTCTGAGTTGGGCATGCCGAGCAATTGCGGCCGTCATTCTGCTGCAGACACTTTTCTTCAAGTTCACCGCTGCTCCCGAGTCGGTTTACATCTTCACTAAGGTTGGGGAGTTCGTTCACGGTTACGCTCAGTTCCTTCCAGTGGAGATGGTGCAGGCTTCCGCTCGCATCGGCTCTGGCGTCATGGAGCTGATCGCGTCAGTTTTGCTTCTCATCCCCCGGAGTGTGTGGGCCGGGTCGCTGCTAGCGATTGCTGCCACTGGCGGCGCCATCCTCAGCCACCTGACGTTCCTCGGCATCGTGGTGCAAAACGATGGAGGGCTACTGTTCGCCCTGGCGACTACGGTTGTTTGCACCAGTGTGATTGCGTTGTACCTGCATCGGACCCAAGTTCCAGTGATCGGAAAGCGCTTCTAATATGAACCGTTCAGCCCTGATTTCTGCCGCCGAAGATGTGTTGCACCAAGGTTGTGCACTATTGGACAACGTCGATGACGAGTCCTATTCACGCAAGGAGGAAGGCCCGTGGGGATCTTCGATTGGCGCGCACTACCGCCATGTCCTGGACCACTTCCTGTGCCTTATCGAAGGGCTCTGGGACGGCGAAATCAACTACGACCACCGCAGTCGCAGCCGCGACATTGAGACTTCCATCGAGGCCGCGCGCCTGGCCACCAACAACATGATCGAGGCTCTAGCGGCCATTCCTGCCGATGTTTTGAAGCAGGAATGCACCGTGATTTACAGCGTCGGCTACGACCATAACGAGGCACAACCAGTGGGGTCGGTCGTCGCCCGCGAACTGATGTTCTGTGTGGGTCACGCCATCCATCACTACGCGATCATGAAACTGCTCTGCTCGGCAAGATCGGTCGCCCTTCCCTGCGAGTTCGGCATTGCACCGTCAACATTGAAATACCAAGAGGCGCAAGCGGCGCGCTGATCATGCTTGCGCATATCACACTTCTCGACACGCAACCAGCACTCGCGGCGTCCGTGTTTCTGCTTACGCTGGCGTATGAGGACGGCGCGACGCTGCTTGCTGCCACGCTGGCGACTGCGGGAAAGCTGGACGCGCGCCTGGGGTTTGCTAGTGCTTTCCTGGGAATTTGGGCTGGCGACATGGGTCTGTACTTTGCCGGGACGAAGATTGGCGGAAGGTTCCAGCAGTCCGCATGGCTGCGACGATTCGTCTCTTCCGAGTCGCTGATGAAGGCGCAGGCATGGTTCGCACGCCGCGGAACACTCGCCATCATCTTGAGCCGATTCGTCCCCGGAAGTCGGCTGCCGCTTTATGTTGCGGCCGGTGCGCTGAAGTTGCCTGTGAGGCTGTTCGGATCGGTTACGGGAATCTGTTCCGTCGTTTGGGTCGGCGCAATTTTCGCGGCGTTGCGGCTCGCGCCTGTGGCCCAATTCGGCGCTCGCAAATCCTTGGGAATCTTTGCAGGCGTGCTGCTCGTTTGCCCATGGCTCGCCGCGAAAGCAATTCGGTTCGGTCTCCCCAGAGTCCGCGTGTTCTGGAAAACATATCGTCGCTGGGAGTTCTGGCCCGCGTGGCTGTTTTACCCGCCGGTTGCATTGATGTGTGGTTGGCTCTCGCTCAAGTACCGTGGACTCGCGCTCCCAACGATCGCGAATCCATCCTTTCGAAACGGCGGCATTGTCCGCGAGTCGAAAAGCGAGATCCTGCAAGCATTGATGAGTGGGGCGCCGGAGTTCGTGTCCGACGGGTACTTGCTCTCCGCGGGGCCGCTTTCAGAACGGATGAGAGTGTTGAGACACCTCCGCGAGGAACACGCAATTCCGTATTCTCTAGTGCTGAAGCCCAACGTGGGCCAGCGCGGGGCAGGATTCAAGTTGATCGCTTGTGAGTCGGATGCTAAGAGTTATCTTGGCCGCGTGCAAGCTGATTGCATCGTCCAGCGTTACGTTCGTGACGAGAAAGAGGTCGGAGTTTTTTATTACCGGACACCGGGCGAACTGCACGGCGAAATTTTCGCGGTGACGGAAAAGGTGTTCCCTTCCATCATTGGGGATGGCAAAAGCACGTTCGAAGAGTTGCTGCAGAAAGATGTGCGCGCTTCACTGATTGCACAAACCTACGTTCGGCGATTTCCGGAGTTGCATGGGAAGATTCTGAAAGCGGGTGAACGGTTGCGGCTAGTCGAAGCCGGCAATCACTGCCAGGGCTGCATCTTTCGAGACGGCAGCCACCTGATCTCGACACAACTTCGCGACCGTATCGACGAGATTTCGCGGCGAATACCGGGCTTCTTTATCGGCCGATACGACATTCGTTACGCGAACGATGCCGACCTGCTGCGTGGCGAGAACTTCAAAATCATCGAACTGAATGGTGCGGCTTCTGAGGCCACTAACATTTATGACGAGCGCAATTCGTTGCTCTCGGCCTATTGCACCCTCTATCAGCAGTGGGACCTTATGTATCGAATTGGTCGCGCAAACCGAGATCGTGGGCATAGACCCGCATCGGTCTTAGCTGTACTCCGGGACGCGAGACTCTACGCGGAGATGGCGCAGTCGTATCCCGTGGCGGACTAACCATGTGCACCGTCACCTTTATTCCGCGCCGTGAAGGCTACTTGCTCGCAATGAATCGCGACGAGCGGATCACGCGAGGACAGGCTACCCCACCAACAGTACTAGAGATTCGCTCTGTGCAGGTGCTTTACCCCCGGGATGTACAAGGTGGGACCTGGATTGCGGCAAGCAGCCGCGGAATTGCATTTGCTCTCTTGAACTGGAACGATGCTCGCGTTGTGCAACCGAAAAATTACAGCCGAGGATGCGTGATTCCAGCGCTCATCGGTTGCAGTTCGGTTCGAAATGCGGACGCAACTCTCAACCGCTTCGATTTCCAAGGTATTCTTCCTTTTAAGCTCATCGGATTCTTCCCCTCTGAGAAGCAGATAGCCGAATGGCGTTGGGATCAAGACTCACTGATTCGCGAGAGCTTCGCCTGGGATTCTCGGCAATGGTGTTCCTCAAGCCTTTCCGATGCACAAGCCACGGTTCGTCGCGGCCTCGCGTATACTCGCGCACAAGACGAAGACGACGTGAACTCAGTCGTCTGGCTCCGCCGGCTGCACGCTTGTCACGACCAGGAGAATCCGCCCTTCAGCACTTGCGTGCACCGCAGTGATGTAGAAACGGTGAGCTACACCGAGTTGAACTGCACACCTCACCGCGTGCAATGCCACTACATTGTCCGGAGCCCTTGCGGAGGTGAAGCAGGACTACATTCGGTTGCGATTCGCCGCCATGTATGCACTGATGCTATGGCCTGCGCATAGCTGCTCCACAAGCTGAACTATTTTGATCCGAACATCCCAGTTTCCGGGTGGCCCGTGATCCGGGAAGTTCAAAAGATTCAATGAGTGGCGGTGTTCGTGCAATTTGCGGTTTGGGTATTATTGGCGTTAACGTCTCCCTCGCCTGCAGTGCGTCGAGTTGTGGGCGGTACGCTGGCAGGTCTCGCGGGCAAGGAGTAGCATTTCTGCCATGAGAAGCGTCGAACGCCGTAATTTCCTGAAGGTAGCGGTGGCGCTGCCTTTTGCCCAGCCGTTGAGATCGTTCGCTGAAGTTGCAAGCCCATTGGGAAAGCCAGTGTTTGTCGCCGCGGGCGCGGACGCGACTGGGACAGAGCATCATGGGCCGCGCGCAGGCACACACCTAGATTTCAAGGTCCTTACCAAAGATACCCAAGCCGGTTTCTTTCTGATAGAGCATCGCAATGTTCCGCAAGGCGGCCCGGTGCGCCATCTGCACTATGCACAAGAAGAATGGTTTTACCTCACTGAGGGCAACAAGGTGCTGATCGAGGTAGGCGACGAGCGCTTCACGCTTCGGCCCGGCGATTCCATACTCGCGCCACGAAATGTGCCCCATGTATGGGCCTACGTCGGTGAGAAGCCGGGACGGATGCTGATGGGGTTCACACCGGCTGGCCAGATGGAAGATTTCTTTACCGTTTCTACCAAGCAGGCAGTGGATGCGAACATCGCAGAGGCACACGGCATGAAATGGATAGGACCACCTCTCGACGTATCGAAGCTGTGAGCGAGCGGAGAACTACTGCTGCGGGCGGAACGGCATACGTCACTTGGACGGCGATACCGTCGTCTCGACGCGCGAACTCGCTTTCTCCTGCACTCTTCACACGCCACGTGGTCGGATTTTTTGCATCATGATTGAAGCTTTTGAGACTTAGCACGATGACATTCGCGCGCCGGTCCAGCCTTGCATATGGTCGGCTACCTTAGTTGGGATTACTTCAGCTTTGCCAGCAACCAACAAATGGCGGAGCGCATATTCCGCACTTCCCAAGTGGTTCGAAACCAATTGCTGGACCGCATTTCGCGGCTAGCCGTTTCATTGGGCATCCACAACCATCATCTGGCGGGGCGGAATCTCTTCACCGCAAAAGTCGTCAGCACCATAAAGAGCAGCAAAACGAAACCTTGTGCTACTGCAAACGGGGGTTCTTTTTGCGTCGGGGCAATAGCTCTGAGCGACGGCACTTTTTCAAATGATTGCACCACAAAAACGAAGACATTGAAGTACAACGCCATGCATGTCGCGATCACGAAAGTTTTCCTCCAGGTCAGGTGTAGGAGATACCGCGTGACAACCGCAATGGCCAATACTCCCAACGAGATGATTCCCAGCTTGATCGCAGGCGTCGCCGAGGTAAACGGAAAAAGGAACCCTGTCAGGCTGGTCAACCCTGTCATGACCAGAAAGACTGCCGTGAAGCGCTCGAACCTCTGTTTGGTCAGGAACCCATAAACCACGACGATCCCCGATGCAATTGCGACCAGGCTGATTAGCACGTGAATAAGCGTGAACGTTCCTAAACTCATTCCCAGAATCATAGTGCCGCTCCTCTTGAAGCATGGTCTGTCAGACGATCTGCTGTTACTCCGATTTCCTTTGGTTCTGTGGTTCGTCAGCAGGGTTGAAATAACGCGTGTCGGTGGGACCAAAACCAGAAATATGCACGACCACGGGATCGTCACCCGTCTGCGCAAAATGATCGACGCCGCCGGGCTCTGAATAAACGCTGCCCACGGGAAGCGTCTTCAGAGCCGTCTCGTCAAAATGCGTTCCATATCCAAAGTGCCAGGTTCCGGAGACGACCGTCGCCATGCGATCATCACGATGCGAATGAGCTTGAATGGTGGTGTGTGGCGGGACGAATAGCAAAATGGAATAGAAACCTGCAGCCGACGGGGTGCCGGCCAGGATCTTGGTACGCACTCCGGCGAGCTTCGAACTGCCAATCTGGCTGTCACCTTTGTCCCCGCTCGTGATCTCCATTGGAGTCATGCGAAGTTGTGGAATAGAAGGTGCCGTTGCGCTACAGGTCGCGACGAGAACCGTGATCGCACACAACCAACTCTTCTTCATAAAAGACCTCCGTATATGGGCTCTCGCAGCTCACAGAAACTCAACGAGTGCCTCCATGGTCTCTTGCGGACGCTCCTCCATCAGCCAATGCCCGCTGCCTTTCAGCTCGATCACTTTGACATCAGTCGCTACACGTTTCATTTGTGGAGTAAGGATCGCGGCGCTCGCCTTTTCGCCTGCGATCGATAGGACAGGCATGGTCAACTGAGTCTCAGCCAGTTGAGCGAAGTCTTTTGCGGTATCGGGCCATGAAGCGAAGTATGCCCATCCCGCTCGCATCCGCCCCGGACGCGAATAAGCAGCGACATACGACGCGCGGTCTGCCTCTGAAAGCGAGTGCGTTCCGTCTGCCGCCAGGTCGTTCCAGAAATAGGCGAAGTAAATCTTCTCCCTGCCTTGGACCAGGGCTTCGGGCGTTGGGCCGTTGAACCGAAAATGCCAGAAATTCGGGTTGTCATAGGCCAACTCCCATCCCGGCACTCCAGGGAGAAAGGCATCCATCACGACTAGCTTTTCCACCTCGCTCGGGAACTGGGCGGCGTAAGCGTAAGCCACCATCAGACCGATATCGTGCCCGACAACTCGCGCTTTGCTGATTCCGAGTGATTTCACGAGTGCATGGATGCGAATAGCGGCAGTTTTCATGTCGAGGCTGTCCTCGGGAATGTCGGAATCGCCGATTCCCGGCAGGTCTGGAGCGACAACAGTGAACTTATCCGTGAGCTTTGGAATCAAGGGCCGCCACATCCGCGAGGTCTGGGTGTAGCCATGGAGAAGGATCACCGCGGGCCCGTGGCCGGCGGTGAGATAGTGAATCTTCATCCCATCAACTTCGCCGAACCGGGATGCGATCGCATCCCGGCCGGATTTGGCTTGGCTCAGCGCTGCAACAGTCGTGGCAAAGAGAAATCCAAAAAACACTCCTGCTCGTAGTTTCCGATTCGAGGTCATTTTGCCTTCCATGTCGAGGATTTTTCCGTCTGTTATGCAGTCCTCGAGCCTTTGTAAAGTGGTTTCCAGACTATACAGTCCAGAACCTGCCTGTCAAACTCGTCCAGTTGTAGACTAGAGATTCCAGATATGGCCCGGCCCAAGGAATTCGATCCCGAGCGCGCGCTAGCCAAAGCCATGAATGTTTTCTGGCGCTTGGGGTATGAAAACGCCTCCCTGGAAGCGATCATGAAGGAAACGGGCATTGCCAGGCAGAGCCTCTATGACACTTTTGGTGATAAGCGCGCTCTGTATCTGAAGGCCATGGCGCATTATCGGGACCAAAGCAATGCCCAAATGCAGAAGATGCTGAATGAGACTCCGTCGGTCAAAGACGGTTTCGCGAGGCTTCTATACGGCCTCGTGGGCGAAACACGGAAACAACATGAACGGGGCTGCCTTTTGTTGAGCGCCAACTTGCAGCGTGACCCCAAAGACGCAGTCATTACAGATTTATTGAGAGATAACCAAGCCAGAGTCGAAGCAATTTTTGTGCAGGCCCTCGCGAGAGCGCAAAAACAAGCAGAATTGTCACGTAATGATGACCCTGCTGCTCTGGCCCACTTCTTTGTGGTCACCATTCAAGGTATGAGAGCAATGGCCCGGCTCAAATCAGACAAGAGAGCGCTGGAACAGGTCGCCCGAGTCGCACTCGGTGTCTTC
>Ga0066709_100000420_pt1 | contig 22206 bp, 15 predicted proteins | sample GraSoiAngelo_158_FD_79665 | JGI IMG/M metagenome (GOLD analysis project Ga0066709, IMG submission 79665) | Grasslands soil microbial communities from the Angelo Coastal Reserve, California, USA - 14_1009_16_30cm | ecosystem: Environmental > Terrestrial > Soil > Grasslands | place: USA...
ACGCCGCGAACCGGGTCTCACAGCTCGGCGGGAAGGTACTCGCGCCCGCCTTCGACGTTTTCGACGTGGGAAGAATGTCCGTATTGCAGGACCCGACCGGCGCCGTATTTGCTGTATGGCAGGCGAAGAAACACAGGGGCACAGGAATAACTGGCGAAAATGGCACGCTCTGCTGGGCGGATCTCAACACCCCCGATCCCGCCCGAGCAAAGCAGTTTTACGAAGGCCTGTTCGGTTGGAAGCTCGTGACAGGCGAGAAGGATCCGTCCGGCTATCTGCACATTATGAATGGTGAGGAATTTATAGGCGGCATTCCACCGGCGCATAACGGCCACATGCCTCCCCACTGGCTGGCTTACTTTATAGTCTCGGAGGTTGACGCAACAGCGGATAAGGCGAAGCAAATGGGAGCGAAGGTCCACCTGCCACCGACGACCATGGAGAACGTGGGAAGGTTCGCAGTGCTCGCCGATCCTCAGGGCGCGGCCTTCGCGATTTTCAAGGAAGCCCGCCGGTGAGCGCCCGCGAATACGAATCCGAGTCGCCAACACGATGTCCACGCACTGCGACGTCAGTCTGCCCGTCCCGTTAGATCAGCCTTTCACCTACGTTCTGCCTGAGACGCTGCGTCATCGCGTGCGGGCAGGCTGCCGCCTGCTGGTCCCCTTCGGCACGCGCAAGCTGACCGGCGTGGTCCTGCGCACCCACGACGAACCGCCCGCTTCCGCCGCGCGCGAAGCCCTCCGGCTCCTCGATGAAGAACCCGTGCTCGACGAGGATCTGCTGAAGTTGGGCCGCTGGATCGCGTCCTACTATTGCGCGCCGCTCGGGGAAACACTGCGAGCGATGACACCGCTCGGCGGCGAGCTTCGCCGCGGCAAAATCTATTCACTCACCCCATCGGGGCGCGACGCCGCGCGGCAGTTGCACTTCGGAGCAAGGGATGACGAGGATGCGCCGCTCCGAGTATTGCGGCTGCTCGACGAACGGCCGCGCTCGGCGTCCTATCTCGCACAGAAGGTTGCAAACGTCACGGCGGTGTTGCGGTCACTGGACAAGAAAGGATTCGTCGAAGCCGAGGACACCGCCGTCCAACGCGACCCGCTTCGTGCCTCCGCCGCACGTCTCCGCGTCGAATTTCTCCAGCGTCCGGCCGATCTCAAGCTGGTCAAGTCCGAACGCGAGCTGATTTCGTACCTGGAACTCCATCCTGGCACGCACAACCTGGCCGAGCTGGAATCGTCCGTCCCGAAGGCCGGCACCGCGGCCCGCGCGCTCGCCCGCCGCGATCTGCTGAAACTAACGCTCGAGCCGGTGGGGACCGGCGCCGCTCCCCTCCGGCCCCCGCATACGCTGAACCGCCATCAGCAGGACGCATTCCAACAGATCGCCATGGCCCTCGAATCAAAACGGTTTCACACCTTCCTGTTGCAAGGCGTCACCGGCTCCGGCAAAACCGAAGTTTACATGAAGGCCATCGAAGCGACGCTCGCGCTTGGGCGGAGCGCGCTAATGCTGGTCCCCGAGATCGGCCTCACGCCCGCTGTAGCCGGCCAGTTCTATCATCGATTCGGAAAGCGCGTGGCCATCCTGCACTCGGCGTTTCACGATGCCGAACGGGCGCAGGAATGGAGGCGCATCCGCTCGGGGGAGGCAGCCGTTGTGGTGGCCACCCGTTCAGGCGTCTTCGCGCCCGTGCGCGGCCTCGGCCTGGTCATCGTGGACGAAGAGCACGATCAGAGCTACAAGCAGCAGGAGACGCCGCGCTATCACGGCCGCGATGTGGCGATCGTACGCGCGCGCGACGCTGGCGCCGTCGTCGTTCTTGGCTCCGCCACCCCCAGCCTCGAGAGCCGGTACAACGTAGAACGCGGCAAATACACGCGCCTCAGTCTTCCCGAGCGCATCGAGCGCCGGCCTCTGCCCAGCGTCGAGTTGATCGACATGCGCCAGGAATTCCTCGACACCCGCAAGAACGCGACTTTCTCGCGCGCGCTGATCGCCGCCGTTACGGAGCGCCTGGAAAACGGCGAGCAGACGATGCTGCTGCTCAACCGCCGCGGATTTTCCAGCTTCGCCGCCTGCCGCGCCTGCGGCGAACGCGTCGAGTGCGTCCAGTGCTCCGTTACGCTGACCTATCACCGGCGCGACCGGCGCATGCTCTGCCACTACTGCAACTATTCCGAGCCGGTTCCCAAGCGCTGCCCGAAATGCGAGAGCGAGTATATGCAATTCATCGGCCTCGGGTCGGAGCGCGTCGAAGACGAGCTCCATCAAGCTTTCCCCCGTGCTCGTATCGCGCGCCTCGACCGCGACACCGTCGGCGGCAAGCGCGACTACGAAACCATCCTTTCCGGCTTCCGCGAAGGCGACTACGATGTCCTGGTCGGCACGCAGATGATCGCCAAGGGCCACGACATCCCAAACGTCACGCTGGTGGGCGTCGTCAACGCAGATATCGGGCTCGGCTTGCCCGACTTCCGTGCGGCGGAACGGACCTTTCAGCTCCTGACGCAAGCCGCGGGCCGCGCCGGCCGGGGCCAGACACCCGGTATCGTGCTCATCCAGACCATCAATCCTGAGCATTATGCGGTGCGTTGCGCCGCAGCTCAGGATTACGAAAAATTCTATGCAAAGGAGATCGAATTCCGCCGCCAGTTGTACTATCCTCCTTTCGGCGCGCTCGCGAACGTGCTGGTGCGGGGAGCGCGCGAAGAGGAAGCCCTGGCGCGAAGCGCCGCGCTTGGCCGGCTATTTATGCCCGCGCCGGAAGGCGTGAAAGTGCTCGGTCCTGCCGCGGCTGCGGTGGCGCGACTCAAGAACGAGTATCGTTATCAGATGGTCCTCAAGACGGCGAACCGCCAGCGGCTGGGCGAGGTCCTGTGCGAGTTGCGGCAATTCGTCTCGGCCGAGAAATGGAACCCCGCGTCACTGGTGATCGATGTCGACCCCGTGACGTTGCTTTGACCATGAGCGAGTTTCAGATCATCGAAGAAAACCTGCGCTCCGCGATGCGCTTCTTCGGGCAGGCGACCGGTTCGGGCGAGGTGCGTTCGCTCGAAGGCGCGATCGCGATGTTCTCCGGCCTTGAATACGGCGTGTTCAACATCGCGCTGCTGACCCGCGGCATTACCAGTGACAACGGCTCACTCGAAGCGCGCCTCGCCGCGGCCGCGCGCTACTTCAAGACACGCACTCTCCGCTGGTCGTTCTGGCTCTGCGAGGACTTGCTTGATCCGCCGGTGCGCCGCCGGGCTCGCCAGGCGTTCTTCGATTTTGGACTGCGCGCGATCTCCCATCCTCCCGGAATGTTTGCGCCGGCCTTGCTGCCGAGCGTGCGGCCTTTGCCGGCTATCGAATGCCGGCGTGTGGCGGATGAAGCGACACGCAAGGCTTTCGCAGAGATTACCACCGTCGCGTTCGAGATCCCGTATACGGTGGCATACGCTGTATACACGCCGGAGCGCGCGTGGAAAGGCGACTACCAGGGCTTTGTCGGCCTGGTGGACGGCCGGCCGGTGGCGATCGTGGCGTTGGTAGCCGCGGCGGGCGCGTTGGGCGTGTACTCGCTCGGCACGCTCCCCGCGTATCGCCGCCAGGGTTATGGCGAAGGACTGTTGCGCGCGGCCGTAGCGGAAATGCAACAGCGCCCCGGGCCGCTGATCCTCCAGTCTACGGAAATCGGCTATTCCCTCTATCGGCGCATGGGCTTCCGCGATGCCACCAAATTCACAGTGTATTTGACGAAATAGCTGATTGCTAGAATCAAGATAAGAGTATGTGGATCGTGCTGGTCGCGTTGCTGGCGCAGTCGGCCGATTTCCAAGCCGACGGAATCAAGGCGCTTGACGCGCAGAAGTACGACGAGGCAGTCGAGTTATTCACCAAGGCTGTTGCCGCCGACCCGAAGGATTATGGCGCGCACTTCCATCTCGCACTCGCTTACAGCCTGCTCGGCAAGGATGCTAATGCGATTCCCGAATATAAAACGGTTCTCGAGCTGAAGCCCGGCCTCTATGAGGCGGAACTGAACCTGGGCATTTCCTTGCTCCGCTCGAAGGACGCCAGCGCCGCGATTCCTTACTTGAAGAACGCCGTTGAACAAAAATCCAAAGAATTCCGCCCTGCCTTGTATCTTGCGCAAGCGCTGTTCGAAAAATCGGAGTTTGCCGAAGCAGCGACGGCGTACACCAACGCAATTTCGCTCAACGCCGGCTCGGCCGCAGCCGAAGCCGGGCTCGGACGCGCGTTCGCCCGCCAGAAGCGGCTCGCGGACGCCGAACCGCATTTCCGAAAGGCCGCCGAACTCGATCCGGCGTACAAAGACACGCTGCTCGAACTGGCATCGCTCTATGAAGCCGATCACCAGCCCGCCGCGGCCATCGCGATTTATCGCGATTTTCCTGAGAATCCCGGCGCACAAGAGCGCATGGGCGCCCTGCTGACCGAAACCGGCCACGCTGCGGACGCAATTCCGGCGCTGGAGGCAGCGGTGGCGAAGTCACCTACCTCAGCCAATCGGGTTGCGCTGGCGCAGGCCTATGTAAAGAGCAAGCAGCCGGACAAAGCCGTGCCGCTGGTTGCTCGGGCCATCGTCGCTGAGCCCGGCGATTACGAATTGCGCCTGTTCTATGGCCGCCTTCTCCGCGATCAGCACAAGTTCGGCGAAGCGGCTTCGCAGTTCCTGGCCGCCGCGAAACTCAAGCCAGATGCTGCCGAGCCCTGGAACGAGCTGGCGAGTGTTCTGATCGTCACCGAGCAATACCCGCAGGCCATCGATGCTCTCGATCGCGTGCGCGCGCTGGGGGCTGAAACCAGCGCGCATTATTATTTCCGGGCTATCGCATTTGACCATATGCGTCAACTCAAACCCGCCCTGGAGGCCTACAATAAGTTTCTGGAAATCAGCAACGGCAAGAGTCCCGATGAAGAATTCAAGGCGCGGCAGCGCGCTCGCATCATCGAAAAGGAGCTGAGCAAGAGGTAAACATGCAGTGGCTGCTCATCCTTTTCCTGGCGTTGGATCTCAGCTCCATCAAAACGGATCCGAATCTCGAACGCCGCAGCGACCGCGCGCTCGACAACGCCAACTCAGCTCTCGACGCCGCGCGCGACGCATACACCGCCGGGGATGCCGCCAAAACGCAGGCCGAACTCGATGAAGTCGGAGAGTCGGTCGATCTCGCATATCAGTCCCTCGTCGAGACGGGCAAGGACGCGCGCCGCAGCTCGAAGTTCAAGCACGCCGAGCTCAAGACCCGCGAGCTCATGCGGCGCCTGGATGGATTGCGGCAGACTTTCAACTTCGATGACCGTGGGCTGGTGGATAAGGTGCGCGACCGCGTGGCCCAGGTCCATGACGATCTTCTCAAGCGCATCATGAGTAAGAAAAAGAGATAAGGAAATAGGGAGGTCCACATGCGATTTTTCGGAGCAGCGATCTTGACCCTCTGTACGGCGCCGCTTGTGGCAGCGCAAGCGCAGCAGCGAGACTTCCTCACCACGGACGAAGCGGACCAGGTGCGCGAGGTGCAGGAACCGAATGAGCGCATGAAGCTGTATCTGCACTTCGCCAGGCAGCGGCTGGATCAGGTCCAGCAGCTCCTCGCCAAGGACAAGGCCGGCCGGAGCGCGATGATCCACGATTTGCTGGACGATTACTCGAGGATTATCGAGGCCATCGACACCGTCGCCGATGATGCCCTGCGCCGCAAGCTCAATATCGATTCTGGGATGGCCCTCGTAGCCCAGGCGGAAAAAGAAATGCTGTCGCGCTTGCAGATGATCGACGAAGCCAAACCCAAAGACCTGGCGCGCTACGAGTTCGTTCTCCGCCAAGCCATCGAGACCACCTCCGATAGCGCCGACCTCTCGCAGGAGGATCTGAAGCAGCGCGCCGGGGAAGTTGCCCTCAAGGAGCAAAAGCAGAAAACCGAGCGCGAGGCCGCCATGACCCCGAAAGAGCTCGACGAAAAGAAGGCTGCGGAGAAGAAGAACACAGCACAGAAGAAGAAGGCGCCGACACTGCGCCGCCCCACCGATCCACCGGTGAAGCAGCCGTAGACCAGGTTGCTTCGGATGCCTCGTGTCTCACTCTTCGTCACCTGCATCGTGGACCAGGTCTTCCCGCAGGTGGGTCTGGCCATGGCCGGCGTGCTCGATCGTGCCGGATGCGAGATCGAGTTCCGCGAGGCCCAAACCTGCTGTGGCCAGCCCGCATTTAACAGCGGTTATCGACGGGAGGCCCGCACAGTCGCGGAATATTTCCTCCAGGTATTCGAAGACGCGGATTACATCGTCGTGCCTTCGGGTTCCTGCGCGTCGATGATTGCACACCACTACGCGGAGCTGTTCGACGCCGGCGACACCCGCATCGCCGGTCTGGCCTCTCGCGTCTGGGAATTCTCGCGTTTTCTGGTGGATGTGCTCCACGTTGAGGACGTCGGCGCACGCCTGGAGCGCGTGGCCACCTATCACGACGGTTGTCACGCCCTCCGCGAAATGCGGACGAAGGAGGCTCCGCGGCGCCTGCTCGAACACGTACGCGGGCTGCGCCTGGCCGAAATGGACGCCGCCGAGGAGTGCTGCGGCTTCGGTGGGACGTTCTCCGTGAAGTTCCCCGAGGTTTCCGGCGGGATGGCACGCACCAAGATCGATTCCATTCTTCGCAGCGGAGCGGAGATCGTCGTCTCCACGGACTCGAGCTGCCTGATGCAAATTCAGGGAGTGCTCAGCCGCGCCGGCACGGGCGTGCGTACCATGCATTTGGCCGAAGTGCTTGACTCGCGTTAAAGAACGATATGGCGGAGCCCTATCAGCACAAGATCGCAAACGCGCTGGGCGATCCGAAGCTGCAGCTTGCCATTTATTCCGCTACCGGCCGGCTGGCGGACGGGCGCCGCCGGACAGTCTCGACTGAAGCTTTCCCGGATTATCAGGAACTGCGCCAGCACGCACACGAGATCAAGAAGCACACGCTCAATCATCTCGATTTCTATCTTCAAGAGCTGGAGCGAAACGTCGAAGCGCGGGGCGGCAGGGTCATCTGGGCAAGGGACGGGCAAGAGGCGCGCGCTTTCATCCGCAATCTCGCCCGCGAGCGCGCCACGAACCTCATCGTCAAATCCAAATCGATGACCACGGAGGAAATCCATCTCAACGAGCATCTGGCGCAGGATGGGATCGAAGCCGTCGAGACCGATCTCGGCGAATACATCCTGCAACTGGCGGGCGAGAAACCGTTCCATATCATCGCGCCGGCGTTGCACAAGACGCGGGAAGACATCGCGCATCTCTTCGAGCGCCGCCTCCACGCAGCCCACGAGACAACACCGGAACGTCTGACCGCCATCGCCCGCGCGGCGCTGCGCGAAAAATTTCTGGAGGCCGGAATCGGGATCACCGGTGCGAATTTCCTGGTGGCGGATTCGGGTATCGTGGTGCTGGTCGAGAACGAGGGGAACGCCCGGCTGTCATGCTCCGCGCCGCGGATTCACGTGGCAGTATCGGGTATTGAAAAAGTGATCCCACGCGCGCAGGATCTCGGCGTATTCCTCAACCTGCTCGGCCGCAGCGCAACGGGACAGCCGCTCAGCGTCTACACCTCGTTTCTCTCCGGACCACGGCGGGAGGGCGAGCTGGACGGCCCCGAGGAGTTTTATCTCGTGTTGCTCGACAATGGCCGCACGAAGGTCCTCGCTGACGCCGAGAAGCGCCAGTCCCTCTACTGCATCCGCTGTGGCGCATGTCTTAACAATTGTCCGGTGTACCGCAAGATCGGGGGCTATTCGTATCCGTGGGTCTATTCGGGCCCGATTGGAAAGATCCTCACGCCGCAATTCATGGGCGTGCATCAGGACCCCTGGCTGCCCTTCGCCTCGAGCCTCTGCGGCGCATGCGCCGAAGTTTGCCCCGTAAAGATCGAGATTCCGAAAATCCTGCTCGCACTGCGCGCGGAGATCACCGAGGCCGGCATCCAGAAAGGCGGAATGTTGGAAAAGCTGGCATTCCGGATGTGGGCCTGGCTGATGCGCCATCCGCGGATTTACGAGCGCGTCGCCCCTGTGGCCGCGGCGGCCGCATCCCGGTTGCCCCGGGCCGGACCGCTGAAGGCTTGGCTGAGCCAGCGTGATCTGCCGCCCCTGGCCAGGCGCAGCTTTCGCCAGTTGTGGAGGGAGCGCCGGAAGTGAATTCACGTGAATTCATCTTGTCTCGCGTTCGTGCGGCGCTCGGCCGTGGAGCCGCTGATCCCGTCCCTGAGCCGCCGCCAGTGCTTTTGCGCTTTGCGTCATCGCCTCCGCCAGACCGCGCTGAAAAATTCAGGTCCGCGCTCGAGGCGCTGGGCGGAAAAGTCGCGATTGTGAACACGCCTGGCGAAGCAGGGGCCTACGTGGAATCCGCGCTCGCGGGCCGCCGGGCCATCGCTTCGCAGGCGCCGATCCTTGAGGCGTGCGGCATCGATTCCCTGCCGTCCGTTACCACCGAACACTCACGCCAGGCTTGCGCCGCAGCCGACGCCTCGATCACCTCGGCCGAATACGCGCTCGCCGAAACCGGCACGCTGGTCGTCTCGGCCGGCTTGCGCGACTCGCGGATGGTCTCGCTCTTGCCTCCATGCCACATCGCCGTAATCGAACGGTCGAAAATCCTGGAGAATCTCGACGAATTCCTGGACGTCTGCCGGCAACCTGCCGCGCAATCGAGCGCGGTGGTCCTGATCACAGGTCCCAGCCGGACCGCCGATATCGAAATGCGCCTGGTGCGAGGAGTGCACGGGCCCGGGGAGATTCACGTCGTAATTGTCAACAATGTAACGGCTGCTCCGTCGTATGCATCTGAGGAAACATGAGAAAACTTATTGTTGTTCTGGCCTTGGCCTTCGCAAATGTGGCCCTGGCGCAGACAGGTGAGTTGTGGTTCGTCGCAGGTCAAAGCCTGCTGTCCAATCCCGGGCTCGGCACGGACCAATTAGTCGGCGGGGCGAGCAACGATATCGCGCTTACGGACGGTTTCCGCTTCGGATTCCGTTTCGGGTTCAATCAAGGGAGGCGCTTCGGACACGAATTGCAGTACGGATATAATCGCACTCACCTTAAATTCAACGATCAGGGGGGCACTGAGCTCGGCATGGCGTACCACCAGGGCGGCTATAATTTTCTGCTCTACGGAACGTCAGAGGGTTCGCGGTTCCGTCCTTTCGGCACAGCCGGATTCCATTTCAGCAATTTCGTGCCGCCGGGATCGTCGGCCACTTCAGGCGGCGGCTCGACGAAGCCAGGCTTCAATTACGGCGCCGGCGTGAAGGTTCGAGTCGGCTCGTTCTTCGGGATTCGCTTCGATGTCCGCCAGTACATCACCGGGAAGCCTTTCGGCTTGGCGCTGGCGAGCGGAGTCCTGCGTCAGACCGAGATCTCTGCGGGCTTCGGCGTCGGATTCTGAGCGACTGGCACGGGCCGCGCTCAATGGAGAAAAGAAAGCTCAAAACTGCGTCGCCAATTGGGCGAAAATAAGGTGTAGATGAATCGCGGATTGCTCCTGCTGATGGTGCTTTCCCTCGAGACCGCTTTCGGCCTCGATCCCAACCGGACCCTTACCCAATATGTGCATCGCATCTGGCAGATGCAGCAGGGGCTGCCGCAGGCCACCATTTCCGCAATTTGGCAAACGCAGGACGGATATCTCTGGCTGGGCACGCAGAGCGGTCTGGTGCGCTTTGACGGTGTGCGCTTTACCTCCGTCGAAAACGTCTATCGAAACGCACCTGCCAACATCTGGGTTCGCGAAATTCTCGAAGATTCAAACCACACGCTGTGGGTCGGCACCAATGATGCCGGTCTCATCCGGCTGGAGAATGATCGAGTCACGACCTATTCCACGAAGAACGGCCTGCCGTCGGACACTGTTCAATGTCTCGTTTCCACTCGCAACGGAGACTTGTGGGCATGCACTCCCGAGGGTTTGGCCAGAATTAACGGCGGCACAGTTCAGGTGTACGGGACCGGGCAAGGGCTCGGCTCGAACAATGTCCGGGCCGCCTGCGAAACCGGCGATGGAACCCTCTGGGCGGGAGGCGAGAATGCGCAGCTCAGCATGTGGAACGGGACCGGATTTATCTCTCGCCAGCTCACGTCGGTCCCGGGCGATGCCGGCGTCCGCGCGCTTAGGTGCTCCGGAGACGTTCTCTGGATTGGCACGACGAGCGGCTTGATCGAACTGAAAGACGGGCACGAGCGTCTCTTCACCGTTAAGAACGAGCTCGCGGACAATTGGGTGCTCTGTCTTGCCGTGGGCCGCGACGGCAGCTTATGGATTGGAACGCGAAACGGATTCAGCCGTGTGCGCAACAGCGAGGTTGACACCTTTCGCCCGCAAGACGGACTCTCTCAAAGTACCGTCTACTCCTTGTTTGAGGATCGCGAAGGAAGCCTGTGGGTGGGAACCAAGCACGGGCTGAACCAGTTCCTGGATGGCCGCGCCGGTCCGTACACGATGAACGAAGGCCTGCCTAGCAACGACGCCGGACCGCTTCTCCAGGATCGCCGCGGCAAGATCTGGGTGGGGACTTTGGGCGCGGGACTGGCGCGGTTCGACGGACGCCGTTTCTCCGTGCTCACCACCGCGCAAGGCCTGCTTTCGAACTCCATCTACGCCCTCTCTGAGGACGGCGGTGACGGCCTGTGGGTGGGAACGGACCACGGGCTGAACCGCCTTCAGGATGGCCGCGTCGCACAGACTTACACAACCGCGCAGGGGCTTCCCGCGAATCAAATTCGCAGTCTGTTCCGGGAGCGGTCGGGAACTCTTTGGGTGGGAACTTCGGCTGGTCCGGCTGCGTTCGAAAACGGAAAGTTCCTCCAACCCGCGGTATTGCAATCGTCCATGCGGGATCCGATTCTCGCAATCGGAGAGGATCGCGACCGGCGTCTTCTCTTCGCGACGTCGCGCGGCGTGTTTTTCTACAGCGGCGGCAAGATCGGCGAGCTGAGACAGGAGAATGCGCCGCTCCGTGCCGTGGATGCCTTCTTCCTGGATCAGGACGGCCTGTTATGGATGGGCATGATGGGAGGCGGATTGCGCCTGCTCGATAGAGGAAGAGTCTTCAGCTATTTCACGCGAGATGGTTTGTTCGACAATGAGATCTACGGCATCGCCGAAGACAACCAGGATCGTCTGTGGATGGCTTGCAGCAAGGGCATTTTTTCGGTGCCCCGGTCCGACCTGCGGCGGTTCGCCGCGGGCGAGATCAAGAGATTCAACAGTTCGCCCTACAGTCCGACCGATGCGCTGCGTGTGATCGAGTGCAAGCCCGGCGTCCAGCCGGCGGTCGCACGAATGCTCGGCCGGCGCATATGGTTTTCCACGATCCGGGGGTTGATCGTTCTCGACCCACAACACCTGCAGCGCAACGTTCCGCCGCCTCCGGTGGTGATCGAGGAAGTCACAGTCAACGGCGAACGCAAGGGCCCCGATGTCATCGCGAAGCTCCCTCCAGGACAGAAGAACCTGGAATTCCGCTACACGGGTTTGAGTTTTCTCGCCGCTGGCCGCATTACCTTCCGATACATGCTCGAAGGCTACGACAAAGACTGGATCGCGGCAGGCACGCGGCGCGAGGCCTTTTACACGAACCTGCCGTCCGGCCACTTCCGGTTCCGCGTCACGGCATGCAACAGCGACGGCGTCTGCAACGAAACCGGCGATGCGGTCGCGTTCGCCCTCGCTTCGCACTATTACCAGCGAATCTGGTTTTTGCCGCTGTGCGCGGTCTTAGTCGGGCTTGCGATTTTGCTCGCCTACCAGTTCCGCATCCGCCGCTTACGGGAACAGTTCAGCCTCATCCTCACGGAACGAAACCGGATCGCACGGGAGCTTCACGACACACTGATGCAAGGCTTCTCCGGCATCACCATGGAGATGCAGGCTCTTGCGGGACGAATGCGATCCCCGGACGAGCGGACCACCCTCGAAGAGATCATTCGCGATGCAGGCGCCTGCCTGCGCGAGACGCGCCGGTCCGTGGCGGGCCTACGCAGTCCGGAGGGCCCGGAGTCCGGGCTCGGCGCAGCGATCGCGCAGGCAGCGCGGCACATCACCGAAGCCAAGAATATCCGGCTCAAGCTGAAGCTGGGAAAGAGCCCGCAGGGGCTTCCGGCGGACGTCGAATATAACTTGCTGCGCATTGTCTCGGAAGCCGTCTCCAATTCCGTCAAGCATTCCGGAGCACGCGTGATCGAGGTGGCCTTGAATTCCACGCCGGAAGTCGTTCGTCTCTCGGTCAAGGACGACGGCTCCGGGTTCGCGCGGGAAGGAAACGGTAACGTCCGGCCGGGACATTACGGTCTTATAGGCATGAAGGAACGCGCCACCCAAATCGGGGCCGACCTCCAGCTCGCAAGCGAGCCCGGAAGGGGAACGACGGTGTCGGTGGTGCTCCCCGCCTCGGAAAATCACAAGTGAGCCCGGCCGAGCCAATCCGCATTCTGTGCGTGGACGACCATCCTTTAGTCCGCAAGGGAATCGCTTCGATCCTGGCTAACGAGGCAGACATGCGGCTCGTCGCCGAGGCCGGAGGCGGGAAGGAAGCAGTCGAGCTTTTTCGCCAGCATCATCCCGACGTGACGTTGATGGATCTGCGCATGCCCGGAGTGGATGGCATTGAGGCGACAAGAATCATTCGCCAGGAGTCGCCCGACGCGAAGATCATCGCTCTGACCAGCTATGACGGAGACCAGGACATCTATCGCGCGCTCGAAGCCGGCGTGCGCGGATATTTATTGAAAGAGATGGTGCACACCGAAGTGCTGCGTGCCATTCGGACGGTGCACGCCGGCAAACGGCTTATGCCGCCCGAAGTAGCGGAGCGGCTGAGCGAATATTTTCCGCAGGTCGTGCTCACACCCCGCGAGGTCGAAGTCCTCGAGTGCGTCGCGCAAGGTCTGGCGAACAAAGAGATCGCGGACCGGCTCGGGACCGCCAGCGGCACCATCAAGATGCACATACAGAACATCCTGGGTAAGCTCGGTGCAGCAGACCGGACTCATGCCGTGACCATCGCTCTACAGCGCGGTATCCTCCATTTGAATTCCTAGAGTGTAAGCACACTGCGCGTCTATGCCGAATGGCATATCGGCGCTGCTCAATTTCGGCAGTCGCGGCACGTGGAAATCACCACGCATAGTGAAGTTGGAGAGCGATGGATCCCGAAAAACCGGAACCCCAGCTTCGCAAGAGGCGCGCGTGGCTGTTGTGGGTCGCATTGATTTGTCTGGCGGGCGTGGCCGTGTATCTTATTTCTCCCCGCGTCACGGAGGGTCAGGCGCAAGCCAAAAAAGAAAAGGCCGCAAGCGCTTCGACAGCAGCAACACGAGGCGTCCCAGTGATCGCCGCCACTGCCCAAAAGGGCAACATGCCCGTGTACCTGAACGGGCTTGGCTCAGTGACGGCTTTCAACACGGTTACCGTTAGAACTCGTGTGGACGGGCAGCTCATCAAGGTCGCGTTTCAAGAAGGGCAGTTTGTAAAGGAAGGCGATCTTCTGGCGGAGATCGATCCGCGGCCGTTCGAGGTTCAGCTTGAGCAGGCCGAAGGGCAAATGGCGCGCGACGAAGCCCAGCTCCGGAACGCCAGGACTGATCTCGAGCGATACAGAGTCCTGTTCGCGCAAGACTCCATCCCCAAGCAGCAACTCGACACGCAGGCATCGACCGTGCGCCAGTACGAGGGCAACATCAAGAGCGATCAGGCACAGATCGACACCGCCAAGCTGCAATTGTTTTATAGCCGGATCACCGCTCCCATCACCGGCCGGATCGGACTGCGCCTGGTCGACCAGGGCAACATGGTCCACGCCAGCGACCAGAACGGCCTGGCCGTGATCACACAGTTGCAACCTATCGCCGTGATCTTCAGCATCCCCGCCGACAGCCTTTCCCAGGTAACCTCGAAAATGCGCGCGGGTCAGAAACTGCCGGTTTACGGTTATGATCGCGACTTAAAGAAGAGACTCGCCACGGGAACGCTGCTGACGATCGATAATCAAATCGACCAGAGCACGGGTACCCTGCGCTTCAAGGGAGTCTTCGAAAACAAGGACCTCTCGCTGTTCCCCAATCAGTTCGTAAATGCGCGTCTGCTGGTCGACACAAAGATCGGAACGACAATCATTCCGACGGCGGCCATCCAGCGCAGTCCGCAATCGGCGTTTGTGTACGTTGTGAAGCCGGATAGCACCGTGGAAGTACGGGATATCGTGACCAATCTCACCGAAGGCGACGAAGCCTCCGTCGACAGCGGCCTCAATCCCGGAGACGTGGTCGTGATCGACGGCATCGATAAACTGCAGCAAGGTACGAAGGTCACGGTGCGCATGGCAGGTCCGATCCCGCGGGGTTAGCGGTATGAGCCCTTCCCGGCCGTTCATTCTGAGACCGGTGGCGACCTCGCTTCTGATGGCGGGGATCTTGCTGGTGGGTGCTGTCGCTTACCGCCAACTGCCTGTCTCGGCCCTGCCACAGGTGGATTATCCGACCATCCAGGTGGTAACTTTCTATCCCGGAGCGAGCCCGGATGTAATGGCGTCCTCCGTCACCGCGCCGCTCGAGCGCCAGTTCGGCCAGGTCCCCGGCCTGAACCAGATGACTTCGACCAGCTCCAGCGGAGCTTCGGTCATTACGCTGCAGTTCACGCTCGATTTGAACATCGATGTCGCCGAACAGCAGGTGCAGGCAGCCATCAACGCGGCCGGCACGTTCCTGCCCAGGGATCTTCCCAACCCTCCGATTTACAGCAAGACCAATCCCGCGGACGCGCCGATCCTCACACTCGCCCTGACGTCGAGCACGATGCCTCTTTCGAAAGTAGAGGACCTCGCCGACACGCGTCTGGCGCAGAAGATTTCGCAGTTGTCGGGCGTCGGTTTGGTAAGCATCAGCGGCGGACAGAAACCAGCGGTACGGATTCAGGCCAACCCGATGACGCTGTCTTCCTACAAGCTCAATCTGGAAGACCTGCGCTTAGCCATTGCGGCGGCGAACGTGAATCAGGCCAAGGGGAACTTCGACGGTCCTCTGAACTCTTACACGATCGGAGCCAACGACCAACTCCTCAGCAGCGATCAATACCGCCCCCTGCTCATCGCTTACCGGAATGGTGCGCCGGTGACGCTGTCCGACGTCGCCACTGTGATCGACTCCGCCGAGAACATCAAGCAGGCAGCGTGGATGAACGACGCTCCGGCTGTCATTCTGAACATCCAGAGGCAGCCCGGAGCGAACATCATCGAAGTGGTCGACCGCGTGAAGAGGCTGCTGCCGCAGCTTCGCGCTTCCCTGCCTTCGTCGATCGATGTCGCCACGCTGACCGACCGCACGATCACGATCCGCGCCTCCGTCGAAGACGTGCAGTTCGAGTTGATGCTGACCGTGGCGCTGGTAGTGATGGTCATCTTCCTCTTCCTGCGGACGCTCTCCGCCACGGTGATTCCGAGCGTGGCTGTGCCTCTGTCCCTGGTGGGCACGTTCGGCGCGATGTACCTGCTCGGATACAGCCTGAACAACCTGACCCTGATGGCGCTCACGATCTCGACCGGATTCGTGGTCGATGACGCGATCGTCATGATCGAGAACATCGCGCGCTTCATCGAAGCGGGCGATCCGCCGCTGCAGGCCGCGCTCAAGGGAGCGGAACAAATCGGCTTCACCATTCTCTCGCTGACCGTATCGCTGATCGCGGTGTTGATCCCCCTTCTGTTCATGGGCGATATCGTCGGCCGGTTGTTCCGCGAATTCGCGATCACGCTGAGCGTGACGATCCTGATCTCCGCCGCCGTCTCGCTCACGTTGACTCCGATGATGTGCGCCCGTCTGCTCCACCATAAGCCGGAATCCGAGCAGGGTCGGTTCTATCGGGCCTCCGAGCACATGTTCCAGCGCATCATCGCGTTCTACGGCCGGACCCTTCAGGTCGTCCTGCGCCACCAGCCGATCACGCTCCTGGTAGCCGTCGCCACGCTCGCGGCAACGTTCCTGCTTTACACGATCATTCCAAAAGGGTTCTTTCCCGTCCAGGACACGGGCGTGATTCTGGGAGTCTCCGAAGCCCCGCAAACCGTCTCCTTCGCCGCGATGGGGCAACGGCAGCAGTCGCTGGCGAAAATGATCCTGCAAGATCCGGCGGTGGAAAGCCTGTCCTCCTTCATCGGGATTGACGGAACCAACACCACCGTCAACAGCGGGCGGCTCCAAATCAACCTGAAGCCGCTCGAAGAACGGAAGATCAGCGCCAGCGATGTGATTCGCCGCCTGCAACCACAGCTGGCCAAGGTGGACGGCATCCAACTCTTCATGCAGCCCGTGCAGGACCTGACGGTCGAGGATCGCGTGAGCCGCACGCAGTTCCAGTTCAGCCTGGAAGATCCCGATCCGAAGGAGCTGGACACTTGGGTTCCGCGCTTCATCAGCAAGTTGCAAACGCTTCCCCATCTGCGCGATGTCGCCAGCGACCAGCAGAACGGAGGCTTGCAGGCGCTTTTGGTGATAGATCGCGACACCGCCTCGCGCTTCGGGATCACGCCGCAAATGATCGATGACACGCTCTACGATGCATTCGGCCAGCGGCAGGTCTCAATCATGTTCACGCAGTTGAATCAATATCGCGTCGTGCTGGAAATCAAGCCGGACTTCCAGCGAAACCCGGACGAGCTGAAGAACATTTACATCCGCTCCGCGCAGGGTGGAGAAGTGCCGCTGAGCGCGTTCACGCACTTCGAGCCGTCGAACGGCCCGCTGGTGGTGAATCACCAGGGTCAGTTCCCGGTGGTGACGGCATCGTTCAATCTGGCGTCAAGCGCCTCGCTCGGCGATGCCGTGGATGCGGTCAACAAAGCCAAAAAAGAGCTCGGTCTGCCGGCAAGCATCGCCACCAGCTTCCAGGGAACCGCGGCCGCGTTCCAGGCCTCGCTCGCCAACGAACCCATCCTCATCCTGGCCGCCGTGATCACGGTGTACATCGTCCTGGGAGTGCTCTATGAGAGCTACATCCATCCGCTGACCATTCTCTCCACTTTGCCTTCCGCCGGAGTGGGCGCGCTGCTGGCGCTCATGCTGTGCCGCCAGGATTTCAGCGTGATTGCCCTCATTGGCATCATCCTCCTGATCGGCATCGTGGAAAAGAACGCCATTATGATGATCGACTTCGCGCTCGATTTGGAGCGCAAGGAAGGCTACCGCCCGCTTGACGCTATTTTTCAGGCCTGTCTGCTGCGGTTCCGTCCCATCATCATGACTACGCTGGCGGCAATGTTGGGCGGCGTGCCGCTGGCCCTCGGAACCGGCGTCGGAGCCGAGCTGCGGCGGCCATTGGGTATCGCCATCGTCGGCGGCCTGATCTTCAGCCAGCTCCTTACGCTGTACACGACCCCTGTAATCTACCTCGCGTTCGACCGCATGGCGCGGCGCGTGACCGGCCACCGCGCGTCGGGATCTGACTTGCCGGTGGAGGAAACGTGAGCATCTCCACGCCGTTCATTCACCGGCCGGTCGCCACTACTCTGCTGACCATCGCCGTGGGAATGGCGGGCGCGGTCGCTTATAATTTCCTGCCCGTTGCGCCGCTCCCACAGGTGGATTTTCCCTCGATCGCGATTTCCACCGGCTTACCGGGCGCAAGCCCGGAAACAATGGCGTCGGCCGTCGCGACGCCGCTCGAGCGCCAGTTTGGCCGCATCGGCGGTATCAACGAGATGACTTCGACGAGCACTCTGGGCTCGACGAACATCACGCTGCAATTCGATCTGAGCCGAAACATCGACGCCGCGGCACGCGACGTGCAGGCGGCCATCAATGCGGCGCGCGGCCGCCTTCCCGCGAACCTTCCTAGAAATCCGTTCTGGCGCAAAATCAATCCGGCGGACGCGCCGATTCTGATGCTGGGCGTCACTTCGCCCACAATGACCCTCGGTCAAATCTATGATGCGACGTCCACGATTCTTCAGCAGAAGCTCGCCCAGGTGAAAGGCGTCGGACAAGTTTTCGTGGGCGGCAGCTCTTTCCCTGCCGTGCGGGTGGAAGTCAATCCCACGCTGCTGAACAATTGCGGGCTGAGCCTGGAAGACGTCCGGGCGGTGCTCGCCGCGGCGAACGCCAACCGGCCGAAAGGAGAACTCGCGGACGGCAACCGCGCCTGGACCCTCACCACCACCGACCAGCTGCTGAAGGCGCGCGAGTACGCGCCGCTGGTGGTTGCCTACCGCAAAGGCGCCGCCGTGAAACTCTCCGACATCGCCGACGTCGTCGATTCGGTCGAAGACATTCGGAATGTCGGCTTCGTGAACGGAAAACCGGCTGTCGTCGCGTTCGTCAACCGCCAGCCGGGAGCCAATATCGTCGAGACAGTGGACCGGATCCGCGCCGTGCTTCCCCAACTGAAGGCCTCCATGCCCGCCTCCATCGATCTGCGCGTGGTCAGCGACCGCACGATCACCATTCGCGCGTCCGTCCTGAACGTCGAGCAGACCATGGCGATTTCGGTCGGCCTGGTGATCCTGGTCGTATTCGTTTTTCTTCGCAGCGTCCGCACCACCATGATCCCCACGGTCGCCGTTCCGGTTTCCCTCATCGGAACCTTCGGCGTGCTCTACCTGTTCGGCTACAGCGTCGACAACCTCTCCCTGATGGCGCTGACCATTGCAACGGGATTCGTGGTGGACGACGCCATCGTCGTCATTGAAAACATCACGCGTCACATCGAGCAAGGGATGCGGCCGATGGAAGCGGCCCTGCGCGGCGCCCAGGAAATCGGCTTCACCGTCATGTCGATCAGCATCTCGCTCATCGCGGTGTTTATCCCGATTCTCCTGATGGGCGGAATTGTGGGCCGCCTGTTTCGCGAGTTCGCGATCACGCTTTCCGTCGCCATCATTATCTCGCTGCTCATGTCGCTCACCATGACGCCGATGATGTGCGCGCGGATTCTGCGTAACCGCGACGATCAAAAGCACGGATTCCTTTACCGGGCCAGCGGCCGGGCGGTCGAGCTGATGCGTGAGGGCTACGAGAAATCGCTCGCATGGGTGCTGGGCCACCAGCCGGTGATGCTGTTGGTTACGCTCGTGACCATCGGCCTCACGATCTATCTCTACGTCATCGTTCCGAAGGGTTTTTTCCCGCAGCAGGACGTCGGCCGTTTGTCGGGAACGATTATCGCCGACCAGTCGACCTCTTTCCAGGCGATGAAGAACCGCGTGGTGCAGTTCGTGAACATCGTCATGGAAGATCCCGCCGTCGAGAGCCTGAACGCTTACGTCGGCGGCAGCGGGTTCGGCGGAGGCGGCGTGAACAACGGCCGCATGAACGTCACACTGAAGCCGCTGAAGGAGCGGAAGCTCAGCTCAGACCAGGTGATTGCGCGGCTCCGTCCCAAGCTCGCCCGTGTCCCCGGCGCGAGCCTCTACCTCCAGGCCATCCAGGACCTGCGCGTCGGGGGACGGTCGAGCGGTGCGCAGTATCAATACACACTACAGAGCGACTCGGTGAAGGATCTCAACCAATGGGCCCCCCAGGTGCTACGCAAGCTTCGCTCCTTGCCGGAGCTGGCCGATGTCAATACCGACCAGCAGGATAAGGGCTTGCAAGCCGGCCTGGTCATCGATCGCACCACGGCGTCGCGTCTGGGCATCTCGCCGCAAATGATCGACGACACGCTCTACGATGCCTTCGGCCAGCGGCAGGTCTCGGTGATGTACACGCAGTTGAACCAGTATCACGTAGTGATGGAAGTGGAACCGCGATTCTGGCAGAATCCGGACGGACTGAAGTACATATACGTCCGGAGCAACACCGGGCAGGAGGTTCCGTTGAGCGCGTTCACGCGGTACGAGGCGAGCAATACCGCGCTGCAGGTGAACCATCAAGGGCAGTTTCCTTCGGTCACCATTTCATTCAATCTGCCGGTGGGCATATCACTCAGCCAGGCGGTTCCCGCGATTGAAGAGGCCGAACGGGAGATCGGCCTGCCATCGAATATTCACGGCAGCTTCCAGGGAACGGCGCAGGCGTTCCAGGAGTCGCTTGCCAGCGAGCCGATTCTCATCGCGGCGGCGCTGGTGACGGTCTACATCGTTCTGGGCGTGCTGTACGAAAGCCTCATTCACCCGCTCACGATTCTCTCCACGCTCCCCTCGGCCGGCGTGGGCGCGCTGCTGGCGCTGATGGTCACTCGCAACGAGCTGAACGTCGTCTCGCTCATCGGCATCATCCTGCTGATCGGCATCGTGAAGAAGAACGCCATCATGATGATCGATTTTGCCATCGCCGCCGAGCGGACCGAAGGTTTGCGGCCGGAAGGCGCGATTTTCAAGGCCTGTTTGCTGCGCTTCCGGCCCATCATGATGACGACCATGGCGGCGCTGCTCGGCGGTCTGCCGCTGGCGCTGGGCCACGGCGAAGGATCGGAGATGCGCAGACCGCTCGGAATGGCAATCGTCGGCGGCCTGGTGTTCAGCCAGGCCCTCACGCTGTACACGACACCGGTGGTCTATCTCTATCTCGATCGCGCGCGCCTCCGCTGGGAGAGCTGGAAGAGGCGGATCCGCGGCATTCGTCCGGAGATTTCAGAAGCGTGACGCCATGCTGACGATTGGCAAACGATTCGAAGAGGCCGGCGCCGTGACCTTGTCGCTGGCCGGGAAGTTCAGCGGCGGGTGTATCGGCGAACTGCGCCGCGCCATAGATGCAGCACGAAGAAAGCACCAGCAGGTGGTAATCGATCTGGGCGAGGTCACGCTGATCGACCGTCCCTGCCTGCAGTTCCTGGCCGACCAGATTCGCCGGGACATCAAGCTGGTCAATTGTCCGGAGTACATCGAGCCGTGGATTTGCCGGGAGTCGTCGGGATGAGAAATTTCTGCAGGCCGGCACAAGCATGGATTCTCCTTGCTCTCGTCACGGCTGGCTGCTCCGTCGGCCCGAAATACGTCCGGCCCGGAGCGCCGGTCCCGCCCGGATTCAAGGAGCCGCCACCGGAGGCGTTCAAGGAAATGAGCGGCTGGAAAGTCGGCGAACCGAGAGACGGCCTCATCCGCGGCCACTGGTGGGAGATTTTCGGCGATCCGCAGCTAAACGCACTCGAGCAACAGATCAATCCCTCGAATCAAACCCTGGCCGCGGCTGAGGCGCAATTCCGGGGAGCTCGCGCTGCGATCCGGGTCTCTCGCGCCGGCCTCTACCCGACCATCACCGGCGGCGCTTCCGTAAGCGGGTCGCAGATATCCAACAACCGCACTGCCGGCAGGACCTTGACCACCGGAGCGGCCGCGGATATTCAGATCCCGATCGACGTTTCGTGGGAAATCGACCTGTGGGGCCGGATTCACAAAACTATCGAGGCGAGCATCAACACCGCCCAGGCGAGCGCCGCCGATCTCGAAAACGTGCGGCTTAGCCTGCAGGCCGCTCTCGCGCTCGATTATTTCCAACTGCGCGGCCTGGATGCGGAAAAGCAACTTCTCGATTCGACCATGACCGCGTACGAGAAGGCGCTGCAGCTCACCACCAATCGCTACAACCAGGGAGTCGCTTCGATGGTGGATGTGACGCAGTCGCAGACACAACTCGAACAAACGCGCGCCGAGGCGACCGATACACTCGTGCAACGCCAGCAGCTCGAGCATGCCATCGCTATCTTGACCGGCAAGCCGCCGGCCGAACTTTCTATCCCGCCGGCGCCCCTGAGCATGACTCCTCCGGCCATTCCGGTCGGCCTTCCTTCCGAGCTTTTGGAGCGCCGGCCGGATATCGCCGGCGTGGAACGGCGCGTGGCCGCGGCCAATGCGCAGATCGGCATCGCGAAAGTAGCGTATTATCCCACGCTCACGCTGGGCGGCGCGTTCGGCCTGGAAAGCTCCACCCTGCGGAATCTGTTCACCTGGCCGAGCCACTTCTGGTCGGTGGGCCCGTCGTTGGTCGAAACAGTATTCGAGCGCGGGAGGCGCAGAGGGTTAACCGAAGAAGCGCAGGCGGCTTACGATGCCCTGGTCGCCGGCTACCGGGAGACTGTATTGACCGCGTTTCAGGACGTCGAAGACAACCTGGCTGCCCTACGCATCCTCGATCAGGAAGCCAAGGAACAGGCCGGAGCGGTCGGATTCGCCGAGCGTGCCCTGCAGCTCGCAAACAACCGCTACCAGGGCGGCATTACGACCTATCTGGAAGT
>Ga0066709_100000421_pt1 | contig 22203 bp, 20 predicted proteins | sample GraSoiAngelo_158_FD_79665 | JGI IMG/M metagenome (GOLD analysis project Ga0066709, IMG submission 79665) | Grasslands soil microbial communities from the Angelo Coastal Reserve, California, USA - 14_1009_16_30cm | ecosystem: Environmental > Terrestrial > Soil > Grasslands | place: USA...
CCCGAGCGGGTGCGCCGCAGCCCCTCCGCGACCCGTGTAGTCAGCGCGCGGACGCCGCACGGCGTCTGCCTCGACGCACCATCTGTGAGAGCCGTCGTGGTCGCGGAGGGGCTGCGGCGCGCCCGCTCGGGCCGGGGTCCCGGCCTCACAGCGGAATCTCGTTGATGGAGAAGATCGCGAGCATCATCGCCACGACGATGAAGGCGACGAGCACACCCATGCTGAAGATGATGACCGGCTCCAGGAGTCGGAGCACCCGCTTGAGGTCGGTGTTGACGTCGGCCTCGAACGTCTCGGCGACCTTGAGGAGCATCTCTTCGAGTCGCCCCGTTTCCTCGCCGACGCGCACCATGTGGATCGCCAGCGACGGGAACGGCGCCTGGGCCTGCATCCCCGCCGCGAGCGTCCCGCCCCGTTTGACGCCGTCGGCGAGCCGCTCTACGGCTTGCCCGATCGCGTGGTTGGTCATCGTGTCGCCCACGACGGCGAGCGCGCTCATGACCGGCACCCCGCTCTTGAGCATCGTGCCGAGGGTCCGGGCGAAGCGCGCGGTCTCGATCTTCATGGCGAGCGGGCCGATCAGCGGAAGACCGAGCATCGTCTGGTCCCAGCGGAGCCGCCCCTGGGGGCTGCCCGTCCACACGCGCCAGGCGAGAACCGCGGCCAGGATCGCGAGCACGCCCACCCACCAGTACCCTTGGAAGAGGGCGCTGACCGTCAGGAGGATCTGGGTCGGCAGCGGGATCGCCTGCCCGAGGTCGGCGAAGATCGTCGCGAACCGCGGGATCACGAACGTCATGAGAAAGACGATGGCGCCGATGCCGAAGGTGAAGACGACGGCGGGGTAGGCGACGGCCGTGACGACGGCGTCGGCGAACGCGGCACGCGCCTCGAGGAACTCGGTGAGCCGGCGCAGGGTCTGCTCCAGGACGCCTCCGCGCTCCCCGGCGCGGATCATGTTGATGTAGAGCCGCGAGAACGGTCGGGGATGATGCTTGCCGAGCGCCTCGCTCAGCGAGGAGCCGCCGCGCACGCTCACGAGCAGGTCGGCGACGATCGTCTTGACGCGCGGGCTCGCCGCCAGCTCCTCGAGGATGGACAGCGCCCGGTCGAGGGGCAGCCCGGCCTCGAAGAGCGTCGCGAGTTGCTGGGTGAACGCCAAGAGATCGCGCTGGCCGACACGCGCCGAGCCGCCGAAGGAGAGCCAGTTACGGCGCTCGGCGTGCGGGGAGACCCGGATGGGAAAGTAGGAGTCACGCTGCAGCCGCTCGACGACGGCGCGGGCGTCGGCCGCCTCCATCACACCATCGATCGTCTGGCCGCGCCGGTCGGCCGCCCGATAGACGAAAACGGGCATTGCGCCTAGGCGTCTTCCTGAGTGACTCGGAGAATTTCCTCGACGGTGGTGACGCCGGCGCACGCCTTGGCCCACCCGTCGAGCCTGAGTGTGACCATTCCCGCCTCGAGCGCCACCCGGCGGATGTCACGCGTCGGTGCGCGGCGGAGGATGAGGCTGCGCGCGTCCTCGGTGATCGGGAATAGCTCGTAGATCCCTGTCCGCCCGCGATAGCCCGTGCCTCGGCACTCGTCGCACCCGCGGCCGCGGAAGAGCTTGGTCCCGTCCGCCCCGGCGATACCGAGCGCGTTGAGGTCGGCGGCCGGCGGCGTCTCGGGCGCGCGGCACGTCGTGCAGATGCGACGAACGAGACGCTGGGCGAGGACGCCTTCCAGCACCGAGGCGACGAGATAGGGCTCGACCCCCATATCTTGCAACCGGGTGATCGCGCCCGGCGCGTCGTTGGTGTGGAGCGTCGAGAAGACCAGGTGGCCGGTCAGCGACGCCTGGATCGCGATCTCGGCCGTCTCCAGGTCGCGGATCTCGCCGATCAGGATGACATCGGGGTCCTGGCGGACGATGTGCCGGAGCCCGGTGGCGAAGGTCAGGCCGATCTTCGGCTTGACGGCGATCTGGTTGACCCCCTTCAGCTGGTACTCGACCGGGTCCTCCACGGTGATGATCTTGCGATCTGGCGAATTGATCTTGTCGAGCGCGCCGTAGAGCGTCGTCGTCTTCCCGGATCCCGTCGGCCCCGTGACGAGCAGGATGCCGTGCGGCCGGTGGATCAGCGACTCGAAGCGCGGAAGCATCGACGGCGCGAAGCCGAGCTTCTCGAGGGGCAGGAACACGCTCTGACGATCGAGCAGGCGCATGACGATCGACTCGCCGTGCACCGTCGGGATCGTGGAGGATCGGATGTCCACCCGGCGGTTGTGGAGCGTGACGCGAATGCGCCCGTCCTGGGGCAGCCGTCGCTCCGCGATGTTCATCTCGGCCATGAGCTTCACGCGCGAGGTCACGGCGGCCTGGAGCCTGCGGGGTGGCGACTCCTGATCGAACAGGATCCCGTCGATGCGGTAGCGGATGCGGAGCGTGTCCTCGAACGGCTCGATGTGGATGTCCGAGGCCTCCGCGTTGATGGCGTTCTCGATGAGGAGGTTCACGAGCCGGACGACCGGCGCCTCGAACGCCATGTCGCGCAGGTGATTGACGTCCTCGTCCCCGTCCGGGCCGCGATCGTCTTCCATGCCCTCGACGATGCGCTGCAGCGGCGTCGCCGAACCGTCGTACGTGTGGTCGATCGCTTCCAGGATCGCCTCGGGCGAGCTCACCATTACCTTCACGTCGAGCCCGGTGCTCTGGCGGAGGTCGTCGATGATCAGGGGATTGAGGGGGTCCGCCGTCGCCACCGTCAGCGTGCCCGCGTCGACGCTGATCGGACACACCAGGTACTGCCGGAGGTACTTGGGCGAGACGGCCTTGAGCACCGGCAGCGCCGAGGGGAACTCGCCGCGGAAGAGATAGGGCAGGTTCTGCTGTAGCGCGACGGCCTTGAGCACGTCTTCGCGCGAGACCCCGCCGAGGGCCACCAGCGCTTCGCCGAGCGTCTCGCCCGTCGTCTGGATGCGCGCCAGGGCTCGGGCGACCATGTCGGGGGTCGTCACACCGTCCGCGATCAGGAGTTCACCGAGGCGCCGGGTCGATGCCGCAATGCCCATGCTATGCTCCAGCGCAACATGTTAGCACAGTGGGCGTTCGTGGCTGTCGCGGCCGCCTCTGATCTCGCGGGGGCGCTGCTCGTGACGACCGCGCACCAGAAAGGCCTGGCGCCGCTCCGCTATTTCGTCGCCGGCGGGGCGGGGTTCATGCTGGCGGCGGCGTTCGTGCGGATGCTGCCGGAGAGCACGCAGGTGCCGCACGCGTTCCTCTTCGTCCTGGTCGGCTACTTCGGCGTGCACCTCTTCGAGCACACCGTGGCGCCCCACTTCCACTTCGGCGAGGAGAATCACCCCGAGGCCTTGCTCCGTCCTTCGGCCGGTTATCTGGCGCTCCTGGGTCTGGGTGTTCACACGCTCTTCGACGGCGTCGCGATCGCCGCCGGCTTCATGATCGGGCCCGCGCTCGGCACGCTCTTGTCGATCGCGGTGGTCGCCCACAAGGTGCCCGAGGGCTTCACGATCGCGTCGATCATGCTGGCCGGCGGCCAGTCGCGCACGGCGGCGGCCGGCGCCGGCGCGCTGCTCGGCGTGCTCACGGTCGCGGGCGCGGTCGCGACCAGCCTCGTGGCCGAGCACCACGTCGCGTACGCGCTGGCGCTCTCCGCCGGCGTCACCATCTACGTGGCCGCGTCGGATCTCATTCCCGAGGTGAACCGCGAGGGCGGGCCCGCGCTCGGCTGGACGGTCTTCGCGGGGCTCGTGCTGTTCGCCCTCGCCGACTGGCTCGTCTCGCCGCTCGGCGCCCACTGATGCTACTCTCGCGCTCGCCATGAAGGTCCTGGTGCTGCACGGCCCGAACCTGAATCTCCTCGGTACTCGCGAGCCCGGCGTGTACGGTCGCCTGACGCTCGCGCAGGTCGACCGGATGCTGCGCGACCACGCGCGGCGCCGGGGCGACTCGGTCGAGTGCCGCCAGTCCAATCACGAGGGCCAGCTGATCGACTGGCTCCAGGCGGCTCAGCGCGAGGGATTCGCCGGCGTCGTCTTCAACCCCGGCGCGTTCACCCACTACTCGATCGCGCTCCGCGACGCCGTCGCCGCGATCACGCTGCCCGTCGTCGAGGTCCACCTGTCCAACGTGCACGCACGCGAGGAGTTCCGGCGCTATTCCGTGATCGCCGCTGTCGCGCGCGGGCAGATCTCGGGATTCGGTCCGCAGAGCTATCTGCTCGGCTTCGATGCGCTGGCCTCGGTCTCGCGCCGACCGATTCCACGAAGGTGAATCGGCGTCGCCGCCCCGTCGTCTAACCGACGACGAGGAGGGCGAGCGGGTGAATCCACGTGGACAGCGACGAAGCGGCCCTGATCGAGCGGTGCCGCGCCGGCGACCTGGCGGCCTTCGAGCCGCTCGTCGAGAAGTATCGCCAGCGCGTCTACCGTCTCGCCTACAACATCCTGCGCGATTCGGAAGAGGCGTGGGACGTCGCCCAGGACGCGTTCATCCGCGCCTACCAGGCGCTCGGGGCGTTCCGCGGGGACTCCGCGTTCTACACCTGGCTCTTTCGGATCGTGATGAACGTCGCCCGGGACCGCGCCCGCCAGCACGCGGCCCGCGGCCGCGCGTTCGGGACCGAGCGTGTGGAGGAGAAGGACTGGGACCGGGCGCTGGTCGATCAGGGGACCGCGCCCGACACCAACGCCACACAGGTCGAGGAGCGCGAGCGGATCGGGCAGGCGCTGGCGACTTTGTCGGAGCCACACCGGACCATTATCATGTTGAGTGATCTCGAAGGGCTTTCGTACCGCGAGATCGCGGAGGTGTTGAACATACCGATGGGCACCGTGATGTCGCGGCTGCACAACGCGCGCCGACGCCTGCGAGACGCTCTCGGGCCGCTGCTGGTTCTGGTCCTGGCGCTGCTGCTGGCGCTCGCCGGCGCCGCGGTGGCCGACGCGCAGCAGATCGTCCGGTTCGGTACCCGGATCGTCCTCGCCAGCGACGGGCCGCCGCCCGGCGGATCGAGCCGCGCCCCGGAGCCGCCCGACGAGCGGCTGGAGGCCTTTCTGCCGAAGCTTCGTCAGCTCTTCCGTTACAACAACTACACCTCGCTCGAGCGCTATCGGGCCGAGGTGCCCGTGGGAACGACCCAGCGGTGGCCGGTGCCGGGCGATCGCCGCCTCGAGGTCACGCCGCAGGGCGTGCGCGGCGGCGCCGTGACGTTCAACGTCCGTCTCGTCAAGAGCAGCGTCGCAGAGCTCACGACGAACATCCAGGCGCAGTCGGGCAACCCCGCCGTGATCGGCGGCCCGCGTCACGGCTCCGGTACCCTCATCATCATCCTCTGGACCAACCCCAGCCCGTGATGGGAGCGCGGCGGTGAGCTCAGGCGAGGACCGCTACTTCCAGGAACGCGCTCGGATCGAGCAGGGCCACACGAAGTACCGCGACAAGCTCCGTGAAGAGGGCAAGCTGTTCGTCCGTGACCGCCTCGAGCTCCTCCTCGACCCGGGCTCCCCGTTCCAGGAGGACTGGCTGTTCGCGCGCTCGACCGAGGCCGACACTCCCGCCGACGGCGTGGTCACCGGCGTCGGGATGGTCGACGGGCGGCCGGTCTGCGTCATGGCCAACGACTACACGGTCAAGGCGGGCTCGTGGGGCGAAAAGACCGTCCAGAAGATCGTGCGCATCCAGGAGAAGGCCGCGCGGTTGCAGATCCCCCTCCTTTATATGGTGGACGCGGCGGGCGGTCGTATCTCCGAGCAGATCAAGATCTTCCCGGGACGGTTCCACGCCGGACGCATCTTCTACAACGAGGTCCAGCTCTCCGGCGTGGTCCCGCAGGTGTGCGTCCTCTTCGGCCCGTCGCCAGCCGGCTCCGCCTATCTGCCGTCGCTGACCGACGTCGTGATCATGGTCGACGGCAAGGCCTCGCTCTACGTGGGCAGCCCGCGCATGGTCGAGATGGCCATCGGCGAGAAGACGACGCTGGAGGCGCTCGGCGGCGCGCGCATGCATTGCACGGTCTCCGGGTGTGGCGACGTCCTGGCCGGCTCCGACGAGGAGGCCATCGAGCTGGCCCGCCGGTACCTGACCTACATGCCGCAGTCGTATCACGAGCTGCCGCCCGCGCGGGAAGCGGCCGAGCCGAAGCCCGGCCGCTCCATCGACGAGATCGTGCCGTACGACCAGCGCAAGTACTTCGACATGTATGAAGTCATCGACCGCGTGATCGACGCCGGCTCGTGGTTCGAGATCAAGCGCCTGTTCGCGCAAGAGATCATCGTCGGCTTCGCCCGCCTGGATGGCCGCGCGGTTGGGATCGTCGCCAACCAGCCGAGGGTCAAGGGCGGCGTCCTGATGGTCGACTCTGCCGACAAGGCCGCGCGTTTCATCTGGCTCTGCAACGCCTTCAACATCCCGCTGGTCTACCTCGCCGACGTCGCGGGCTTCATGGTGGGCACGAAAGTCGAGCAGCAGGGGATCATCCGTCACGGCGCCAAGATGGTCTTCGCGACCGCGCAGGCCACCGTGCCGAAGATCTCGGTGATCGTGCGCAAGTGCTACGGCGCCGGCCTCTACGCGATGTGCGGCCCCGCCTTCGAGCCCGACGCCGCGATCGCGCTTCCCCAGGGGCAGATCGCGATCATGGGCCCGGAGCCCGCGATCAACGCCGTCTACTACAACAAGATCATGGAGCTGCCCGAGAGCGAGCGGGCGGCGTGGGTGAAGCAGAAGCGCGACGAGTACGCGCGCGACGTCGACACCTACAAGCTCGCCTCCGAGATGCTGATCGACGACATCGTGCCGGGCGGGGCACTCCGCCAGGAGCTGATCAAGCGCCTCGGGTACGCGCGGACCAAGGCTCACGAGTTCCCGCCTCGCCGGAACGGCGTCTACCCCGTCTGAATCGCCGCGCGGCCGACCGCACTATTCGTGCGGGTTTGGCCGAATCCCCGTGCTAGGAATCAAATGTGCAAAAACTGAAACATCTGTCGGCCGGGATCCCGACGCTGCGACGCTGGATCCGGGCCGGCGAGCTCGGCGCCTATCTCACACCGGCGATGGTTCCCCTCCTCCTCGCCGCCGGCGCGGACGCGTGTGTCACCAAGCCACTGGACCTGGATGTGGTTCGCCGCGAGCTCGGCCGCCTGGCCGCGGCGAACCGCGTTCCCCACTCCCTCACGGGACGAGAGGGCTGAAAACACCATGGACTCCATCCGCGTGCTCTATGTGGATGACGATCCCGTCGACCAGGAGCTGACCCATCGCCACCTCGCGCGTCACGCGCCCCACATGAAGCTGACCGTCGCGGGCAGCGTCGCCGAGGCGCTCGAGCGCGTCACGATCGGCGACATGGACGTGATGCTCGCGGACTATCGCCTCCCCGACGGCACGGGCCTCGACCTCCTCGAGGCGATCAAGGCGCGCGGCCTGGAGGTGCCGGTCGTGCTCGTGACCAACTCAGGAGACGCCGACGTGACGGTGTGCCTGCTCAAGGCCGGCGCCGCCGACTATCTCGTGAAACGCCCGGAGTATCTGGCCACGCTCCCGGTGGTGCTCGAGAGCGCGTTTCGCTGGTTTCGCACGGCGAGCGAGCTCAGGCGCGCGCCGATCCGCGTGCTCTACGCGGAGCCCGACCCCGGCGACAGGGAGCTCACGCTGCGGGCCTTCGACGAGCACGATCCCCGCGCGCGCGTCGAGACGGTCACCCTCGCGCGGGAGGCGATCGCTCGGCTGAAGGCCGTGCACTACGACGTGCTCTTGTTGGACAACCGGCTGCCGGACCTCTCCGGGATCGAGGTGCTCAAGGAGCTCCAGGCCGAGGGCATCCGCATTCCGGTCGTGATGGTCACCGGCGGGCGCGACGAGGACACGGCCGTCCAGGCCTTCAAGCTCGGCGTCGCGGACTATCTCATCAAGCGTGAGGGCTACCTCGCCAAGCTTCCCTCGACGATCGAGAACGTCCTGGCCCAGCGCCGCCTCGCCGACGAGAAGGACGGCCTGGCGGTGCTCAACGATCTCGCGAAGTCGCTCGTCACGATCAAGGACCTCGACGAGGTCCTCCGCCGGGTGGTGAGCGCCGCCCGGGAGCTCATCAAGGTCGAGGCGAGCGCGCTCTGGCTCTTCGAGGCCGGCGTGCTGTGGCCGGTCGCCTGGGAGGGGATCGAAGACCGTGCGGTCGAGCCCCTCCGGTTCCAGGTCACTCAGAATCTCGCCGAGCGACTGGCGCTCGAGCGCCGGATCTCCATGCGCCATCTCTTCGCCCAGGCGGGCGGACCCTACCCGACGGCGGTCTTCGGGACCGCGGGACAGACGCTGGCGGCGTCGTTCGTCGGGCCCGAAGGGTTGGTGGCGGTGCTGGCGGTCGGCAGCTCGCGGCCGCGCGAGTTCACCGCCATCGAGGAGCGGCTCCTGCTGGCGCTCGCCGATCACGCGGCGGTCGCCGTCGAGAACGCGCGCCTCTACCGCCGGCTGCGGCTCGAGCTCGAGGCGCGCGAGCGGCTCACCGCCATCCTGGACGCCACCACGGACCTGGTCGCGATCGCGGACCTCTCCGGCCGCCTGCTGTATCTCAACGGCGCGGGCCAGGCCCTACTCGGTCTGGCGGCGGACGACGCGCTCGGCCACCCCATCGCGGGTCTGGCGCCCGAGCGTTTGCGCCCCGTCGTCCACGACGAGATCTTGCCGACGCTGCTCCGGGACGGCCTCTGGACGGGCGAGGCCGTTCTGCTGGCCCGCGATGGGCGCGAGGTGCCCGTGTCGGTCGTGGCCGTCGCGCATCGTGGCGCGGACGGCGCCGTCGAGTTCCTGTCCGCCATCGTCCGCGACATGACCGAGCGCAAGCGTACCGAGGCCGAGCTCCGACGCCAGCGCGAGGCCCTGTACCAGACCGAGAAGCTCGCGACGATGGGGACGGTGCTCGCCGGCGTCGCCCACGAGCTGAACAACCCCCTGACGGCCGTGACGGGCTTCGCGAACCTGCTCCGTCAGGATCTCGCTGGCACGCCCTCGGCCATGAGAGCCGAGAACATCGCCCACGCCGCCGATCGCTGCGCATCGATCGTGCGGAACTTCCTGGCACTGGCGCGGAAGCATCCACCCGAGCGCCAGCTCGTGCGCCTCAACGACATCGCGCGGGACGCGGCCGAGCTCTTGACGTACCACCTCCGCGTCGACAGCATCGAGATGGGACTGGATCTGGCTGACGGTCTGCCGGTCCTGTGGGCGGATCCCCATCAGCTCCACCAGGTCGTGGTCAACCTCGTCAGCAACGCCCGCGACGAGCTGCGCAAGGCGCCGTCGCCGCGGCGGCTGACGCTGCGCACCCGGGCCGACGCCGTCCGCGGCCGCGTCCGCCTCGACGTCGAGGACACGGGGCCTGGGGTCTCCGCCGAGATCCGCGATCGGATCTTCGAGCCGTTCTTCACGACGAAGCCGGTCGGGCAGGGAACCGGCCTTGGCCTCTCGCTCTGCCACGGAATCGTCGAGAGTCACGGCGGAACGCTGTCCCTGGCGAGCGAGTCGGGCCAGGGCGCGATCTTTCGCGTCGAGCTTCCGGTGGTGGCGCCGCCTGGTCCGGCTGGAAAGCGGCCGGTGGAGGCGTCACCGATCGTGAAGGGCAAGCGCATCCTCGTCGTGGACGACGAGCGGCTCGTGCTCCAGCTGCTCGGCGAGATGCTCGGCGCGGACCATCACACGGTGGATACCGTGTCCGACGGAACGCAGGCGCTCGAACAGCTCGGCCGAGCCTCCTACGATCTGATCCTGAGCGACGTGCGCATGCCGTACCTGGACGGGCCAGGACTCTATCGGGCGCTGGAGCGACGGCTCCCGGACCTCTGCCGGCGCTTCGTCCTCATGACCGGAGACGTCCTGAGCGCCGAGATCCAGACGTTCCTCGAGCAGACCGGGGTTCCGGGACTGAGCAAACCGTTCGATCGCAGCGAGGTGCGACGAGTCATTCGACTCGTCGCCGGCCCGGGACGCCGCTAGCGGTGCGCGCCGCAGGTCGTCGCGGGGCTGGGGCCCCGCTGACCGAGGCGCGACTCTAGACTAGTCCGCGCCGCAGGTCGTCGCGGGGCTGGGGCCCCGCCGACCGAGGCGCGACTCTAGACTCGGGATCGGGTCGAGCCCGGCGGCTCGCTCAGCCGCCGAAGCGCCGCTGCGTCCGGGCGAGTGTCTCGGTGATCGACTGGGGGAGCCGCGAGCCGAACTGCGAGTAGAACTCTCCGAGATCGCCGAGCGCCTGGAGCCACTCGCCGGCGTCGCACCGGAGCGCCTCGCGGAGCTGCGCCGGCGTGACGTCGAGACCGTCGGTGTCGAGGGCGCCGGGCGCCGGGACCCAGCCGATCGGCGTCTCCTCCGCCCGCGCCGTCCCGCGGATCCGCTCGACCATCCACTTGAGTACGCGCACGTTCTCGCCGTAACCCGGCCAGAGGAAGCGACCGTCGGCGTCGCGGCGGAACCAGTTCACGCGGAAGATCCGCGGCGGCGTCGTCAGGCGGGTCCCCGTCGCGAGCCAGTGGGCGAAGTAGTCGGCCATGTTGTAGCCGCAGAAGGGGATCATCGCCATGGGGTCCCGGCGCACCACGCCGACCTTGCCGGTGATCGCCGCCGTTGTCTCGGTGCTCATGGCCGAGCCGAGAAAGACGCCGTGCGTCCAGTCGAACGCTTCGAAGACGAGCGGGATCACGGTGGTGCGGCGCGATCCGAAGATCACGCCGGAGATCGGCACGCCCTGGGGCTCTTCCCAGTTCGGCGCGATGGACGGACACTGCTCGGCGAGCACGGTGAAGCGCGAGTTGGGGTGGGCGGCCGGCCCGTCCGCCGGCTTCCATGGCCGTCCTTGCCAGTCCGTGAGCCCGGCCGGCGGCGCGGGAGTGAGCCCTTCCCACCACGGCTCCCCGGCCGTGGTCAGCGCGACATTGGTGAAGATCGTGTTCGAGCGCACCATCGCGGTCGCGTTCGGATTCGTCTTGGGGCTGGTGTTGGGCGCAACGCCGAAGAAGCCGCGCTCGGGGTTGACGGCGCGGAGCTGACCGCTCGCGTCGACCCACATCCATGCGATGTCGTCGCCGAGCGTCCACACGCGCCAACCCGGGAGGCGCGACACCGCCATGGCAAGGTTCGTCTTGCCCGAGGCGCTCGGCATCGCGGCCGCCAGATACGTGACGCGGCCCTCGGGATCTTCCACGCCGATGATCAGCATGTGCTCGGCGAGCCAGCCCTCCTGGCGCGCCTGCCACGACGCGATGCGGAGGGCATGGCATTTCTTGCCGAGGAGCGCGTTGCCGCCGTACCCGGATCCCACGCTCCAGATCAGGTTCTCCTCCGGGAAGTGGAGGATCAGGCGCCGATCGGGCGAGAGGTCGCCGATGGAGTGGAGCCCCGCGATGAAATCGTCGTCACGCCGCATGTGCTGGAACGCCACCTGGCCCACGCGCGTCATCAAGTGCATGCTCGCGACCACGTAGGCGCTGTCGGTGACCATCAGGCCGACCCGGCTCATCGGTGAGCCGGCGGGACCCATGAGATACGGGATCACGTACATCGTCCGGCCCCGCATGCATCCGTTGAACAGGGCGCCGGCGGTCGCCTTCGCCTCGAGGGGCGCGATCCAGTTGTTCGTGGGGCCGGCGGAATCTTTCTCCCGTGAACAGATGAACGTGAGCTGCTCCGTCCGCGCGACGTCCGAGGGGTGGCTCCGGTGCAGGTAGCAGTTCGGATAGGTCTTCGGGTTCAGCGGCAGCAAGGTGCCGTCCTGGAGCATGGCCTCGATCAACCCGTCGTACTCGGTCTTGGAGCCGTCGCACCACACGACGCGGGAGGGTTGCGTGAGGCCGGCCGCCTCCGACACCCATCTCTGGGCCACGCTGGTCACACTCATTGGAGGACCTTTTCGCCGTTCAGGGTGAGCTTGCTTCTAAAGAGAAATTGTCGCCTCGGCGCGGCGGGCGCGTCAAGAAGAACATGCTAGCATTCGCCGCGTGACCGGCCTCGTCGTCGCCGTTCGCTACCTGACGATCGTGCCGCTGCCCGGAACGGCGCCGGGCCGCGCCGACGCCCTCGGCCGCGCCGCGCCCTGGTTTCCGGTAATCGGTCTCGGAATCGGTGTGGTGCTCGTCGTCACGGCGCGCGTCACGGAACTGCTTTTTCCCTCACTCCTCGCCGGGTTGCTGACCGTGACCGTCTGGAAGCTCCTGACCGGTGGCCTCCACCTCGACGGGCTCGCCGATTGCCTCGACGGTCTGGCCGGACGCGATGCCGAGCACCGGCTCGCCATCATGCGCGACAGCCGAATTGGCTCCTTCGGCGCAATTGGTCTCATTCTCCTCCTGCTCCTGGAGATCGCGGCCGTCGCCGAGCTCACGCCCGGCGTCCGCGGGCGGGCCCTTCTCATCGTGCCGGTGATCGCGCGCGCCACGCCGCCGCTGCTCGTCCGCCTGTTCCCGGCGGCGAGGTCGGAGGGCCTCGGCGCCGCGTTCGGCGCGGCGGTCAGCGGCCTGGCGGCGCCGATCGCCCTGGCGATCGCGCTGGTCGTCGCCCTCGTGGCGCTTCGCGCCCTCGGGGTCCTGGTGCTCGCGGTCGCCGTCGCGAGCGCCTTGGTCCTCACGCGCTTCTTCGCGGTGCGCGTCTCCGGAATCACCGGCGACGTTCTCGGAGCCGCGATCGAGGTCTCGGAGCTGGCCGGCCTCCTCACCGTGTCGGCGTGGACGCACCTGGGACGCTGATCTATCTCCTTCGTCACGGCGAGGTGGTGCTCGCCGAGACGCGTCGCTTCATCGGCCACCTCGACGTTCCGCTCTCGGCGCTGGGCGAGCGCCAGAGCGCCGCGCAGGCCGCCCGGCTCGCCTCCGTGAGGCTAGCGGCCGTGTTCGCGAGCGATCTCGTTCGGGCTCGGCGGACCTGCGAGATCATCGGCGCGCCGCACGGGCTCACCCCCACGGTGGTGCCGGCGCTCCGCGAGATGGCGATGGGGCGATGGGATGGCCTCACCGCGGCCGAGATCCGGCAGCGTGAGCCGGCGAAGTTCGCCGACTGGATGTCGCGCGTCGGCGAGTTCCCGTTCCCGGACGGTGAGAGCGTGCCCGATCTCGAAGCCCGCGCCTGGCCGGCGTTCGAATCGATCGTCGAGACTCACGCGGGCCGTGCGATCGCCGTCGTGGCGCACGGGGGAACGAACCGGACGCTCCTCTGCCGGGCGCTCGGGCTGCCGCTCGGGCAGTTGCTGGCGCTCGGTCAGGACTACGGCGCGCTCACGGTGCTCGAGCGGATCGACGCGACCTGGCGCCTCCGCAGTCTCAACGACAGCCCGATGCTATGATCCACTGGCGACCGCGCTCCGTCGACGACCTCCTCTCCACGCGGCGCGGTCACGACCACCTCGTGGGAGATCGGCACACTCGAGGGGAAGGAGCCCGGCGTATGACCATGCGGCCCCGTCCGATCGGCGTCGTCGCCCTGCTCGTGCTGCTCGTCCTGGTCGCGGCCGTGACGCGCGCGCAGGAGCCGCCGAAGCCCGGCGGCGTGCTCAAGGTGGCGATGATCGGTGAGCCGCCCACGCTCGACCTGCACACGACCACCGCCACGATCGTGCAGCAGATCACCTGGCACATCTACGAGGGGCTCTACACGTACGACCGGAATTACAACGCGGTCCCGTTGCTCGTGGAGGGCCACGCGGTCGGCGACAACGGCAAGACGTACACGTTCCGACTTCGCCGAGGCGTGAAGTTCCACAACGGCAAGGAGCTCACGTCGGCCGACGTCGTGCCGTCGTTGAAGCGCTGGGGGCGGCTGGCAACGCCGGGCAAGCAGTTCTGGAAGAACGTGGAGGCCGTGGACGCCAGAGACCCGTACACGGTGGTGATGTACCTCAAGGACACGTCGGGCGCCGCGCTGATGGGCCTGGCCCGCCCCAACAACGGCGCCGTCATCTACCCCAAGGAGATCGTCGAGGCCGCCGGCGACAATCCCGTGACGGAGTACATCGGCACCGGTCCCTACCGTTTCGTCGAGCACAAGCCCGACCGCCACGTGAGGGTCGCGCGCTTCAAGGACTACGTCCCCCGCAGCGACGCGCCCGACGGGTTCGGCGGCAAGCGGACCGCGTATCTCGACGAGATCCTCTTCGTGCCGGCACCCGACGTCGCGGTGCGCCAGGCCGGCGTGGAGACCGGCGAGTATCACTACGCCCAGCAGCTGCAGCAGGACATGTACGAGCGCGTCAAGAGCGCGCCCGGGGTGGTCGCCGGGATCATCAAGCCCGAGGGCTGGCCCACAGCCGTGCTCAACCACAAGCAAGGGCTGATGACCGACAAGCGCATCCGCCAGGCGTTCCAGGCCGCCCTCGACATGGAGCAGATCATGGCGGCCGGCTTCGGCGACAAAGCGTTCTATCGGCTCGATCCCGGCCTCTCGTTCCCGGAGCAGCCGCAGTGGCACAGCAAGGTGGGCGGCGACCTCTACAACCAGAAGAATCCGGCCAAGGCACGGAAGCTCCTGCACGAGGCTGGCTACACCGGTCAGCCGGTGCGCTGGATCACGACGAAGGAGTACCAGTGGATGTACAAGAACGCCATCGTCGCCAGGCAGCAGCTGGAGGCGGCGGGGTTCAAGATCGACCTCCAGGTCGTCGACTGGGCCACGCTCGTGCAGCGCCGCAACAAGCCCGACCTCTTCGACGTGTTTTCGACGGGGATCACGTTCAACCCCGAGCCCGCCTTCGCCACGAGCGTGGCCTGCAACTGGCCGGGCTGGTGGTGCAACGAGGACAAGGAAAAGCTTCTGGAGGCGCTCGGCCGCGAGAGCGATCCGAAGAAGCGCAAGGGGATCTGGGAGAAGGTCCAGCAGATCTTCTACGAGGACGTCGGGCGCATCAAGTTCGGCGACGAGTTCGGCCTGGTCGCCTACCGCAAGGAGCTGCAGGGCTTCCGCCCGACGAACGAGGCGAACTTCTGGAACGTCTGGCTGAAGTAGACGGCGAGGCCCCGCCGGGCTGGTGAAGCTTTACGTCGTCCGCCGGCTCCTGGCGCTCGTGCCGGTGGCGCTCGTGGTGGCCACCGTCGCGTTCGTGCTGATCCACCTGGCGCCGGGCGACCCGGCGTCCGTCATCGCCGGGCCCGACGCCTCGCGGGACGACGTCGAGCGTATCGAGCGGCAGCTGGGGCTCGACGCGCCGCTCCCGATGCAGCTGGTGCGCTGGTACGTGCAGCTGGCCCGGGGCGATCTCGGACGATCCATCTTCCTCCGAAGGCCGGTGACCGAGGCGATCCTCGACCGGGTCGAGCCGACGCTGCTCTTGACGCTCTTCGCGATCGCCATCGCGGTGGCGATCGGGGTGCCCGCCGGCGTCGTCTCGGCTCGCTTTCACAACTCGGCGACAGACCAGGCGCTCATGGTGATCGCGCTGGTCGGTATCTCGGTGCCGAACTTCCTGGCCGGGCTCCTGCTCGTGCTCTGCTTCTCGGTCTGGCTCGGCTGGTTCCCGGTGGCGGGCTACGCGCCGCTCGAGTCCGGGTGGCTCGCGACGCTCCGCTCGCTCGTCCTGCCCGCCTTCGCGCTCGGGCTCGTGCAGTCGGCGCTCATCGCACGGATCGCCCGGTCGGCCATGCTCGACGTCCTTCGCGAGCCGTTCATCGTCGCCGGCCGGGCCAAGGGGCTCGGCGAGCGCGCGGTCGTCTACAAGCACGCCCTCAAGAACGCGATGATCCCCACCGTGACGATCATCGGCATCAGCTTCGCCATCTTGATCTCGGGCGCCGTCGTCATCGAGACCGTGTTCAACATTCCGGGGCTGGGCCGCCTCATCATCTCCGCTGTCTTGCGCCGCGACTACCCCGTGATCCAGGGTGTCGTGCTGTGCATCGTCGGCTTGTACATGTTGATCAACCTTGCGGTGGACCTCTCGTATCTCTGCTTCGACCCCCGGGTGCGATACCAGTAATGGTAGAGCGAGCCGAGGCGCGTCGAGCGGCGAGGCGAGCGGTTCAAGGGCCCGAAGAATGGTAGAGCGAGCCGAGGCGCGTCGAGCGGCGAGGCTCGTCCTTGCCACTGAATGGTTCGGTGATCGTCGGTGGCTCGTGCTGCTGGCGCGCCGGAAGGTCGCGCTGGTGGGCGCCGTGCTGCTAGCGGCCATGCTGGTCCTCGGGCTCGTCGGGCCCCTCGTCGCCGGGAACCCGACCCACATGGACGTCGCCGCGCGGCTCGGCGCCCCGAGCCGCGCCCACTGGTTCGGAACGGACGACGTCGGTCGCGACGTCTTCAGCCGTGTGATCCACGGCGCCCGCCTGTCCTTGCTGGTCGGCGCTGCGGTCGTCGCCTTCGCGTTCGCGGTTGGGGTCCTCTGTGGGCTGATCGCCGGCTACTTCAAGCGGCTCGACAACGTCGTCATGCGGGTGATGGACGGGCTCATGGCGTTCCCCGCGATCATTCTGGCGATCGCGCTGATGGCGTCGCTCGGTCCGAGCGTGACCAATGTGATCGTGGCGATCGGCGTGGTGAACTCGCCGCGGGTGGCGCGCGTCGTGCGGGGCTCGGTCCTGGTCGTCCGGGAGACGGCGTACGTGGAGGCCGGACGCGCGCTGGGCGCCTCGGACCTGACGCTGATCGGCCGGCACGTCCTGCCGAACTGTCTCTCGCCCGTGATCGTCCAGGCGAGCTTCGTATTCGCGGCGGCCGTCCTGACCGAGGCCGCGCTGTCGTTCCTCGGGGTCGGCGTGCCACCGTTCGTGCCGTCGTGGGGGAACATCCTCTCGGACGGGCGGCTCTACCTCAGGCAGGCTCCGTGGCTCGTGCTCTATCCGGGGGCGGCGATCATGTTGACGATCTTCGGCCTCAACCTGCTGGGCGACGGGCTGCGAGACCTGCTCGATCCGAAGCTCTCGGGAGAAAGCGCCCGAGAAACGCGCGGCCTCCAGACCGAACAGCGGCGCGCGACCTGACCCGTGCTTTATAAGGAAGGGGAGACCACCAGATGCCACCACATCGCAACGCCTATCGTCCGAGCGTCATGGGCACCCGCGGGGTCGTCACGTCGGCACACCCGCTGGCCTCGATGGCCGGAATCCAGATGCTCCTGGCCGGCGGCAACGCCGTGGACGCGGCGGTCGCCGTCGGCTCGACGCTGAACGTCGTCGAGCCGTTCATGTCGAGCGCCGGCGGCATCGGCCTCATGCTCGTCTCGCGCCGCACGGGCGAGCGGCACGTGCTGGACTTCATCGGGCGGGCGCCCGGCGCGGCGGATCACACCGACTGCACGGACGACGAGCTGGCCGGCGGCCCGAAATCGTGCGCGACGCCCGGCAACCTCGGGGGCTGGCTCGCCGCGCTCGAGCGCTTCGGCTCGATGGACCGCGCTCGCGTGCTGGCGCCTGCGATCGCGCTCGCCGAGAACGGCGCGCCGCTCACCTTCAAGAACGTGGAATTCTTCGAGCAGGCGCGCGCAACGCTCGGCCGCTCGCCGGAGGCGCAGCGCCTCTATCTCGGCAACGGCGAGCCCCGCCCCGGCGGCATCGTCACCTACAAGGAGCTGGCGTCGACGTTCCGTCAGGTCGCCGAGGGCGGCGCCGACGCGTTCTACCGCGGGCCGATCGCCCGCGCGATCGGACGGGCCGTGCGCGAGGCGGGCGGGTGGCTCACCGAAGACGACCTGGCCGGCTTCACACCCGAGTGGCGCGAGCCCGCCGCGATCACGTATCGAGGCTGGCAGGTGCTCTCGGTGCCGCCGCCGTTCTCCGCCTTCCAGATGCTCGAGACGCTGAACATCCTCGAAGGCTACGACCTCGCGAGCTTCCGTCACAACTCCGCCGACTACCTCCACCGCCTGATCGAAGCCGTGAAGCTCGGCTCCGCCGACCGGCTCGCCTATGCCTACGGCTCCGACGTCCCGCTCCGCGGGCTCCTCTCCAAGAAGTATGCGGCGTCCCAGCGCGGGCGCATCGACGCCAAGCGCGCGGGCGTGAGCGAGGGCGAGCGCCACAATCGGCAGACGCTGCCGGGACAGATCGCGGAGGGCCATCCCGCGGACTTCATGAACGAGCAAACCACCCACTTCGCGTGCGCCGACGCCGCGGGCACCGTCGTCTCGGTCACCCAGACGCTCGGCGTGCCCTTCGGCTCCGGCTTCGCCGTCCCGGGCACGGGGATCGTCCTCAACAACATCCTCAAGTGGATGGACCGCGACCCGGCGTCGCCGAACGTGGTGCGCCCAGGACGCAAGGCGGGCACGATGATGTCGCCCACGCAGGTCTTCCGCGACGGCGCCTTCCACGTCTCCATCGGCACTCCTGGCTCGTACGGCATCTTGCAGACCACGCCCCAGATGCTCCTCAACGTGCTCGAGTTCGGCATGAACATCCAGGAGGCGATCGAGGCGCCGCGCGTGCGGGTCTACCGCGACCGGCTGGTCGACGCGGAGTCGCGCATTTCAGCGGCGACGCTCTCGGGACTGGTCGAGCGCGGTCACACCGTCAACGCGATCGCCGACTGGTCGTGGATCGTCGGAGGCGGCCAGGGCATCGTCCGTGATCTGGAATCCGGAGCCCTCATGGCGGGCGCCGATCCGCGCCGTGACGGATATGCCCTGGCGATCTAGCCGGCGGGCCTGGGTTGGTGGAAAATTGCCCTCTACCGGGCGTTTTTTGACCGGCAGGCCGAAGTGCTCAGGACCCTAACGGCATGATATAGCAGGAGAATTGCTCGGCATCTCTTATGCACTACCCCTCTGTCGGACGCGCGCAGGGCGCCAGAGGGGAGACACGGCGATGGTGCGAGGGTCGGTGGTCCTGGCAGTGCTCGGCACGGTGTTCGTCTCGAGCGGGGCGCCCGCGGCTGCGACCGCCTACCGTCAGACCGATGGCCGAGTCGCCACGCGTCCCGACCATCCGTCCACGACAGACGCGCGGGCCCTCGATGACCTGCTCGATCGCTCCGGTCTCCGAGTCCAGCTCGAGAGCATGTCGGCCGGCGTCCGCGTGCAGTTCCTGCGCGGCCACCGCCGCTTGAACGGCCAGGACCGATTCACGATCGACCGGATCGTCTCCGAGCGCTTCGATCCCGAGACCCTCTACATGCGGATCAAGCTCGAGTTCGAGCGAAACCTCGACGCTGAGAAGCTCGCGAAGGCCCTGGCCTGGTACGACTCGCCGCTCGGAAGGCGGATCACCGGACTCGAACTGGCCGCGCTCGTCACCGAGACTGGACGAGACGCGCTCGCCGACCTGGAGCGCGATGATCCCTCGTCTCGTCGCCTGGGGCTCATCGAGCGTCTCGACGCCGGTGGCGGCGCGTCGGAGACGACCGTGGATGTGACCATCGCCATCGTGCGAAGCCTGACGCTGGCCTTCCAGCCCGCCCTGCCCGCGGTGGCCCGGCTCAACCACGGTCAGCTCGAGGATCAATTCGCCCGCGCCCGGAATCGAACCCTGGAGCAGATCAGGCACGCGTGTATCGTGAACATGCTGCTCGCCTACCGTGGTCTCTCCGACCAGGAGCTCGATCGCTACGTGCTGTTCGTCGAGTCCGAAGCCGGCCAGTGGTACATGAGCGTGATGAACAGCGCACTCCTGGCCGCAGTCGACGTGGCGGCGGAGGCGACCGCGACCGAGCTCGTCACTGCGGTTCCGCAGCTCGTCGGCGACCTCCGCTAGTCCGCCCGTCCGTCCTCAGGGCTTCCGGAAGAGGATAGCTCCAAAGAAGGACTCCGCGGACGAGGTCGTGTCATCCGAGTCGATGGCGATCGAGATGAACCCCGGGTTGTCGGGCTGACCACCGTAGATCTTCTTGTAGTCCTCGACCACGTTGCGCCGCTCGGTGATCCATTTGCCAAGGTCGGCCGGGCCGGAGCGCACCACGACGTAGGTCACGGTCGAGGTCTTCTCGCTCTTCAGGACGCTGCCGGCCGGGCAGGTCGTGTCCCAGATGTAGCCGATGATCTGCGAGCGCACCGCCTCCGGGAACCGCGGCCAGACCACGTAGAGCTGCGCCGCCTGGTCGTCCGCACTCTTCTTCCGGCAGTCGGCGCCCTTGGGCAGGACGACGGCTTTCCAGCGCCACTCGAGGATCGGAGTCTCCTTGAGAGGGATCTTGCCCTTGATGTCCTTGCGGATGGCCGAGCTCTCGATCTTGCTCTTGAGGTGCAGGACGCGGTGGCCGTCGTTCTCCTCGATCGTCATGTCGTACTGCGGCAGGCCCCAGGTCTGGCCGCCAAGCCAGCCCTCGGGAATCCCCTTGGCCCCGACTTTCTGACTCGTCCAGTCGTCGATGACGACGTCGGCCGCCCACGCGGCGACCGCGAGCACGAGCACGAACGTCAACACGACGAACCGTGGCATGGTCCGGGGGCTCCTTCAGGGCTATGATACCGTCTTCGCGTGCACGGCTCGCCCGATTCCATCCGTGTCGACAAGTGGCTCTGGGCCGCGCGGGTGTTCAAGACGCGAAGCCTCGCCTCGGCGGCGTGCGACGGCGGCAAAGTGGACATCAACGACGACGCGGCGAAGCCGGCCAGGCACGTCCGTGCCGGCGATCTGATCAAGGTGACGCTGCTGCGGGGGCGCCGACGCATCCTGAAGGTCGCCGCCGTCGGTGATCGACGGGGATCCGCCGCCATCGCGAGGATGCTCTACGAGGACCTGACCCCGCCCGAGCCCCCGCGTACCCGTCAAGCGCCGCCGCCCTGGCGCGAGCCCGGCGCGGGCCGGCCCACCAAGCGCGAGCGTCGCGACATCGAGCGCCTGCGGGGATGGTAGTGCGAGCCGAGCCGCGTCGGGCGGCGAGCCGAGCTCTTCAATGGCTCGAAAAATCCCTAGGGCGAGAGGCGAGCTCTTCAAGGCTCGGAAGACCGAGCGGTGAGAGACGCGCGCGATCGAGGGAGCACACGAGGCGATCACTACCCTGGTGAGCTATAGTTGGTCAACCTGAGCGGTGGAGCGTGTCATGGAACGCTATGACTGGAACGCGATCGTCGACGGTCTCAATCGATATCTGCGGCTGCGCTCGATCCCGATCGGCATGAAGCTCTTCGAGACCGTCGAGGCGATGGAGGCGATCCCGAAGATTCGCCGGCCGCGGGCCAAGCACACGACTGACCAGATCGTCGCCCAGGCGCGCCAGCTCGGCTGGACCGTCGGCATTACCATGGCCGACCTCATCGGTGCCCAGTGCGGCGCCGTCATCGGGCTCTCCCCGCAAGACGACGATTGGCTCTCGGGGCGGCGCATGGCAGGCGTATGGTTCAAGACGTTGGAGGACGCCAGCCTGCACCAGCACGCGATGGACTGCGTGCCGCACGGCCGCTACCGCGCCATGGCCGTGTCGCCGCTCACCTCGGGACGGCTCGACCCGCCCGACATCTGCCTCATCTATGGCACACCCGGGCAGATGATCTTCTTTATCAACGGGCTCCAGTGGGCGGGATACCGCAAGCTCAGCTTCACCTCTGTCGGTGAGTCGGCGTGCGCCGACTCCTGGGGAAAGGCGCTGAAGACCGGTGAGCCGGCCTTGACGATCCCCTGCTACGCGGAGCGGCGGTATGGCGGCGTGGCTGACGATGAGCTCTTGATGGCGATTCCCCCGCGCTTCCTTCCCAAGGTGCTCGAAGGACTGGCCGCGCTCGACAAGAACGGCTTGCGCTACCCCGTGCCGCCCTACGGCATCCAGTCCGACGCCGGCGCTGGGTTATCGGTCAGCTACGCGACGAAGGAGACGAAAGCCTGATGAAACTGATCGGTGAGGTCTTCGAGGGATTCCGGACCGCCCGCGAGGAAAAGATCAAGTACCTCGAGCGGGTCCCCATCTTCGAGGCGTGCAGCATACGCCAGCTCCGCGCCGTCGCCGATATCGCGAAGGTCGTCGAGGTGCCCGAGCGGACCGTCCTCACTCGACAGGGCGAGCCCGGCGACGAGTTCTTCATCATCATCGACGGGACGGCGCTGGTGACGCTCTCGATGCAAAAGCGGCACCGGCTGCGGCCCGGTGAGTTCTTCGGCGAGATGAGCCTGCTCGATGGCGCGCCACGCTCGGCCACCGTGAAGGCCGAGACCGACCTGCGCGTGCTCGTCGTCAGCCGCGCTCATTTCTGGCAGCTCCTGAGGGAGGTCCCCGAGCTCACCCAGAAGATGCTCCTGAACCTCTCCCGCCGCATCCGGGACCTCGAGAACGCGGCGAACGCCTGACCGGGGTCCGGCCCGGCGTCGGTGAGTTAG
>Ga0066709_100000424_pt1 | contig 22160 bp, 18 predicted proteins | sample GraSoiAngelo_158_FD_79665 | JGI IMG/M metagenome (GOLD analysis project Ga0066709, IMG submission 79665) | Grasslands soil microbial communities from the Angelo Coastal Reserve, California, USA - 14_1009_16_30cm | ecosystem: Environmental > Terrestrial > Soil > Grasslands | place: USA...
GAAGCCGAGCGTATAGCGCTCGATATAGTCGTGATCGAGCAGATCCTCGGCGATGAGGACGTGCATCATCCCCAGCGCAAGGGCGGCGTCGGTGCCGGGCAGCAGCGCGAGATGCCGATGGCACTTCTCCGCGGTGAGGCTGCGGTAGGGATCGATCGCGATCAGTGTGGCCCCGCGCCGCTTGGCTTCCTGGACGCGGCTCCACAGGTGCAGGTTAGAGACGATCGGGTTCGATCCCCAGATCAGGATCAGCCTTGCATTCTCGAACTGCTCGAGGTCGGTGCCGATCGAAGCGCCGATCGTGGCGGCGTAGCCCACCTTGCCGGCGGTGGCGCAGATCGTCCGGTCGAGCAGGGACGCCCCCAGCTTGTGAAAGAAGCGCCGGTCCATCGAGCCGTATTGCAACAGGCCCATCGTGCCGGCGTAGCTGTAGGGCAGGATCGCCTGCGGCCCGTCCTTCGAGGACGCGATCACCTTGAATCGCGCGGCGATGGTGTCGAGCGCTTCATTCCACGTAATGCGCTCGAAACGCCCGCTGCCCTTGGGGCCCGCGCGCCGCATGGGGTGGAGCAGGCGTTGCTCCGAGTACGTCCGCTCCAGGTAGCGGGCGACCTTCGTGCACAGCGTGCCGCGCGTCGTGGGGTGATCCGGCGCGCCCTCGACTTTGATCGCGCGCCCGTTCTCGACGGTCGTGAGCAGCGCACAGGTATCGGGACAATCGTGCGGGCACGCGCCGCGCACAATGGTTTGCGGGGCGGGCGAGGGGGCGGTTCGGTCGAGCGGCATCGCGACATTTTACGCTTCACGCCTGCGCCCAACTCGGTAGTATGTTCGACATCAACGCCTGTCGTTTCGTCAGGTTCCTTAGATCCATGCCGGGCTCGCATCCATCTTCAGCTCGATACGTCACACTAACTTCGGGCGCGAAGATGCCCACCCTGGGCATGGGAACCTGGCGCACCGGAGAGCGCCAGCGCGACCATGTCCGGGACCTCGCCGCCCTGCAACAGGGGCTCGACTTCGGCATGACGCTCATCGATACGGCCGAGATGTACGCCGACGGCGGAGCGGAGAAGGTCATCGGCGAAGCGATCGCCGGCCGGCGCGACGACGTGTTTCTGGTGAGCAAGGTCTACCCTCACCATGCCAGCCGGCGCGGCGTCGTTGCAGCCTGCGAGCGAAGCCTCGCCCGACTCAAGACCGATCGACTCGACCTGTATCTGTTGCACTGGCGGGGCGAGATCGCGCTTTCCGAAACGGTCGCCGGTTTCGAGCAGTTACGCACGACCGGCCGGATTCGGCACTGGGGCGTCTCCAATTTCGATCGCAGCGATATGGAGGAGCTGCTCGCGTTGCCGGACGGCGAGCACTGCGCTGCCAATCAGGTGCTCTATCACCTCGACTGCCGAGGCATCGAGTGGGACTTGCTGCCGTTCTGTCGCCGCCACGGCATGGTAACGATGGCGTACTCGCCGTTCGACGAAGGGCGGCTGTTGCGCAATCGTCGGCTCGCCGCGCTCGCATCGCGCGCCGGCGTGACCCCGGCGCAGGTCGCGCTGGCGTGGTTGCTCGCGCAACCAGGCGTCGCGGTCATTCCCAAGGCAACCGACCCCGTGCATGTACATGACAACGCCCATGCACTGGATGTGGATCTTTCTGCCGAGCTGCTTGCAGAAGTCGATCGAACCTTCCCGCCACCATCACGGGCAACCCGCCTAAAGATGATTTAGGTCCCTTTGGGCGCCGTGGATCTCGGCGGCAACTGCCGCGCCGCGGCAGCCCCGGCCGATTCGGCGGCGAGTGCTGGCTTAGGCTTCCCCAGTCTGTCGGCCTCGCGTGGCCGTTCGTCCTCAAGGTAACGAAATCATGGCCTTGGCGAAGCAGCCGCCAGCGCCCCAACCGGCCATGGCATGGATGTTGCTGCCTGACGGACAGCGGGCCTCGCGCCCTAGATATCCGGACAGACCAGGAGATTACTGTGCTCTACACGCACTATGACTACCTCGAGTTGCCCCCCGGTGCATCGACCACACGGGTCGAGGCGGCGTATCGCAGCCTCAAGCAGCGCCTTAACGGGGACGCGGATGAAGCGATGGTCCGCCTGATCCACGAAGCCTACGCTGTGCTTTCCGATCCCAAGCGGCGCCAAGGCTATGACGAAGCGCTGAAGTGCGCTGCCGCCGAGGCCGATGCGGAGCTCAAGGCATCCCTCGATGAGAAGGGCGCCAAGGTAACGCGCTACGTGCAGGAAGTTCCGGCGCCGCTCGCCGCGGTGTGGACGGCATGGGCCGCCTGACGCCGGCGCTGCGGCAGGGCCGCACCGACGCCCGTGCGTGCGCCCGCACTGTCGTCGCTCGTCGTCCTGCTGGCTATTATCCGTGCATGCGCGATGCCGCGATCGCGGCGCGCGAAGCCGGGCGCTCGTGCTATTTCCGTCCGCTGTTCGACCGCCCACGTCACTGGGCTGCACAGCGCACGCCCCGTCCCGCGCCGACCGCCGCAAAGTAATGCCGCAGGTTCGATCCAGAATCCAATTCGGTTCCGTTTTCAGCCACGAGGATAAGCCCTTGGTCCGCGCCCTGAACGACCGTGTCAGACTCGCTTCCGACGAGGTGGGTGATGCAGGCGTGCGCCCTGCCGCGCGGCCGCAGCCGCCTGCCGAACAAGCTGTCGTTACGCGGGCGGGCAGCGACGTTGAAAAGTGCGTCAATTGCCAGTTCTACGATCGCAGGCATGCCAGGCCGCTCGATGGGAAGGCACCGTTGTGGGGACAGTGCCGCCGCCACTCGCCGCGCCTGAATCCGGTGACGGCCAAGACCTATGTCGTCGAGGGAGTCTGGCCGCTGGTTCGGGACGATGACTGGTGCGGCGAATGGAAGATCCTCACCCGCACCGTCGAAGAATGGATCCCGGATGCGCCGCCGCCCGTCGCGGTCGAAGAGGCGCCGGCGATCGTCTCATCGCGCACCAGCCCGGCCGTGCCGCCGCTGCCGGTCGTGCCGGTTGCAGTCTCTGCCGCTGCCGCAGTGGGCAACGACTAGATTCACAGGAAAACACAGAGACGCTTCGCTAGCTCCGGCCGGGACCGCTTCACACGCCTTCGACGGCGACTAGGTTCATCTGCGCCGCGCCTTCGCGCACCGCGCGCGCCGCAACGTATTCCGGTGAGTCGTAGAACGCTCGCGCCTGCTCGAGACTCGGAAATTCGAGCACGACAACGCGCGACAGGCACATTGCATTGTCTGGCGCGCTCGCACGTCGGCTACCATTGCGTCCGTGAATCCCGCACTTCTCGCCGCGCTCGCCGAGGGCGCGATCGTTGTTACGCCCAATCGTCGTCTGGCGCGATTCCTTCATCGCGATTTCGATCTTGCGCAGCGTGCACGCGGTGAGATTGCTTGGCCGACGCCTTCGATACTGCCCTATCCGCAGTGGCTCGAAGCGCTGTGGGCCGGGGCGGTAGCTGCCGACGCAGTGAACGACGCCGCATTCCTTCTGACGCCGGCGCAGTCGGCGTTGCAGTGGCGGCAGCTCGTGGAGGCGGACCAAGCGCATGCGCCTCTGCTCGATGCGCGCGGCGCCGCCGCGCTGGCGGCCGAGGCATGGTCGCTGGTCCACCAATGGGGCGCTGGCGGCGAGAGCTGGCGGGCGTGGCGCGATGCGAACGACGCCGACGATCCCGCGGTTTTCGCGCGCTGGGCGGAGGGCTACGCTGCCGGATTGCGTGCGATTCATGGCCGCGATCTGGCGCTTCTGCCGGATGGGCTGGTCGCGCTCCGCGGCCACCTCAGCCGAAACTCGCGCGCCACGGTGTTTGCCGGCTTTCTCGAGCTCACACCGCAGCAGGAGCGGCTGCACGCGGCGTTGCGCAACGCCGGCCGGGATCTGCAGCAGCTCGAGAGCCTGCCCGATCTTCGCGCCAATGCATCGCGCACGGTCGCAGCAACCCCGCGCGACGAAATCGCTGCGGCGCTCGACTGGGCGCGCGGGCATGCGTTCACTCGACCCGAAGCACGGATCGGCATTGTCGTCGAGGATCTCGCCGCGCGTCGCGACGAGATCGTTGCGCTGGCCGAGGATCTGCTCTGTCCCGGCGCAATCCTGCCCGGTGCCACGGCGAGCGCGCGTTTCGAGATCTCGCTTGGCATCGCGCTCCCGGCCGTGCCGCTCATCGGCAACGCGCTCGATCTGATCACCCTTGCGGAATCCGCGCTACCGATCGGGAGCGCAGCCGTGGCGCTGCGCTCGCCTTATCTGCCGGCGGCCGAAGAGGAGTGGCCGCGGCGCGCGCGCATCGAGCGCGATTGGCTCGAAGAGGGCCGGCGCGAGGTCACGCTTTCCGATGCCATCGGCGCCTTGCGGCGCTGCTCGCCGGAGCTCGCGGCGCGCTGGCGCAATGCCCGTGATGCATGGCGCGCCACGCGTCGCTCGACTCCGCGCGAATGGGCGGACACCTGGCGGAGCTGGCTCTCCGCCGTCGGCTGGCCCGGATCGCGCCCGCTCGACAGCGCCGAATATCAGGCGCGCGAAGCATGGGAACGGCTGCTCGGCCAATTCGCGAGCCTCGGGGCCGTCGCGCCTCGACTCGCACCCGCGCGCGCACTCGCCTCGTTGCGCTCGCTCGCTGCGGAGACGCTGTTTCAGCCTGAGGGCGGCGTTGCGCCGATCCAGATTCTCGGCCTGCTCGAGGGGACGGGGCTCGCGTTCGACGCGCTGTGGGTCGCGGGGCTTGCGGGGGATCGATGGCCGGCGGCACGGAGCCCGAACCCACTGCTGCCTCTCGCGTGGCAGCGGGAGCGCGACGTCCCGCGTGCGAGCGCCCGCCGCGAGCGCGAATATGCGCAGGCGCTGACCGCGCGCTTCGCGCGCGCCGCGCCCGAAGTCGTCTTCAGCTCGGCCGCGAACATCGACGACCATGAGTCATCGCCCTCGGCGCTGATACTGTCGTACCCCGAGCGTCCAGCGCCGGCGCGTGCGGTGCCGTGGGCACGCGTGATGGCGCTCGGCACAAAACTGGAGACGACGGTCGACAATCGCGCGCCGCCGCTGGCGGCCGGACGCGCTCCAGGCGGCGCCCGCCTGATCGCTGCGCAAAGCGATTGCCCATTTCAGGCGGTCGCCCGTTTCCGTCTCTGCGTCGAGCCCTGGCCGGTTCCTTTTGCGGGCCTCTCACCGCGGGAGCGGGGAATGCTGGTGCACGCGGCGATGGCGGCGTTCTGGACCGTCGTGGGCAATCACGCAGCGCTGCTTGCTCTTGCCGAACCTGAGCTCGCCGAACGCGTCGGAACCGCCGTTGAAAGCGCGCTGGTGCTGCTGCCCGCGCCGCGATGGCGCACGCTCCCGCCGCTCCTGCGCGATGGTGAAGCGCGGCGCTTACGCGGCCTGCTGAAGGCGTGGCTCGCCGTCGAGCGCGGCCGCCCGCCGTTCACCGTGCAGGCGATCGAATCATCGACCTCGCTCAAGCTCGCGGGGCTGGAGATCGGATTGCGCCGGGATCGCATCGATGCGCTCGCCGATGGCGGGGTGGCGATTCTTGACTACAAGACCGGTCGGGTCGACCGGCCAAGACGCTGGTTCGATGAGCGTCCGCGCGCATCGCAGCTCGGCCTGTACACGCTCGCTCAACGCGCGGTGCAGCGGACGCTCGCAGTGCGGGCGACAGCCTACGCCGCGTTGCGGCCCGAAGGCGTGGCGGCGGTGGGCGTGGCGGCCGACGAGCATGCGTGGCCCGCACTCGACCGCGCTGCCGTCATCGCGCCCGCGGGCACGTGGGCGGGTCTCGAGGAGTGGTGGCGGACCCGGCTCGAGGGTCTCGCTGCGGAGATCGCTCGCGGCCATGCGGTGGTGGCGCCGAGGCCAAGACCCTCGCCATGCCCGCACTGCGGGTTGCAGCCGCTGTGCCGCATCGAATCGATACGCCGATTCAACTCGCCCGAGAACAACAATGAATGACGACGCGAGTCGGGACAGCGCCGATCGCGCCGCGGCACTCGACATCGGGCGCTCGTACATCGTCCAGGCGCCCGCGGGGTCAGGCAAGACCGAGCTTCTGATCCAGCGCTACCTTGCGCTGCTGGCGCGCGTCGAGCGACCCGAGTCGATCGTGGCCATGACCTTCACGCGCAAAGCGGCCGGAGAGATTCGCCAGCGCATCCTCGTTGCCTTGCGCAATGCGGGCGAAGCGCGACCGATCGAGCCGCATCGCGCGGTCACCTGGCGCCTCGCACAAGCCGTGCTGGCGCGCGACGCTGCGCTCGGCTGGAATCTCGTCGTACATCCGGCGCGCCTCCAGGTACACACGATCGACGCGCTGTGCATGACGCTGATGCGCCAGGCGCCGCTGACGGCCAAGCTCGGTGCCTTGCCGCGCCCGACCGAACACGCGCAATCGCTCTACGCCGAAGCGGCGCTCGCCGAGCTCGACGACGCGGGCGTGCATGCCGAATCGTGGCGGCGCCTGCTGGACTACGTCGACAACGACGCTGATCGGCTTGTGCGCCTGATCGCAGGCATGCTCGCGAAACGCGAGCAGTGGCTGCGCCACCTCGTCACCGACGACCGCGCCGCGCTGCGGGCCTCGCTGGAGCGGACGCTGGCCGCCGAAATCGATTCGGTGATCTCCGCGCTCGACGCGCTGCTGCCGAACGCCGCACGCCCGAGATTGGCGGAGCTCGCGCAGCACGCGGCACGCAGCCTCGCCGCCGTCGACGACGAGCATCCGCTGGCACCCTACGCGGACCGGGACATGCTCCCGTCCGCCAACGTGCAGGGGCTCGCCCACTGGCAGGCGATCGCCGGATGGTTGCTCAAGGCCGACGGCTCGCTGCTCCGGCAGGTCAACATCCGGCACGGGTTCGCCGCCAAGGGGAATCGGCGCGAAGCGGGTCATGCCGAGCGCGACGAGCGCAAGCGCTCGATGCTGGCGCTGATCTCCGAGCTTGCGGCGGTTGCGGGGCTCGTCGACGCACTCGACGCCGTCCGCTCGCTGCCACCGCCGCGTTACGACGACGCCGCGTGGTCATTCGTCGAAGCGCTTCTCGACGTACTCCCGCGCGCGGCAGCGAGGCTATCGCTGGTGTTCGCGCAGCGCGGGATGATCGATTTCACCGAAGCGACGCTGATCACCTTGCGTGCTCTGGAGGGCGAGGAGGGGGCGTCGGAATTCCTGCTCTCGCTCGACGCGCGCATCGAGCATCTGCTGGTCGATGAATTCCAGGACACTTCGCTGGCGCAGTGCGACTTGATCAAGTCCATGACGACTGGCTGGAGCGAGGGAGACGGGCGAACGCTGTTCGTGGTCGGCGATGCGATGCAGTCGATCTACCGTTTCCGCGATGCCAAGGTGAGCTTGTTCCTCGACGCGCAGCAGAGCCGGCGCGTCGGCAGCGTCGCGGTCGAGCTGTTGACCTTGTCGCGCAACTTTCGTGCACAGCGCGCGCTGGTGGAATGGGTCAATCGCGCGTTTCCGTATGTGCTACCTCCGCGCGATGAGCCGGCGCGCGGCGCGGTGGCATTCAAGCCCTCGCAGGCCGCTCGCGACGAGAGCTTCGATCCGGCGATGACGCTCGACCTTGCGGTCGACGCTATCGCTGAGGCCGAGCACGCCGTAGCGCGGATCCGGGCGGCACTCGCAACTGACGCGCGATCGATTGCTGTTCTGGTGCGCAAACGCAGCGACCTCGCGCACCTTCTTCACGCACTGCGCGCCGCTGACATCGGCTTTGCCGCGGTCGAGCTCGATCGGCTGTCCGAACGCCAGGCGATGCTCGATCTTGCGGCGCTGATCCACGCCCTGATCCAGCCTGATGACCGGGCGGCCTGGCTCGCGGTGCTGCGCGCGCCGTGGTGCGCGTTGAGCCTCCTGGACTTGTTCGTGGTGACCGCAGCGTGTGGCGAGGGCAGCGTGCTCGATGCGATTCGCGGCCCGCTCGCCGAATCGGTCCGTTCCCGGCTGTCGCTACCCGGTCGGATCGGCTTCGAGCGTTTCGTCGCTGCGGTTGCTCCGGCGCTCGGGAATCGCGGGCGCGCGCCGCTGGCGACGGTGGTGCGCGGAGTGTGGCTGGCGCTGGGTGGGCCGGCTTGCGCAGCCGAGCCTATCGATCTGGTCGCGGCCGAGCGCGTCTTCGCGCTCATCGCGGAACACGCCGTCGGCGCGGATCTGCCGGACTGGCCCGCGTTCTGCGCAGCTTTGGACGCGCTCCATGCAGAGCCGGAGATCGACGCGGAGACCCGCGTCCAGATCATGACGCTGCATCGAGCCAAGGGACTCGAATTCGACGTGCTCATCATGCCGGGTCTCGCCCGCGATCCGGGATCGGGTGAATCGCAATTGCTGCTCTGGAAGGAACGTCCTGCCGGACTGTTGCTCGCGCCGATGCGCGCGCGCAATCAGGTCGAAGGCGATCCGGTCTACGCGTACCTGCGCTCGCTGAATGCCGACGAGGACGATGCCGAGCTGCGCCGCCTGCTATACGTCGGCTGTACACGAGCCAGGCGCAGCCTGCATCTCGTAGCGGCGCTCGACGTCGAGCGCGACGCGGACGGCAACCTGCGCTGGAAAGCACCCGCGCGCAAGACGTTGCTGGAAGCCCTGTGGCCGGCGCTGGACCCTCCCGCGCCCGTCCTGCGCGCGGAGCAATCGGCGCCTCCGTCTGCGCTGCCCGAGGCCGGAGTGCCGCTTTGCCGCCTGCCGCCTTCGTGGCGCCCGCCGTCGCCGCCGGAAAGCGTACCGCTCGCCCGCGAGCCGCTCACGCGAAGCGAACGCGAGGTCGTCGAGTTCGACTGGGTGCGCGAACGCGCGCGGCAGATCGGAACGCTCGCTCATCGGATCCTGCGGCAGATTGCGGACGACGGGTTCGAGCACTGGACGCGCGAACGCATCGGCGCCGAGCGCGCGCGCATCGAGCGCGAGCTCGCCGCCCTCGGATTCACCGGCGGGGAAGCGGGCGTCGCCGTCGTGCAGGTTCTGGCCGCGATCGAGAAGACGCTCGATGATCCGCGTGGCCGGTGGCTCTTCGACGCGCGGCAGGTCGACGCACGCAGCGAGTACGCGTTGACGGAATGGCGCGAGGGCGAGTTCGTGCATCGAGTGCTCGACCGCACGTTCGTCGACGCCGAAGGCATTCGATGGATCGTCGATTTCAAGCTCTCGCGCCACGAGGGCACAGGCCTCGAGGCCTTCCTCGACCGGGAGCGTGAGCGCTATCGGGTGCAACTCGAAAACTACGCCGCGACGATGGGCGCGCTCGACCGCAGACCCATCCGTCTGGGTCTGTACTTTCCGTTGCTCGCGGGCTGGCGCGAGTGGTCGGCGCCAGCGCGTGCTTGATCGCCATGTCTTAACGCTGGACCGGAGGGGCGATGCGAAGGTAAAATTGAAGTTTTTCAATGCCTTCCGGCAAGCTCACGAGCCTTACAGCGTGCAGGTCTTCCGCGGATTCACCCCCGCCTCGCATCACGTCGCACTGAGCATCGGCAACTTCGACGGCGTTCATCGCGGCCATGAGGCGATGCTCTCGCGCCTGGTCGAAGCGGCCGAGGATCTGGCGCTGCCGCCGACCGTGCTCACCTTCGATCCGCATCCGCGCGAATTCTTCGCGCCGGACACCGCGCCGCCGCGCCTGTCGACGCTGCGCGACAAGCTCGAGCGCTTCGCGGCGCTCGGCGTGGCGCGCGTGCACATCGCGCGCTTCGACGCCCGGCTGGCGGGGCTGACCGCGCCGGAATTCATCGATCGCGTCCTGGTGCGCGCGCTCGGCACACGCTGGGTGCTGGTCGGCGACGATTTCCGCTTCGGGCGCGGGCGCAGCGGCGACCTGGCGTTGCTGCGCGCGTCGGGACGCACCTTCAGCGTCGAAGCGGTGCCGACGGTAAACTTCGGCGGGCAGCGGATTTCGAGCAGCGCGATCCGCGAGGCGCTCGGCAAGGGAGAGCTCGAGCGCGCGGCGACAATGCTCGGCCGGCCGTACGCGATGTCGGGACGGGTGGCGCACGGCGACAAGCGTGGGCGGAGCCTTGGTTTTCCCACCGCGAACGTGCCGCTGCGCCACAAGCCGCCGCTGTCGGGCATCTTCGCAGTGCGCGTGCGGGGCTTGGGCAACGCGCCACGCCTGGGTGCGGCAAGCCTCGGCGTGCGACCCACCGTCGCGGCCGGCGGGCCGCCTCTCCTGGAAGTGTTCATCTTCGACTTCGACGAAGCGATCTATGGCCGGCGGATCAGTGTGGAGTTCCTGCACAAGCTGCGCGACGAAGAGCGCTTCCCCGATCTCGACGCGCTGACGCGGCAGATCCGAGCCGACGTTGCCCTGGCGCGCGAATACTTCTCGACCCGGACATAGTGGAAGCGATGCCCGACGATCCCAAGACCGATTACAAGTCGACGCTGAACCTGCCCGACACCCCGTTCCCGATGCGCGGCGACCTCGCCAGGCGCGAGCCGGGCTGGGTCGCCGATTGGCAGCGGCGGAAGGTGTACGAGGCCATCCGCGTCGCGAGCCGCGGCCGGCCGAAGTTCGTGCTGCACGACGGACCGCCGTACGCGAACGCCGCGATCCACATCGGCACGGCGGTCAACAAGGTCCTCAAGGACATCGTCGTCAAGAGCAAGCAGCTCGCGGGGTTCGACGCGCCGTACGTTCCCGGCTGGGATTGCCACGGCATGCCGATCGAAGTGCAGATCGAGAAGACCTACGGCAAGAACCTGTCGATCGCGGATACGCAACGGCTCTGCCGCGCCTATGCGACCGAGCAGATCGCGCTGCAAAAGGCGGATTTCCAGCGCCTGGGTGTGCTCGGCGACTGGGACCATCATTACGCGACGATGGGCTATCGCAACGAGGCGGACGAGATCCGCATGCTCGGTCGCCTGCTGGAGAAGGGCTATCTCTACCGGGGTTTGCGACCGGTTAACTGGTGCTTCGACTGCCACAGCGCACTCGCCGAAGCCGAAGTCGAGTACGAGGATCGGCAGGATATCGCGATCGATGTGGCATTCCCGCTGTCAGTTCCGGCCGAGCGGGAGAAGCTGGCGCGGGCGTTCGGGCTCGCGGCGCCGCCGGAGGGCGCGATCGCCGCGGTCATCTGGACGACCACACCGTGGACCATCCCTGCGAACCAGGCGATCAACGTGCATCCGGACGTCGAGTACGCGCTGGTTGCGACGCGCCGCGGCCACCTGGTCCTCGCCGCGGATCTCGTCGAGCGATGCCTCGAGCGTTTCGGCCTCGATGGCAAGCCGATCGCGAAGGCGAAGGGGACGACGCTCGATCGCGTGGCGTTTCGCCATCCGTTCTACGATCGCGCGGCGCCGGTATACCTGGGCAACTTCGTCACGCTGGAACAGGGTACCGGCATCGTGCACTCCTCGCCCGCCTACGGTGTCGACGACTTCAATGCCTGTCGTCGCTACGGCATGACCGACGACGCGATCCTCAATCCGGTGCAGGGCGACGGTCGCTACGCGCCGGACTTGCCGTTCTTCGGCGGGATGAAGATCTGGGACGCGAATCCGAAGATCGTCGACAAGCTCTCCGAAGTGGGCGCGCTGCTGCATGCCGAGCCGTGGAAGCATAGCTATATGCATTGCTGGCGGCACAAGACGCCGATCATCTACCGTGCCACGACGCAATGGTTCGCAGGCATGGACGAGGTTCCGGGCTGGCGCGGCGTCAGGCCCGCGGAGAGCCTGCGCGCGACGGCGCTCCGCGGTGTGGAGGCGACGAGTTTCTTCCCCGCCTGGGGCAAGGCGCGGCTCGCCGGCATGATCGCCAACAGGCCCGACTGGACGCTCTCCCGCCAGCGGCAGTGGGGTGTCCCGCTGCCGTTCTTCGTCGATGTGGAGACTGCCGAGCTGCACCCAGACACGCCGGCGCTGCTCGAGCTGGCCGCGGCGAAAGTCGAGCACGGAGGGATCGAAGCCTGGTTCGAGGCGACGCACGAGGATTTCGGGGTGGATGCACGCAAGTACCGCAAGCTCACCGACACGCTCGACGTGTGGTTCGATTCCGGCGCCACGCACCAGACGGTGCTCCGCCGCGAGCCAGAGCTCGGCTTTCCGGCCGATCTCTACCTCGAGGGATCGGACCAGCACCGCGGCTGGTTTCATTCGTCGCTGCTCACCTCGAGCATGCTCAACGGACGTCCACCGTACGATGCACTGTTGACGCACGGATTCGTTGTCGACGGCTCGGGGCTGAAGATGTCCAAGTCCAAGGGCAACGTCGTCGCTCCCCAGAAGATCTCGAGCACCTACGGCGCCGAGATCCTGCGGCTCTGGGTCGCGGCCACCGACTACTCGGGGGAGCTGTCGATCTCCGATGAGATCCTCAAGCGCGTGGTCGAGAGCTATCGGCGCATTCGCAACACGCTGCGCTTCCTGATGGCCAACACGGCCGATTTCGACCCGGCAGTCGATGCGGTGGCCGTGCCCGAGTTGTTCGAGCTCGACCGCTATGCGCTCGCCGTGGCGAATTCCTACTTCGCGGCCTGCGCCGAGTCGTACGGGAGGTTCGAGTTCCATCCCGTCGTGCAACAGGTGCAGACCTACTGTTCGGAAGAGCTGGGCGGGTTCTACCTCGACATCCTCAAGGATCGGCTCTATACCACGCCGCGAACGGGCCGCCCGCGGCGCTCGGCGCAAACCGCGCTCGCGCTCATTCGCGACGAGATGCTGAAATTCATGGCGCCGATCCTGAGTTTCACCGCCGAGGAAGCGTGGCGCATCATCCATCCAGGCGACGCGACGATCTTCGCCGGGACGTGGCGCACCGAGGTCGCCGATCTCGGCACCGCGCCGGCGTTCGCGGAGAAGTGGGAGCTGATCTGCTCATACCGCCGGGATGTGCTGCGCGCGCTCGAGGCGGCGCGCGAAGCAGGCGAGATCGGCTCCTCGCTGCAGGCCGAGGTCGATCTTGTCGCGCCGCCGAAGGAACACGCGGCGCTCTCGAGTCTCGGCGACGATTTGCGCTTCGTGCTGATCACTTCCGCAGCGCGCCTGGCATCCGGCGGCGAGCGTGCGGTACGCGTCGCGCGCAGCCCCCATCGCAAATGCGAGCGCTGCTGGCACTACCGTCCGGACGTTGGCACCGACTCGCGCCATGACGCGCTCTGTGGCCGTTGCGTCGCCAACCTGTTCGGCGCCGGCGAGCCGCGGAGCTTCGCGTGACGTTCGGGCGATTCGTTCATGGTTGAGGCGCGCGGCGGACAGGCGTGGCTGGCATGGCTGGGCGTGAGCGCCGCGGTGGTCGCCGCCGATCAGCTCTCCAAGTGGGCACTTATCGCATGGCTGCGTCCGGGTGACGAGCATGTGGTCACCGGCTTTTTCAGCCTGGTGCTCACGTTCAATACCGGCGCCGCGTTCAGCTTTCTGCGCGACGCCGGAGACTGGGCCCGTTACTTCTTCTCCGCGGTCGCGATCGCAGCCGCGTGCCTGATCGTATGGCTGCTGCGCCGGGGCGGCGACGCCTGGTATTGCGCCGGGCTCGCGCTCATCCTCGGTGGCGCGCTGGGCAATCTATGGGACCGATTGACCCTCGGCCGCGTGGTCGATTTCCTGCTTTTCCATTGGGAGCGTTGGTACTATCCTGCCTTCAATGTCGCCGACAGCGCGATCACTGTGGGCGCCGCGCTGCTTATCCTCGACAGCCTCCGGCGCCGCCGGGACGGACCGGCAGCGGTCCACTGACCTATGAACATTCTGCTCGCCAACCCCCGCGGCTTCTGCGCCGGTGTCGATCGCGCGATCGCCATCGTCGAGCAGGCGCTCGCGCAGTTCGGTGCACCGATCTACGTGCGCCACGAAGTCGTGCACAACAAGTTCGTGGTCGAGACCTTGCAGCGCAAGGGCGCGATCTTCGTCGATGAGCTCGCCGACATCCCGGCCGGCAGTACCGTGGTCTTCAGCGCGCACGGCGTTCCGCGGGCAGTACGCGCCGACGCCGAAGCGCGGGGGCTCACGGTGTTCGACGCGACCTGCCCCCTGGTCACCAAGGTGCACGTCGAGGTCGTCAAGATGCGCGAGCAGGGGCGCGAGGTCATCATGATCGGCCATGCCGGCCATCCTGAAGTCGAAGGCACGATGGGCCAGGCCTCCGAGGGTATCTATCTGGTCGAGTCTGCTGCCGATGTCGACCGTCTCGAGGTCCGCGATCCGGCGAGCCTGGCGTACGTGACGCAGACGACGCTTTCGATCGACGATGCGGCTGCGGTGGTTGCCGCGCTGCGCCGGCGTTTTCCGGGTATCGTCGGGCCGAAGAAGAACGACATTTGCTACGCCACGCAGAACCGGCAGGATGCGGTCAAGTTGCTCTCGCCCCAGTGCGACGTGGTCATTGTCGTCGGGAGCCCCAACAGCTCGAACTCGAATCGGCTGCGGGAAGTCGCGGCAAGACACGGTGTGCACGCGCACATGATCGATCAGGCCGACCAGATTCTCCCCGAATGGCTCGCGGGGAAACGCCGGATAGGAGTCACCGCCGGCGCCTCGGCACCCGAAGTGCTGGTGCAGGAGGTGATCGCGCGCCTGAGGGCGCTCGGCGCACAAAGCGTCAACGAGCTGACGGGCGTCGTCGAGACGGTTGTCTTTCCGATGCCGAGGGGTCTTGCCGGACAGAGCAACGAGGCCCACGCATCCCTGCAGACACCCCCTGGATCCGCTGCGGGCTCGCGCCGCTAGCTGACGGCAACGTACTCGTAGAGCTGGAAACCAGGACCCTGCTCGACGAGCTTGGTGAGCACGGCGGTATCGACTCGATCACCCTGCCGCAGCGAAATCGCCTGCTCGATCTCGAAGTTCTTCGCCGGCAACAGCACCATCGACGGCGCGCCGTCCTGGCCATCCTCGGGCAGGACCACTGCGGGGACGAGCGGCTTGGCGGCGGATTCCTCCGCGCGCGCAGCGGCTGCCTGCGGGTTGTCGGAGAGCAACTCGCAACCGAATTCCAGCCCGCTGCCGCGCAGCGTATTCCTGAACCAGCGGACCATCGCGACTTGCAGCGCGTTGCGGCCTTCAACGCGCAACCCGATCAAATCGCCAATGCGCAACGGCGCGTGAACGGTGTCGATCTGGCGCAAGGCGTAGCCGGCGGGGGTGTGGTTGACGACCTGGCAGGCGTTCATGGTCGGCAGACCGGGCGGCAGCCCGACGATCTCGGAGTGCGCACCGCGGCTGTACTGCCAGACGCCGGGCAGCCCAGCGCACATCACCACGCGCGCCCGGGACGGCAGCCGGTTGAACTGCCGCGCCGGCGGGATGGCCCACTGTCGCAGGAGACGCCTCAGCAGCGCAAGGTAATCCGACTTCGCGGCCTGATCGCCGCCGACAAAGGCCGGTGGCAGGCCCCCGCCCTCCAGCGCACGCAGCTGCTCCTGAATCTGGAATGCAAGATCGAACGTCAGCAGGAATAGCTTGCTGCCTTCCACATTGCCGCCCTTGTTCGCCGCGAACGGCGGAAAGTCGTGCCCCACCGGCACGATGGCGACGGCCTTGGCCAGCCGGTGCACGGGCGTCACGTCGGTGATCCGCGCCCAGTGCGCATGCTCCTGCAGGTATTGCACGACCTGCATCAACTGGCCGGGCATGAAGCCATAAGGGTTCGCCAGCGCGAGCAGCAGAGCCTGTACGTAATATCGCTCGGGGGTCGCCTCCGCCGATTCGCTGGTGACCGGGGTCATCTGGAGGTTGCGCTCGTGCGCGAAGACGTAGATCGCGTGCGCGTCGTGCCAGGTTCGCTGGGGCACGGGGGCGTAGGACTGGTAACTGTTGATCAGGATCCGGTTCGTGCACTGGAGGCAACGATGGATCAGCGAGACCAGGAGGCGATTGCTGGACAGGATCAGGCGCTTCTGCGACTCGTGCGCGAGAAGATGCTTGTACGCGGTCGCGAGCTCGGTCGAGAGCGTCAGTGCCGCCTTGGCGGCAGCGAGTGGGTTGCCGCTCAACGGATGCTGGGCGCGGGCGAAGTGACGCTCCAGATTCGGCCACAGGCTGATCGCGGTCGCGTAGTAGCGCTCGGCCAGCTCGAGCCGGCGCGCCTCCGACACCACGACCCGGTTGGTTGCCGCAAGCGCATCGCCGATGGTCGCTGCGGCCTCGATCGGATTGCGCTTGAGCGTCTCCTCCAGCCATGGCTGGACACGCGCCGGCCGCGTCTCCGGCGGATTGGTCGGGCGGGATTCTACGGCAGGCAGGCTCAGGGCAAGCGTCATGACATCGGCATTGGGGCTTCGCGCCCGATTGTAGACGATACGCTTCTATCCGGCGTCCAGAAATGCGGCCACGGGCGCGATCTGTTCTGGCGTGAGCAGCATCGGCGCGTGACCGACGCCGGGGAATTCGATCATTCGTGGCGTCGGGCCACGTGCGACCATCGCGGCAGCGGTTTCCCTGGACAGCAAATCGGATGTGGCGCCGCGCACCAGCAGCGTCGGGCAGCGAATGGCGTCCCACACGGGCCACAGATCGCCGCCCGTGGCCGCTGCGCTTCGGAAGGGGACAGCAATGCCGGGGTCGTACTTGAGGTGCCAGCGGCCGTCCGCGGTCTGGCGGGAGGTCGTCCGGGCGAGCTCCGCCCATTGCGCGTCGGTCAACGCACCGAATGGCGCGGAAACTTCACGGATGTGCGCTTCCAGCGCCGCGAAGCTGTCGAACACCGGATCGAGACCGACGTAACCGGCAATGCGCGTCAGCGCCAGCGGCTCGATCACCGGGCCAATGTCGTTGACCACCAGTCGGGTCACCGGTGAACCCCGCTGAGCGGCCATGATCATTCCCAGCAGGCCACCCATCGACGTGCCGACCCAGGCGACGTGTTCGACGCCGGCATGCGCAAGCATGGCGGTCAACGCGGTCAGATAGGTTGGGAAAGCGTAATCGCCGGCCTCGGCCAGCCATTCACTGTCGCCGCGCCCCGGCATGTCGGGGCAAAGCACCCGGAAGCGATCGGCGAGCGTCGCGGCCAGCGTATCGAAGTCGCGCCCGTTGCGGGTCAGGCCGTGCACACACACGACTACGCGAGCGCTCTCGGGATGACCCCAGTCGCGATAGACGACGCGGTGGAAACCGTGCGCGCTCAGGCTGCGGAAGGTCCGTTGACGTGGTTGGAGCATGGATCCGTGCGGAAGTGAATAAGTGAATGAGCGAGTGAATGAGTGAATGAAAGGAGCGAACTATAACCGTAATCGCGGTCGCATCCTCAGGGGGCGGCGGCGTGATTGCTGGATAATCGTAACCTCTTCGTGGATTACAGGAGCAATTCTTGGCGGACTATTACCTCGAAGACTTCGAACCCGGACGCACATACACCAGCCCGGCGTATACGGTCACCGAGGAAGAGGCGCTGGACTTCGCCCGCCGATACGACCCGCAATATTTCCACCTCGATCCCGTGGCGGCGCGCGATTCGGTTTTCGGCGGCTTGGTGCTGGGCGGCTTTCAGACCGCAGCACTGGCGTGGGCGCTGGTGCTCAAGACCGGCATGTTCGACCGGTCGGCGATGGCAGGCATCGGACTGGATGAATTGCGCTGGCACAAGCCGGTGCGCCCGGGCGACAGCCTGCGCTGCGATTTCACGCTCCTCGAATCGCGCGCATCACGCACGCATAACGACCGCGGCGTCGTGCGATTTCGCTACGAGGTGAAGAATCAGCGCGACGAGATCGTGCTCTCGCTCGTCTTGATCCAGATGCTGCGCCGGCGCTCGGCTGGCTAAGGAACCTAAAGCCCGGAGGCCTGCAGCGCGCACTCCCTGCGCTTCATTTCGAGGTACTCGTTCTGATCGAGCTCGTGCAATTGCAGCGCATAGCGCTCGGTAGCCTCGAACCAATCTCGCAGCCGCTCCTCGAGCTGTTCCTGGGGCGGAGCCGCCAACGCGGCCAGATAGGCGTCGATCGCGAGGTAGTAGCGCATCACGTTGCGTTCCAACGCTCCACGCAGCCCGCCGACGCGCACCAGCTTGCCGTCGCTACGCCGTTCGGTGACGGTGAATCCCACCTTTTGGCTTCCCAGCGTACGCAGGTAAGTCTGCATTGCAAGCTTCGTCGATGCACCATAGCCGTACGCATACGACAGATGGATGAACGTTCGCTCGCGGTCCAACGGCACAGCCTCGACCACGATCCGGTAATCCCGGGTGCCGAACGGACCTATGCCCGCATGCAGCACCAGCCGGAAATAGTCCGGGGCTTCGGCGGCAACGCGATAATCGAACTCGACTTTGTGAGCCGCCGTAAGCGGCTCGTCGAATTTCCTGCCGACGTATACCCTTAGCGCATTCTCGGGCGCGGTGCCCGCCGCGTGGCAGCCCTTGATGTTGAGATGCAGAATCAGGATGTCGCACCAGCGCTCTGCCCCCTTGAGCGCCGCGCTCACCGCGGAAAACGGATAACCGATGAGCGCATGCACGTCACCTTTTAGCTCCTCCGGACTCTCGCTGGATTCCAGGAGGAGCGGTCTCTGGAATTGACTGTGGCCGAGCCGATCCCTTAACGATTCGTACGTCGCATGGAGCGCCGCGGCCGAGTCTGCGGGTGACTCGCCGGCGCAGACGAAATTGCTCGCCGCACAGGCAAGGCAGACCATCACGAGCCGGAAGAGCCGCTGTTCCATGTTCACCCCAGAGGCAAGACCAGCACAGATTACACCTATGCTACAAGATGTAGTGTGCAATATTCTGCACGCCGCGATTTTAAAAACATCATCGGCAGCGAGGGGATGTGCGCATCATGCAGGCCGCGGAAACGGACAATGATCGAGTACCGCCCAACGCAGGCAGCAGACTCGCTTCAGGCCAGCTCGACCGGAAACAATGGCTGATAGCGCAGGCCGTCCCGGGCGAGGAAAGCGTCGATCTCGTCCCGCCGTGCGAGTGCGTCGCGGTAGCGAGCTCCCGCATGGCGACGCGTCACGCGGCGCGCAGGGTGCGGTCGAGGATCAAGAGCATCGCCGCGGTCGCGCCCCAGATGTAGCGCTCGCCGTACAGGATCGCGTAGTAATCGCGGCGCCGGTCACCGACCATCCGGAAATGACGCTGCTGATTCGAAGGCTCGAGGAGAAAGGCGAGCGGCACCTCGAACACGTCGGCCACTTCGACCGGATCCGGCCTTACGTCGAACGGCGGCTCGACCCAGCCGACAACCGGCGTGACCCGATAGCCGGTGACCGTCTCGTATTCCGCGAGTCGGCCGAGAAGCGTCACCCGCTCGCGCGGCAGGCCGATCTCCTCGTGCGCCTCGCGCAACGCGGCCACGCCCTCGTCACCGTCTTCGCGCTCGATGCGCCCGCCGGGAAAGCTGATCTGTCCCGGATGATCCGGCAGGTCGCGGCTGCGCTCGGTGAACAGGACCGTGAGCTCATTGTCCCGATTGATCAACGGGACCAGCACGGCAGCCGGCGTCGGCGCACCGTCGCGGCCGGGGAGCCGGAATCCATCCGAGAGATTGAGCGCGTCTGCCGGCACGGGACGGCCAAGGCGCTCTCGAAGCCACGCTTGTTGCGCCGCGGGCGGGAGTTCGAACAAGGGTAGCGGCATCTGGAGAGCCGCTGCGGCGCACGCGTACGCAACGACACGCGCTAATGATACCGCCAGCCCAGGGCTGCTTTGCGCTGCCCGCACAGCGCGATCGCTGACTGGCCCACGCCGTCTCAGTTGAGGAGCTCTACCACCGCGAGCGTGGCCATGCGGCTACGAGGACGCGTGCAACATCAAGTTACCGCCCGCCCTGGCTGTCGGCTGTCAGCGGAGCCCGCAGTCCTTCCGAGCCCCTTGTGGTCACTCTCCGTTTCGTGAAAAAGACGTATAGGAGACAGCAGTCGACCAAAATGGCGGCCGTCATGACCCCGTAGGCCCACGGGCTCTCCATCAATTTCAGCTCGATCAACACCCGTGAGAGACCGAATCCGACGACCCAGGCATCAAAGCTCATGCAGATGCGACGAAACGTCTCGGCATCGAGCCGTTGGATGAGGTAGGCGCCAAGCGGTATTCCAACCAGAACGCTGGGAACGATCGTCCACAGCACGCTCTGGCTTTCCACTGCAAACAGGCCGAGATGGTAGTACACGATCGCGGTCAGGCTCGACTCAGCCACGCGAATCAATCCGAGACCCGCCCGAAACTCTTTTTTGACCAGGCCTTGATTGTTGAACAGGATCGCCAAAGGCGGGCCGGAGACGGTAGTGACGGAATACAGGAAGCCAAGCCCCATTCCGAAAGGAAGACCGATGAGCCGTTCCGACCGAATCGGCTTTCGCAGCCCGGCCGCCTGCACCAGGATGAGAGGAAGAAGAACGGCATAAGTGACGAACTTGATCCAGCCGGGATGAAGCGAGGCAAGAAGAAGGCTTCCGACTGCGACACCAGGCGCGAGCCCGATGAGGATGGGGAACACCCGTCTCCATACCGCAGGAACGCTTTGGCGATTGATGAAGAGAACGTACAAGTTGATGAAAACCTCAATCACCACCAGGGCCGGGTTCAGGATGCGGTTCGTGTAGAAAACGAGTGCAACGGGCACCGTGAGCGAGGAGAACCCATAACCGAGCGCGCCATTGACGAAGGCTGCCAGCAAAGAGATCCCGGCAAGAACCAGCACTGCAGTATCAAGGGAAAGCATCTCAATTCTCCGATTATCGGCGAGCCGTCGTACGGTGTGCAGGGGATCGACGTGATTCGTTCATGCCGGAAATGAAGTCTTCGAGGCTGTAGTTATCCAGGATATCGGCGATCGCGTTTCTCACTCCGCCCATGACATGCTGCAAAGGGCAGTGGGCTTTTTTCGCGTAGGGACAGTCCACGCATTTCTGATAAGCGGTCTTGCTCACGCACCCGATGGGAGCCAAGGGCCCATCGAGGATCCTGATGACGTGTCCGAGCGTGACCTTCGATGGCGGTTTGATGAGGGCATAACCTCCCTGAACGCCCCGGGTGCTGGCCACCAGGCCCGCGTGCTTGAGACGCAGCAGAATCTGCTCGAGAAAGACCACGGGAACGTTCTGGCGCTGTCCGATCTGTTGCCGCGTGATCGGATGGCCATAGTTCTTGGTCAGCTCGATCAGCGCCCGGAGCCCGTATTCGCTTTTCTTCGAGAATTTCACCGGCTAATGTTTACTAAGTCAGTAAACAAACTATACATTAGCGGCGTCCCCTGTCAAGTTCCTTGCAGCGCAATGGTCAAGTCATGCTAATGCGGGCGCACGCTACTCATCGTGACGCGGCGTCGCCCGCCACCGGGGGAGCGCGAAGTCAATCCGTATTGCTTATCGCACGCCGGCGAGGCGTCGGAGCCGAATCTTCTTCCAAGGTACTGTTGCGTACACTTTGTGCCCGTGCTCGATACTGCGGTCCGATCAGGATGACCGCCGGCCCCGAGAATTGGCTAGCGAGACGGGGTAGCAACGCAAGCGTGGCAAAGACTGTACGGGAGTCCGTGAGCGAGGCGCTCTCGACGATCGCAATGGGCGTTGTGGGCGGCTTGCCCGCGGCGATCAGTGCCGCGGCGATCTCCTCCGCGTGTCCCACCCCCATGTAGATTGCGGCAGCGTCCGCTGCGACGACGCTGTGGACCCAGTCGGAAGGATTCTCGCCCTCGCCTACGCGCGGCGTGACGAAGGCTACGCTGCGCGCAACGCCGCGCTGCGTCAGCGAGAGTCCAAGCTCGGCGCTGGCCGCCAGCGCCGCCGTGATGCCCGGCACGACCTCGTAGCGCACGCCGGCCGCCTCGAGCGCAGCGATTTCTTCCTGCGCGCGACCGAAGAGCATCGGGTCGCCGCCCTTGAGGCGGACCACCACGGCGTGCACCTTCGCGGCGTCGACCAGTCGCTTGTTGATGAACTTCTGCGCGGTGGAGTGCTTCCCGCAGCGCTTTCCGACCGCGATCTTCTCGGCGCGCTCCGCGAGCGCAAGCGTGTCGGGATGAACGAGCGCATCGTGGAAAACGATATCGGCCGCGGCGAGAAGCCTGGCCGCGCGCAGCGTGAGGAGGTCGGGCGCGCCGGGACCTGCGCCGACGAGATACACGGTACCGGTCATGCGCTCGGCCCCTCGTCCCGGGCCAGTCGATGGCCGCTCACGGCGCGGCTCCGAGGCGCTCTTCGCGCACCGTGATGGCAATCGGCCGGCGGTGCAAGCCGCACTCCTTGTGCTCGGGTCGCTCCCACCACCAGCGCC
>Ga0066709_100000425_pt1 | contig 22146 bp, 19 predicted proteins | sample GraSoiAngelo_158_FD_79665 | JGI IMG/M metagenome (GOLD analysis project Ga0066709, IMG submission 79665) | Grasslands soil microbial communities from the Angelo Coastal Reserve, California, USA - 14_1009_16_30cm | ecosystem: Environmental > Terrestrial > Soil > Grasslands | place: USA...
CCGTCCCGCTCCACCGGAGATGTTCGACCCATGCCCGCAAACCTGACGCCGCAATACAAGGAGGCGGAGCAGCGATTCCGTCATGCGACCTCGCATGACGAGAAGCTCGAAACGCTCCGGGAGATGCTGGCGCTCCTGCCGAAGCACAAAGGCACGGAGAAGATCCAGGCGGATCTGAGACATCGCATCGCGAAGCTCGAAGAGGAAGGAGAGCATGCGAGGCGCGCCGGACCGCAGCGCTTTGACCCCGGGCACGTCCGCCGCGAGGGGGCCGGACAATGGGTCCTGATCGGACCACCGAACGCGGGGAAATCGGCGCTGGTGCGGGCGCTGACCCATGCCCGCCCGGAGGTGGCCGCGTATCCTTTCACCACGCGCGTGCCGCTACCCGGGATGATGCCGTTCGAGGATGTGCAGGTGCAGCTCGTGGACACCCCTGCCGTGGCCCCGCACCACACGGAGCCCTACCTCGCGAACCTGGTCCATTCCGCCGACGGAGTTCTTCTCGTGCTGGATGTGACATCCGACGACCTGGAAGAGAGCGCACGGGAGCTCGTCTCGGTTTTGGAACGGGGGCGGGTGTGGCCCGAGGACCGGCTCCTTCCGCCCGATGCGCCCACATTTCTCCAGGTGAAACCCGTGCTCGCGGTCGGCAACAAATGTGATCTCGACCCGGATGGCACGTTCGCGGCGCTCGCGCGGGACTCGATCGCTCCGGGGCTCGCGTTTCACTCCGTTTCCGCCGAGCACGGAGCGGGCCTCGAGGATCTCCGCCCCGTGCTCTTCCGGCGGCTGGGACGAATCCGGATCTACGCCAAGGAGCCGGGGAGGAAGCCCGATCTCGAAAAGCCTTTCGTCTTGAAGCACGGGGCTACGGTGCAGGCCCTCGCGCTCGCGGTGCACAAGGAGCTCGCGGAGCGCGTCAAGTACGCGCGGATTTGGGGAGCCGCCCGGTTCGACGGGCAGCAGGTCGACAGGGAACACGTGCTCTCCGATCGGGACGTGGTCGAGTTGCATGCATGAGGGGGCCGGGGTCCGCACCCCGGCCATGCCCTTTCCGGAGCCGAAACGGCGATGCCCCAGGACGTGAGGCAGCAGAGTCTCCTCCGATCGGTCAACCCGGCGACGGGTGAAACCCTCCAGGAATACGAGGAGACGGATCCGCGCGAGGTCGATGCCGCGCTGCACCGGGCCAATCGCGCCTATGCCGTCTGGCGCGGCGAAGGATTTCCCAAGCGCGCCTCGGCGATGCGCCGCGCGTCGTCCATCCTGGTCGAGCGGAAGGAACGCTACGCCGCGCTCATGGCGCGCGAAATGGGCAAGCCTCTCGCCCAGGGCAGGAACGAGATCGAGAAGTGCGCGTGGGCGTGCGACTATTTTGCCGAGAACGCCGAACGCTTTCTCGCGGCCGAGCGGGTGCCGACCGACGCGAAGGAGAGCTTCGTCACGTATTCTCCGCTCGGCGTCGTGCTCGCGGTGATGCCCTGGAATTTCCCCTTTTGGCAGGTGTTCCGTTTCGCCGCCCCGACGCTCATGGCCGGGAACGCGGCGGTCCTCAAGCACGCGTCCAATGTTCCCGGTTGCGCGCTGGCGATCGGCGATATCTTCCGGGAGGCCGGGTTCCCGAACGGGCTCTTCGAGGTGCTCCTCATTCGATCCGAGCAGGTGTCCCGTGTGATCGAATCTCCGGAGATCGTCGCAGTCTCCCTGACGGGAAGCGCCGCGGCCGGACGCCACGTGGCCGGTCTCGCGGGGCGGGCGCTCAAGAAAACGGTGCTCGAGCTGGGTGGAAGCGACGCCTACGTGATTTTCTCCGACGCCGATCTCGACGGGGCGGCCGAAACTTGCGTGAAGTCGCGCCTCATGAACAGCGGCCAGAGCTGTATCGCCGCCAAGCGCTTCATCGTGCCGGGCGGAATCCACGATCGGTTCGTACAGCTCTTCGTGGAAAAAATGAAGACCAGGCGCCTCGGCGATCCGCTCGACGACCGCACGGACATCGGTCCGCTCGCCCGAATGGATCTTCGGGACGAGCTGCACCGTCAGGTCGAGGCGAGCTGCCGGGCCGGCGCGCGTCCGGTGCTCGGCGGAACGGTGCCGAAAGGGCCCGGTGCCTACTATCCTCCAACCGTTCTGACCGACGTGCGGAAGGGGACGCCCGCCTACGCGGAGGAGCTTTTCGGCCCCGTGGCCGCGATGATTCGCGTCGCTGACGAAGAGGAAGCGATCCAGGTCGCCAACGATTCCCCCTACGGGCTCGGTGCGGCCCTCTTCACCAGCGACGTCGGCCGCGCGAAGCGCCTCGCCGCCGAGGCGATCGAGGCGGGAACGTGTTTCGTGAACACCCATGTCCGATCCGATCCGCGCCTCCCGTTCGGCGGGATCAAGGACTCAGGCTACGGCCGTGAGCTGTCGAGCTTCGGGATTCGTGAGTTCGTGAACATCAAGTCCGTCTTCATCGGGTGAGGGACTCTAGGGAAAGCCACCGACGCGGGAGGGAACCACCATGACTCGGGGAACGCGGAACCGTTGGACGCTCGCAGCCTGTGGATTGCTGGTGCTCGGGATCGGAGCGGCGGTTCTCGCCGCCAATCCTTCGCCAACCTCCGAGAAATACCTCTACATCTGGGCTGGAGATCAGGCGCGAAAGGCTCCCGATTTTCTCGCCGTGGTCGACTTCGACCCCCACTCACCGGGCTACGGAAAGGTCGTCACGACGCTGCCCCTCCCGGAGCCGGGAGCGACTTCGAACGAGCCTCATCATGTCGGGCTCTCGAGCGACGGCAAGATCTTGGGTACCGGCGGACTCTTGAGCGTTCTGAAGGGGCAGAAGGAGGTTTTCTTCTTCGATGTCTCGGACCCGAGCCATCCCAAGTTCATCCAGTCGGCGGATCCGCCGCAGTCGGCGATCACTGATGAGTTCTACCCGCTGAGCGGCGGCGGGTTTCTCGTGACCATGATGGGCGGGGCGCAAGGTCATGACCCCGGGCGCGTCGTGGAGTTCGACAAGGACCTCAAGCTCGTCGGCGAGTACCCGGCAGAGCCGCCGCAGAATGGCTTCAACCCGCATGGGATCTCCGTTCGTCCGGAGGCGAATCTCATGGTGACGAGCGATTTCATCTGCCCGGCTTCGACTCTCTCGGCATCGGAAGGGGATCTGATGCTGCGCGGCGGCGTTCGCGTGTGGGACTTCAAGGCCCGGAGCATCGTGAGATCGGTCGAGATCCCGGGGGCGGGCGGCACGATCGATGTACGGCTGATACCCAGGGACGAGAACATGCGCGCCTACACGGCCGGGATGGGCGCGGACAAGCTCTACCTGGTCGACACGAAGAACGGAACGGCCGCGGCCGTCTTCGATTTTTCTTCCATCGCCAAGGGGGGCTGGCCGCAGCTCATGCGGATGACGTCGGACGGCAAACGGCTCTTCGTCACGATGAACCAGGCGGGCAAAGTCGCGATGTTGGACACTTCGAAGCCGGACTCACCCAAGCTGCTCCAGGTGCTGGACCTTGGCGCCAACGCCGGGCCGCACTATCTCGCGCTCACCAAAGACGAGAAGAGGCTCGTCGTCAGCGATTATTTCCTGAACGAGGACGATGCGGGCAAGGTCCACGCGGAAGGGGACCACAAGATCCACGTGGCGAGCGTGTCGTCGAAGGGGCTCACGCTGGACCCCAAGTTCAACCTGGATTTCAACACGGCGGTCGCGTCCGGCCCGGCCAGGCCGCACGGCGTTGCCATGAGCCGCTGACACGGGGTGCCGGCGGCCCCGGGGGCCAGGGGTCCCCCCCATGGGGCAGCGATCAACGGACGATGCAGCGATCGCAGGCGATAATCCCCATCATGATGTAATAGGCCGCGATATGGGCGTTCTGGTCGGCGTCTTTTTCGCCCAGCTTGCTGCTCGCCGTGCACGTGACGGCAATCTGGATCCCATCCGCGAGCGAAGTGCGGGACACGGTGTATCCAAATCGGATGCTCGATCCTGCTTCCACCGGGGCCGGAACCTGCGCGTAGGTCGGAGGGTCATAGGCGACGAGCATGGAGTCGGTGACCGAGCGAAGCTTCATCGAGGCATACCGGTCGACGAACGCATGGGCCCGGTCCCACGTCTGGAGCGATCGCTCCCGTGGCACCGTGAACGTGAGCGGCGTTCCCATCGCGAGGTGGAGCGAAGCCTGTTCGTCTCCCGAGAGTTGAAAGACCGAGCTGGCCGCGCATGAGAGCACCCCGGCCACAAGCATGGATGCGGCTGCGCGTGCCACGAAGAGTCCCACGCAGTCGATTCTAACCGCGCGTTCCGGCGTGTTCCAGGCCCCATGCTGGCGGTGCCCTGGGTCTTGCGAGCGAGCATGCGAACATTCACCGAGGGGAGGTCCATGATGAGACAAGACGCATGCCTTCGCCACATCGCCCTGCCCGTCCTGCTGGCGATCGTCGCGATGACCGCCCAATCTGCGATGGCGGTGGACTGCGCCAGGGATTCGACCGGGCTGATTCCGCTCACCGACTTGGGCCCCGGTCTGTATGGAGGGTTTCAGGGAGGTCTCTACAGCGGCGGAACGAACGAGCGCCCGGCGGCGCACACCCAGGCGGGGCTTTCGATCGCGAATTCGATCGCTCCCCTCGATACGCTGGGGAACCCGGATCCGCAGTCAGGCAAAGTCGTTCTGATTTCGATCGGAATGAGCAACACGACCCAGGAATTTCAGACGTTCATCCCGAAAGCCATGGCCGATCCGCTCAAGAAACAGAGCGTGATGGTCGTTGATTGTGCCGTGGGAGGGATGTCGGCCGATCGCATCAAGGATCCCCGTGCCGCGTACTGGGATTCGGTGGCCACGAGACTCCGCCGGGCCGGGTCCTCGCCGCTCCAGGCCCAGGTCGTCTGGCTCAAAGAGGCGATCGCGGGGCCGCGGGGCGGATTCCCGGCGTCGGCCGAGACCCTTCAATGGTACCTGGGCTCGATCGCGCGGATCATCGGACAGAGGCTCCCGAACGTGCGCCTTTGCTACATCACCAGCCGGATCTATGCAGGCTACGCCACCACCAACCTGAACCCCGAGCCTTATGCCTATGAATCGGCGTTCGCCGTGAAGTGGCTCGTCGATTCCCAAGCTCGAGGGGACAGCCTGAACTACGATCCGGCACGCGGCGCGGTCGAGGCGCCATGGCTCTCGTGGGGACCTTACCTCTGGGCGGACGGGTTGAATCCGCGCGGGGACGGGCTGACCTGGCCGTGCAGCTATTTCCAGAGCGATGGGACGCATCCCGCCATGGGGGCCCGGGTGATCGTGGCCGACAGTCTTCTGGCGTTCTTCGAGCATGACCCCACGACCGTCCCCTGGTGGAGCGTGGGCACGGTGACCGGCGTGGGCGCCTCTGGCCCCCGGCCGAGCATGTCGCTGACGGTGGCCCCGAACCCCTCCACGGGGGGGTCCAGGATCTTTTTCGCGGCCTCGGCCGGAAAGAAGTGGCGTCTCGAAGTGTTTGATCTCGTGGGACGCCGCGTGCGTGAAATCGGACACGGGACCGGCGCCGGGGCGCGTGAGGAAATCGGCTGGGATGGACGCAGCCAGGCTGGGGACCGCGTTCCGCAGGGTGTCTACTGGATCCGGCTCACGTCGGATGGCGCTCACGTCTCGAGTCGAACGGTGGTCCTTGAGTCGCGGTAGACGCGGGGCGAGAGTAGCGGCGTGTCTCTCGACCGCGCTGGCCGCGCTTTTCGTGGGGGCGCCCCTGGCGGGCGCGAATCCCGGGGCCGAGGGAGAACCCGCCTTCGGGATCTCAGGCTATTTCAAATTTCCGCCGCGCATCAACGAGCCCTCGCCCCTCCTCGTCCGAGTCTGGGGAGAGGACGCCTACGACGGGCCCGTGACGAGCATCGCCAGGATCAGCGTCCCGGAGGGAATCGAAGTTGTTTCGGGAGACACGGTGAGCGTCGCGCATGTCTCGAGGCGATCGAGGAAGCATGCGGGGCGGGTGTTCCAGATCGTGATCCGCCCGGTGCGGGTCGGGAGCTACGTGATTCGCGGTTGGCTTGGAATCGAAGCGGGGGAGGAGCGGGGCTCGGATGAGACGGACTTCCTCCTGCCGATCGAAGTGAGACCGGACACGGTGATCTACGCTCGGGCGCCGCGCGCGACCCGTTTCGAGACCGTGCGTGGAGGGCAGAGGTATCGCTACGGCGGGCGCTATCTCGTTCCCATCGACAGCACCGAGGCCCTCCTGGAGGACGAGATCACGGAAAAGCCCAAGCCCTTGACCCAGGAGGCCGCGCTCTGTGCCGGTTGCGCCGCCCCGCTCCCCACGGTCGTGCCGTTCGTTGTGATGGTAGGAAGGGACGGACGGTTGCACGACTCGCGTTTCCTCGATATGGACGAGCAGGGAACGATGGATCCCGACGTGGTCGCCGCCGCGAGCGGGGCGCTTGCGCGGTGGACGTTCGAACCGGCGCGCGTGGACGGCCGTCCGGTGGCGGACTACGTCGTGGTTCGGGTCCCGGTACGGGGCCGGGAACCCTAGTCATGGTCGCGGGGCCGAAGCCCGGGTGCGCGATCGCCGGCCCGCCCTAGCGCGGGATTTCCCCCGCGAGAATTCGCGCGAGCTTCGTCAAGTCGATATTCCCGCCCGAGACGACACAGACGATCTTCCGACCCTCCGCATCGCCGCGGAGCGCCGCCGCGACCGGTGCCGCGCCGGCGCCTTCCGCGATCACTCGATTCCGTTCCGCGAGAATTCGGATCGCGGAGGCGACCTCCTCGAGCGTCACCACGATCGAGCCCTCGACGAATCCTCGAACCATCGGCCACATTTCCGGAAGAACGCTTCGTCCGCCGATCCCATCGACGAAGCTCGCGCGATGCTCGATCGTCACAGGCGTGCCGGCCGCGAGCGACGCGGCGAGCGGCGCCGCGGTCTCCACCTCACACGCGTAGGTCCGGACCGTTGGTCTCTTCGCGAGCACCGCGGCGGCGACGCCCGAGAGAAGCCCGCCTCCGCCGTAGGGAACCAAGATCGAGTCGGTGTCTGGGAGGTCCTCGAGTATCTCGAGCCCGATGGTCCCGTTTCCGGCGATCACGGCCGGATCGGACACCGGATGGACGAAGACCCCTCGCATGCCCGGATAGCGATGCTCCTCGATGACCCGCCACCACGTTTCGAATGGGACCTTCACGACGGTGGCGCCGAGCCGCTCGATCGCCTCGAGCTTGGTTTGCGGCGCGCGATCCGGGACGATCGCGGTGCAGGGGACCCCCATGGCGCGGGCGCTCCAGGCCACCCCCTGCGCCATGTTTCCCGCGCTCGCGGTATAGACGCCGTTTCGGAGGGCCGCCGGGTCCGCGAGCCGCATCGCGTTCGCCGCGCCGCGGAGCTTGAAGGACCCGATGGGTTGGAGGCTCTCGAGCTTGAGATAGATCCCGCCCGGCGCTTCGGGAACGTTTAAGGGAACCAGGGGCGTGCGGACCGCGGAACCGGCGATGCGCTCCCGCGCGGCGAGGATCTCCTCGGGTCGGGGTGGATCAATGGCCTTGATCGCGCCGCCCTCCCAGCTCGATCGCGATTCCGGCTCCGCTCTCTCTCGCCTTTTCATAGACGTGGTGCGCCGCGGCAAGATCCTCGACCGCGAGCCCGACCGATTTGAAGAGCGTGATCTCCTTCCCGGACCGACGGCCCTCGATGCGACCCAGGAACGCCTCGCCTACCTCGCCGACGATATGGTCCTCGCCGATCGCCCCTTCGGTCCGAGGGATGAGGAAATCCCCGGCTTCGTGGAGCGCGGATTCGAGACGATCGACGTAGAGCTTCGCGCGCTTGACGGCCGGGGTGTCCAGCTCGCGCCCGGTCGCGAACGAGGAGCCGACCGCGTTGATGTGGACGCCGGGAGAGAGCCACTCGCCGCGAAGGACCGGTTCGCGCGACGCGGTGGTGGTGCAGATCAAATCCGCGCGCTCCACCGCGGCGCGCGGGTCCGCGACCGCCTCGACCGGCGATCCGTAGCGCGCGGATTCCCGCTCGGCGAACGACCGGGCGTGCGCGGCGTCGCGGCTCCATACCCTGACTCTTCGGATGGGCCGCGCCACGCGCATGGCCTCGAGGTGCGACGCCGCCTGCACCCCCGAGCCCAGGATCGCGAGGTCGCCGGCGTCCTCCCGCGCCAGAAGCCGGGTGGCGGCGGCGCTCACCGCGGCCGTCCGGATCGCCGTGATGGAAGTAGCATCGATCACGGCGAGAAGCGAGCCGTGCTCGATCTCGAAGAGGAGCACCACCCCCTGGTGCGAGTCGTACTCCGTGCCGTGGTTTCCGGGCATGACCGAAACCGCCTTGAGTCCCATCGATGGCGGCGCTCCGAGATAGGCCGGCATGACGCCGAGGAGCCCCGATCGGTCGGGCAGCCACACCGCGGTGCGGAGCGGGAGGACGGCGTGGCCGCGGCTGAGCGTCCGGAGGGCCTCGGCCATGAGATCCACGCACTCCGCCATGGGAAGAAGCTTGGATACGTCTCGTTGCGGGATGACGAGGGTGCTCATCTCTCGTAGCCCTCCTGGAACGCCGAGCACGCGCGGGCCAGGTCCACGTTGCCGCCCGAAACGACGGCGACGGTGCGGGCGCCCTCGGGGAGCCGGACCCGGCCCGAAAGGAGCGCCGCGGAGGCGGCGGCCCCCGAGCCTTCGACGTAAAGCTTGGCGCGGGTGATCAGGAGCTCCATCGCGGCGATAATCTCCTCCTCCGAGACGTTCACGATCTCATCCACGAACCGACGGGCCACCTCGAGCGGGATCGCGCCCACGAACGGAGGCGTCATCCCGTCGGCGAGCGTGTTCGACGGCCGGGTCACGGTCACGGGCTTCCCTGCGTCGAGCGCCGGCTTGAGCCCCGGTCCCGCTTCGAGCTCCACCGCGATGACGCGGGTCATCGGGCTCAGCGCCTTGACCGCGCACGCGACGCCGCTCAGGAGACCTCCCCCTCCCACCGGGACGATCACCGCCTGCGACTCGGGCATCTGCTCCATGATTTCGAGCCCCACCGTGCCGGCTCCGGCGAGCACGACGGGATCGTCGAACGGGTGGACGAAGGTGGCGCCGCGCGCGCGGCACTCCTCGTGGAGCTTGTCGAAAAGGGTCGCCCGGTCTCCGTGAAGCATCACTTCCGCGCCGTAGCCCTTCACCGCGTCGAGCTTGGATCGGGGCGCGTCGACCGGCATCACGACCGCGCAGGGCACCCCGACCTGCCGCGCGGCCCATGCGACCGCCTGGGCATGGTTCCCCGCGGAGACGGTGATGAGGCCCCGGGAGCGCTCCGCGCGGGAGAGGCTCAGAACTTTGTTCAAAGCGCCGCGCGGCTTGAACGATCCGGTCTTCTGGAGGTTTTCGCACTTGAGATGGAGCCGTACTCCGGCACGGTCGCCGAGAGTCGAGGCGGATAGAAGCGGTGTGTGATGGACGCTGTCGCGAAGCCGATCCGCGGCGCGCCGGATTTCCGAGACCTCGATCACAGAGGGCCTGTTCGCGCGGGAGAGGGCTGACATCGGGAAACCGGGAGCGTAGCACAAGCCTCTTGAGGAATCGCGGCCGCGGGCGCATGGTATCCCGTCGCCCGTGCTCCGTCTAACGTTCCAGGGAGATCCAATGATGCGATATTTCGCGCGGTTGTTGGCAGCAGCTCTCCTCGCGGCCCTCGCCGGGGGCGGTCTTCCGCGGCCCGTCCTTGGCGCCGATTCGATCACGCTCTTCGCGGATCTGACCGAGGCGCCGCGCAGGATCATCCACGCGCGTCTCGGGATTCCGGCGCGGCCAGGGCCGGTCACCCTTTTCTACCCCAAGTGGATCCCCGGCGAGCACGGCCCGACGGGGCCGATCGTGAACCTGGCCGGTCTCACGATCACATCGAACGGGAAGACGGTGCCGTGGCGGCGCGACGATGTGGAAATGTACGCGATCCATGTCTCGGTGCCGGGCGGTGCCAAAAGCCTCGATCTGTCGTACGACTTTCTTCTCTCGGGGGAGGAGGAGGGGTTCACCTTCGGAGCGTCTTCCACCGCGAACCTGGCCGTCCTGAATTGGAACCAGGTCCTCCTCTACCCGACCGGGATCCCGCTGGACAGTCTGATCTACACGGCGACCCTCCGTCTTCCCGCGGGATGGAAGTACGGGACCGCGCTTCCGGTCGCGAGGGAGTCGGGCGGTTCGGTCGAGTTCAAGCCGGCGCCGATCGTGACGCTCATCGACTCGCCGGTCCTTGCGGGCCGCTATTTTCGTACGATCGCGCTCGCGCCCGAGATCACGCCGCGCCACGTGATCCACATCGCGGCGGACAGCCGGGAAGCGATCGAGATGCCTCGAGAGGTCGAGGAGCACTATTCGCAGCTCGTTCGGGAGGCGGGCGCGACGTTCGGCGCGCGTCACTACCGCGAATACCACTTCCTCTTGACCCTGAGCGATCACGTGCCCTCGTTCGGGTTGGAGCATCACGAGTCGAGCGACAATCGTGTGAAGGAACGAACGTTGATCGACGAGGATCAGAGGCTCCGGTCGGCGGACCTGCTTCCCCACGAGTTTGCCCACTCCTGGAACGGGAAACACCGCCGCCCCGCCGACCTCGCGACCCCGAACTACGAAGTGCCGATGAAGACCGATCTGCTGTGGGTGTACGAGGGCCTCACGGAGTACCTGGGGTGGCTGTTCGCGGCGCGGAGCGGACTCTTGACCCCCGAGCAGGCGCGCGAATACCTCGCGAGCGTGGCCGCCGAGCTGGAAAACGAGCCGGGCCGGACCTGGCGGCCGCTCCTCGACACCGCGGTCTCGGCGCAGTTCCTCTACGGCTCCGGGTGGCCCTGGTCCTCCTGGCGGCGCGGCGTCGACTTTTACAACGAGAGTCTTCTCTTTTGGCTGGAGGCCGACGCGATCATCCGAAACGAGAGCAAGGGCGCCCGATCACTGGATGACTTCTGCCGCCGCTTTCATGGAGGGGAGGGGGGCGCGCCGGTGGTGAGGCCCTACACGTTCGAGGATGTGGTCTCGACGATGAACGACGTTCAACCCTACGACTGGCGGAAGTTTTTCAGCGAGCGCGTCACCGAGGTGAGGCCGCACGCGCCGCTGGGTGGAATCGAGCGCGGCGGATGGAAGCTCACCTACGCCGACTCCGCATCGGCATATCAGAAAAGCCTTGAAAAGGCCAGGAAGCGGGTCGACCTACGCTACTCCATCGGACTCTATCTCAACGACGAGGGGGAAATCCTGGATCTCCTGCCCAGGAGCCCGGCCGCGAAGGCGGGGCTCGGCCCGGGAATGAAGCTGACGGCGGTGAACGGCCGGAAGTGGACGGCGGACGCGATCCATGAGGCGATTCGGGCTGCCGCGCGCTCCAGGAGCGCGATCGAGATCCTGGCGCAAAACGGGGATTTCTACGCGTCCTATCGAATCGACTACGTGGGTGGAGAGCGATATCCGCGGCTCGTGCGGGTGACAGGGGTGCCCGATCTGCTCGGGGTCGATCTCGCGTCGCACGCCGCAGGAGGCGCAGCCAAGAAACCCTAGGGCGAACCGATTCCCCGCCGCGCGGGGCCGCTTCAGGGGGTGGGGGACTCCGAGCGCCGAGCCGCGGGCCGTCTCATGGCCTTCGAGAGGGCGGCGGCGCAGCGGTCGCATCCGGGCTGGGCGCGCCGCCTGTGCATCCACCGTCGGAGGAGCCACCCGCCCGAGAGAAGCGCGGCGAGCACCGCGACCAGGTCCTGCCAGCCCGCGCTCACCCTAACCCCATGAGCTTTCCGCCTTGGTAGACCGCGAGGGAGGCGATCCAGGCGAGCCCGTTCATCATCACGACCATGAAAATCGGCCACCGCCAAGAGTTCGTCTCCCGGCGCACGACGGCGACGGTCGACATGCATTGGCAGGCGAGCACGAAAAACACCATGAGGCTCACCGCCATGAGCGGGGAGTAGGCTTTCCCCCCGCGCGGATTTTCGGCGTGGCGCAGCTTCTCCCGCAGGGAAACCGACGTCTGGTCCACGTCCCCCAAGTTGTAGACGGTTGCCATCGTCGAAACCATGACTTCACGCGCCGCGAACGAGGAGAGAAGCGCGATTCCGATCTTCCAATCGAATCCGAGGGGCGCGATCGCCGGCTCGATGAGACGGCCCGCGCGTCCCGCGAAGGAATCACGAAGGGAGATGCCCGCGATCTCGTTCTGGATCTGGGCCGCCTCGGCTTTCTTCGCGCCCGCCTCCGCGGCCCATCCGCGAGCGGCCGCTTTCGCCGCGCCATCCTCGACCGCCTCGAGCCGTTTCTCGAGGGGAAGGACCCGGCCCGGGCTCTTGGGATAGGAGGCGAGGAACCAGAGCACGATCGAGACCGCGAGGATCACCGTGCCCGCTTTCTGGACGAAGAGCCCGGCGCGGTCCCGGACGGTGAGGAGCACCGAACGCAAGGAGGGAAGGCGATAGGGCGGCAATTCCATCACGTAGAGCGGACGGCTTCCCCGGAGCGCGGTGCGCTTCAATGCCCACGCCACGAGCACCGCGGCCAGAATTCCCAATACGTAGAGGGAGAAGAGCACGAGCCCGGGGAGGTTCAGGAATCCGACCGTGCGATTCGGGATGAAGGCTCCGATCAGGAGCGCGTAAACGGGAAGCCTCGCGCTGCAGGACATGAACGGCGCGATGAGGATCGTCGTCAAACGGTCGCGCCGGTTGTCGATCGTACGGGTAGCCATGATCCCGGGAATGGCGCATGCGAAGGAGGAGAGGAGCGGGATGAAGGCGCGTCCGGAGAGCCCAACGCCGCGCATGAGTCGGTCCATGATGAACGCCCCGCGCGCCAAGTAGCCGGAGTCCTCCATGAGCGAGATGAAGAGGAAAAGGATCGCGATCTGGGGGACGAAGGTCACGACGGCGCCCACGCCGGCGATCGCGCCGTCCACGACGAGGGAACGGATCGGCCCCGCCGGGAGCGCCGGGGCGATGAACCGGCCGAGCGCCGATACCCCTGCGTCGATCGCGTTCATGATCGGTGTCGCCCACATGAAGACCGACTGGAAGACGACGGCCATCAGGAGAACGAAAATCAGAGGGCCGAGCACGCGGTGGGTCAGCACGCGGTCGATCCGCTCCCGGAGCTTCGCCTCGGGTTTGACCCGAAGCGTGGCCTTCCGGACCAGCTCTTCGATTGCGTGGTAATGGCCGATGGGCTCGTGGGAGCGCCACTCTGGAATTTCCGCGTCGAGCCGCGCGCGGAGCGTCATGACCTCCCGCCGTGCGGGGATCGGGGCCGCATCGATGAGCGAGTCCTCCTCCCCTTCGTCGAGGAGGAGCGCCATCGCGACATGAAAGCGGCTCAACGCCGCAAGGGGCCCTACGGGCGCGAGCATCCGCGCAATCCGCTCCGCCGCGTCTCGAAGCGGCTCGGGAAGGCCGCGCGTCACGGGCCGCGGAGGCGGGACCTCGCGCTCCATGGCTTCCATCAGCTGGGCGATGCCGCTTCCGGTTCGGGCCGAAATGGGGACGACCGGGGCGCCCAGAGCGCGCGAGAGGAGACCGGCGTCAATATCGAGTCCCTCGTCCCGCGCGGTATCCATCATGTTGAGCGCTACGAGAACCGGTCTTCCGATTTCGATCAGCTGCATGCAGAGGTAGAGCTGGCGATCGAGACACGTGGAGTCGAGCACGAGGAGCGTGAGATCGGGAAGCGGCGTGTGGGCCTGGACGCCCAGGAGCACGTCGCGCACCACGACTTCGTCGGGGGACCCGGGCCGCAGGCTGTAGGTGCCGGGCAGGTCGAGCAGCTCCAGCACACTTCCGGAGCGAAGCGCGCAAAAACCCGCCTTCTTCTCCACCGTGACGCCCGGGTAGTTCGCTACCTTCTGCCGTAACCCGGTGAGCTTGTTGAAGAGGGTGGACTTCCCGCAGTTCGGGCCGCCGGCGATCGCAACCAGCTTGCGCCGGCTCCGTCGTGGAGCGGGGTCGCCGAGCTCCAGGCGGACCGCGGGCTTCGATTCGACTTCCGCAAGCTCAGAAGGGATCGACATCGATTCTGTCTGCCTCGGAGGTTCGGATCGAAAAATGGGTGCCGCGGAGTCTGAGCTCGATCGGATCGCCCATCGGAGCCCGACGCACGAACGTGACAGGCGTTCCCGGGACGAAGCCCAGCTCCATCAGGCGGCGAAGGAGCCCCGGCTCACCCGACACGCGCCGGACGATCCCGCGTGACCCGGGCTCGAGCTCCGCCAGCTTTCTGGTGCGCCGGTCGGCGCGGTCGCGCGGCGGGGTCACTCGAGCGCCCCCTCCTCCGGCGGGCCGGCGAGCCCCGGGAAGGTTTCCGCGAGGCAGCGTCCTTCCTTGCAGACCGGGCACTCCTTGTGGGCTTCTTTGCCCGCGCATCGATGCTGGTACTCGCGGAACGCGGTCCGGAACCTGTTCGCGGCGGGGTGGTCGGAGCCGATGAAGGCGGTCAGACGCAGGAACTGGATCATCGATTCGGGACCCACGAGATGCTCGATCATGCACGCGTCCTCGTAGGCGATCTCTTGCGGAACGCGTAGGATGCTCGTAAAAAACATCGTGAGCACGTGGCGATTGGATTCCGTGCGCCGGGCCAGTCGGTGCCCGGCGTCGGTAAGCTCGACGCAGCCGTAGGGCTCGTGGGTTACCAGTCCGCGCGATGAGAGGGAGCGAAGCATCGAGGTGACCCCGCTCTTCGAAACGCCGAGCCGATCGGCGATGTCCCCCACGCGGGCGTGGCCTTTTTCGTGTTTAAGGCCGGCCACGGCCTGCAGATAGTGCGCCATGGAATGCGTCAATTCTTTGTCGTTGAACCGTTTCCAGATTTCCACGGGCGAGCCTCCGACCCTCTGGCAGCATGCTGAATAAAGTTAACCATGCTTAATATCCGAGATGGCCCGGCGATGTCAAGGGCTTTCCCCTCGGCCCGGCAGAGTTTCCGCGTGCGGACCTCTCCTAGAGTCGAAACCAGCATCTTGCGGTGCAGGGGGGTAACGTAGGACCCGCCGGGAATGAGGGGCCGGGAGAGCGGGGTCGATTCCCACCCCATGGTCTCGATCGCCCGCTGGGCGGCCGGCGAGGGTCCGAACGTGCTTTCGTCGAACCAGGTCTTGACCGACACAAGATAGAAAGTCCCCTCGGCCCTCGTCTCATGGGGCGGAGCGCCCAGGGATTTCCTCTTCGACACGCCCTCCACCGAATAGGCGAGGTGACAGTCGATCTCGCAGAAGTACTTCTTCGCTCCGGGCGCGAGCACGCGCTCCTGGCTCGTGAGCGACGCTCCGAAGAGAAGCGTATCCGAGGAGGATCACGCCGAGGCCCATCGCGGTCCAGCGGCGCACGGCCGGCTGGTTCCGGACCGTACCGTAGACCGCCGCCGCCGCCGCGAGCATGACGGCGAGGACCGTGCCGAGAAACAGGAGAACGACGATCGGGGCGTACTGGGGCATGAGGGACATACCATCCCCTTTCCTTTCGGCCAAATTTATGAAAACTACTTTATAGTACAAAGCATGGTCCGCGCAACGCCGATTTTCCCGCGCGGCCCCCTGGCCATCGACGCGGGCTGCGGTTACACTGCGGGGCGGCGATCCGCCTCTGCCCGGCGGAGGCCGCACTCCACCATGCACCCTGTGAATCTCCCAGAGCACCTGATCCTGGTCTTCGCCGCATTCTGTGCGGGGACGGTGGACGCGATCGCCGGTGGGGGTGGCCTGATCATCGTGCCGGCGCTCCTCGCGGTAGGGCTCCCGCCGCATTTGGCCCTCGGAACCAATAAGGGGCAATCGCTCTTCGGTTCGCTCGCGGCCGCGATCCGCTATGCAAGGGCAGGTCTCGTCGACCGGGATACGGGAAGGATCACGTTTCCGACGGCGTTCCTGGGCGCTTTGATCGGGACCACGCTCGTCCTCGTGATCCGCCCGGAGGTGCTTCGGCCGCTGGTGCTCGTCCTCCTCATCGTCGCCGCCATCCTCGTGACGATCGTGCGGCCCAATCCGCGCGGAGAGCCGCGCGGGAGCAAGGGCGGGGCGTGGTGGGCCGCGGGTCTCGTGGCGCTCGCGGTCGGCACCTACGACGGCTTCTTCGGACCGGGTGCCGGGACCTTTTACATCGCGGGGTTCGTCGTCTTTCTGAGGCTGTCGATGGCGCGCGCCAGCGCGGACGCCAAGATCGCGAATTTCGCCTCGAATGTGGCCGCGGCCGCGATCTTCGCCCATCGAGGCGTCATCGTGTGGTCGATCGCGCTCCCGATGGCGGGCGCGCAACTGCTTGGAGGATTCCTCGGCGCCCACATCGCCGTTCGCCGAGGAGATCGCCTCATCCGGGCGCTGGTGCTCGCCGTCTCTCTCGCGCTCGTGATCAAGATCGGCCGAGATCTCTATCTCGGACGCTGAGCGATGCGCCGGCAAGGAATCGGCGCCAGGCGAAGGCTCCCCTTAGAGCACCGACCCGGATAGTTTCACGTCGGCCCGCGCCCACGCGCGAACGAAACGCTTCTTCGCGCCGAGCCCTTCCGTGATCCGCCCGCGGGCGTTCAATGCCTCGGCGAGCCCGTAGAGCGACCAGCCGTTTCCGGGATGTCGCTTCAGGTCCGCCCGGTAGACCGCCTCGGCGTCGGCGGGCTTCCCGGCCCGGAGCAGCGCCGCTCCCAGGGACTGCCGCACGGGGTAGTACCAGGGGGGCGGCTCGTCGTAGTGGAGCGAATCCTCCGCGGCCACTGCGGCCCGGAAGCTTTCGATCGCCTCCTCGGGACGTCCCGCTCGCATCGCGCGTTCTCCGTCCAGGACGGCCGTCGCCAGCCGAAGGAGCGCGGCCGACGAATTGAGCCCCGCCATCGCCTCCGGCGTCATGGCCGCCGCGATCGCCTTGAGGCTGTCCCGTTCCATCGAGGCGGCATCCGGATTCCCGGTCGCGGCGAACGCCACGCCGCGCGCGTAGTGCCACATTCCCGTCGTGTACCGCATGTCCTGAGGGGGGGCGGGCTCGCGAAGGATCTCGTCCCATTTGGCGAAGCGCGCGAGCGCGAAATAGGGCACCGGAAGCCAGAACTCCATCGGCGGCATCGTGCGCACCATGTCGACCGACACGTGGCTGGCCAGCGTTCGCGCCATTCGAATCGCTTCCTTGCTCCTGCCCTCGAAGCTCATCGCCGCCCAGCCCATGTGCATGTTGTGGCTCAAGTACATGTGCGGGTAGACGCCCTGGGGTTTCTCCTTCTCGATATAGGCCAGGTCCACGCCGATCGCCTTGCGGTTCAGCTCGGCCGCTTCGTGGTACCGACCAACCAGCATGTAGACGTGCGAGGGCATGTGCACGAGGTGTCCGGCGTTCGGCGCAAGGCGCGCAAGGCGGCTCGCGGCCGGAAGGGCGCGCGCCGGATTGGGGGATTCCTCGATCGCGTGGATAAAGAGATGGTTCGCCCCGATCTGGGACGGACTCTTCCGGAGCACCCGGGTCAGGGCCTGGACGGCCTCCAGCGTTCCAGGCTGCGGCTTCCCGTCGCGCGACCACCAGTCCCAGGGTCTCACGTCGAGAAGCGCCTCGGCGAAAATCACGGCGGCGTCCAGGTCGTCCGGGTATTTCACCGAGAGCCCGCGCATCGCGTCCGCGAACGCGACATCCAGCGCATGGAGATCCGCTTTGGGATCGTCCGAATAGCGCCTCGCCAGCGCATCGATGTACGCGCGCTCGCGTGCCGTCGCCGCCGCTCCGCGCTGGCGCGCCTTCTGCACTTCGGCGAATGCTTCCCGTTCGCGGTCGGGATCGACCGGGAGGTTCACGTTCGGCCCGAGCGCATAAGCGATTCCCCAGTGCCCCATGGCGCACGACGGATCGAGCCTTACCGCCTCCCGGAACGCCCGAATCGCTTCGTCGTGATTGAAGGCGTAGCAGAGCTTTAAACCTTGATCGAAGTAGCGCTGCGCGGCCGGGGAGCGGGTCGTTACCGCGTGATGCAGGGTGCCGAGGCCCGAGTAGAGCGGCACATCCGCGCGCGCGGCCCCAGAGAGGTTGAGCCATACGAGTGATCCGCAGAGCACCATGAGCCTTCGTGTCACCGCACACCTCCCGGGAGAATGGGTCTCGGTCGCGCCGATCTGGAGGGTCCGATGCGGGGCGCGGCCGCGTGTGTTTTCGAGGCCGATCCGGTAAGATACCGGCTTCACCGGCCTTTCGCAAAGCGCTCGGGGGCAATCGTTGTGGATCGACTCTATCAGCTGCTTCAGAACCGCATCGAAGGCGCCGTCTCCACACCGGACCAATTTCACCCCGCCCAGCTGACCAACTTCGGAAATCTCCACCACTGGACTCCGCGATTCGTTGTCGAGCCGGCATCGGCCCGGGACGTCGCGGCGGTCGTGGCCTTCGCCCGGGATCACGGGCTCACGGTTTCGGCGCGGGGCTCGGCGCACAGCCAGAGCAGGCTCGCCATCAGTGACGGCGGCATCCTCCTTTCGATGCCGTCCATGCGGCGCATTCTCGACCTCGACCCTTCCGGCCGGACCGTGGACGTCGAAGGGGGAGTGGTGTGGCGCGACCTGGTGCGCCACCTGGCTCCTCGGAATCTCGTTCCGCCGGTGCTCACGAACAACTTGAGTGTCACCGTGGGCGGCACGCTCGCGATCGCGGGGCTTGGGCTCACGTCGTTCAAGTACGGGACCCAGGGGGATAACGTTCAGGAACTGGACGTCGTGACAGGGACGGGAGAGAAGGTCACGTGTGACCGCAGACGGAGCCCGGACCTGTTCTGGGGGTCGCTCGCTGGTTTGGGCCAGGCCGGGATCATCACGCGAGCGCGCCTCGACTTGAGAAAAGCGAAACCCATGACCCGCACGTATTACCTGCTCTATGACGACCTGCGCGGGTTCCTCGAGGACGCGAAGCTGGCGATGGAGAGCGGGTGGTGGGACCACCTCGAGAGCTGGGCGTCGCCGTGCCCCCAGGGGACCAAACCTGTCGCCGGTCGGAGGCAGGTCTTCGCGCGCTGGTTCTACCCATTCCATCTCACCGTCGAGTTCGATCCGGAGAACCCACCGGATGACGCGAAGCTGCTCCGCGGGCTCAAGCCCTTCGATCGCCTCTACACGGACGACGTGCCGACGATCGATTTCCTGGAGCGGATGATTCCCGTCTTCGATCTGTGGAAGCAGGGAGGAACGTGGAAGCACGTTCACGCTTGGGTCGAGACCGTTCTTCCGTGGGAGCGCGCGGCGGACTGCATCGAATCGGTCCTGCCCGATCTTCCCCCGTCGGTCCTGGTCGGGGGGCACGTGCTCCTATGGCCCGCCAAGGGGAAATCCTCCCGGTCCCGCTTCTTCATGAGGCCGCCGGGCGAGGACCTCATGGGTTTCGGCGTCCTTCCGGCGATTCCGCCGCGCTTCTGGGAGCAGGCCCGGCCGATGCTCGACAATTTGAGCCGGCTCACCGAGCTCATGGGCGGGAAGCGATACTTGAGCGGGTACATCGACTGGGACGAGGATCGGTGGCGGGAGCACTTCGGAGATCAGTGGGAGCCGTACTGCGCGCTCAAACGGAAGTACGATCCCGATTCGCTGCTGAATCCCGGGTTCGTCCCGTTTCCGGCGGCGCGCCCCGCCGGCAGCCCGGCTTCCGACTGATGGCGCTGGATTTCGGCACCCCCGAATGGGCTCGGGCCCTCGAGACCGAGATCAACGCTTCGAGCGAGTATCGGAACGCGGCGGCGTCCTGGGGCGCCGGGTTCAACGGAAACATTCTCCTCGCGTTCGAGAAGGGCGGGCCCCTCGAGCAGGGTCTCTATCTTCTGTTAAGGCTCGAGCGCGGCCGCTGTCTCGCGGCCGAGTTCGTCCCGGGTCCTGCGCGACCGGAAGCCGGGTTCACGCTGCGCGCGCCGTATGCGCTCTGGCGGGAGATCCTGAACGGGAAGACGCTCGCGGCGAGCGCGATCCTGACCGGGAAAATGCGGGTCGAAGGAAACATGGTCGCGCTCTTGAAGCACGCGGGCGCGCACCGCTCGCTCATCCATTGTGTCGCGTCGCTCGAGACGCGTTTCCCCGAGGCCTAGGCCCAAGGAGATAGGTTTCGTGGCCCCTCCCCGCAGCGCGAGGTACGGATCCTGGAAGTCCCCCATCACGCCGGATCGGATTGTCTCGGAGACGGTCGTCCTGGGCCAGCCGACCCTGGGAACGGACGCGATTTTCTGGTCCGAGATGCGCCCGAGGGAAGGCGGACGCGTCGTCATCGTGCGCCGTGGCGCGGAAGGCGATATCGCGGACATGATCCCCGCGCCGTGGAGCGCCCGCACCCGGGTCAACGAGTACGGGGGCGGGGCGTACGTCGTCGCGGGAGAGGAGATCTTCTTTTCGAACGACGGCGATCAGCGGATCTATTCGGTGCGGCGCGGCCACGAACCGAGGCCGCTCACCCCGGACGGGAAGATGCGCTACGCGGACGCGGTGCTGGATCCGGAACGCGGTCGCCTCGTCTGTGTCCGCGAGGACCACAATGTCGTTGGGACGCAGGCGGAGACCACGATCGTCTCGGTGCCCTTCGAAGGGGGTTCCGAGGGAGTCGTTCTCGTCCGGGGAAGCGACTTCTACTCGACGCCTCGGATCAGTCCGGACGGATCGCGTATGGCGTGGCTCGCGTGGAATCACCCCAACATGCCGTGGGATGGCACGGAGCTTTGGCTGGCCGAAATCCGCGGCGACGGATCGGTGGGGGAGCGACATCTCGTGGCGGGGGGCGCCGAGGAGTCGGTGTTCCAGCCGGAATGGTCCCCCGGCGGCGTGCTCCACTTCGTCTCCGACCGCACGGGGTTTTGGAACCTCTACCGCTTCCGGGCGGGGTCCGTCGAGCCGCTCACCGCGCGTGAGGCGGAGTTCGGGCGACCGCAGTGGATCTTTGGTATCTCGACCTACGCGTTCGACTCCCCGCGCCGGATCGTCTGCCTTTTCTGCGAACGCGGCATCTGGCGCATGGCGCTCCTCGACGCGGAGTCCGGGAGCCTCGCTCCCGTCGACCTCCCGTACACGGACATGCGCTTTCTCCGGGCCGCGGCGGGTCGGGCGCTCGTTCTCGCGGGCTCCCCGAGCGAGCCGGAGAGCCTGGTCTTGCTCGATCTCGACACGAGGAAGCCCGAGATGGTCCGTCGTTCCAGCGAAACCGCGATCGATCCAGGATACCTTTCCCCGGCGAAGCGCGTCGAGTTTCCGACCGCGCGCGGCCTCACCGCCCATGCGCTCTACTACGCGCCACGGAACCGCGATTTCGTCGCGCCGGAGGGCGCCAAGCCGCCGCTCCTCGTTCGATGCCACGGCGGGCCGACGAGCTCCGCGCCGAGCACGCTCGATCTCGAGATCCAGTACTGGACCTCACGCGGGTTCGCGGTCGCCGACGTGAATCACGGTGGAAGCACGGGCTACGGCCGGGCCTATCGCGAGCGTTTGAACGGCATGTGGGGAATCGTGGATGTGGAGGATTGTGGGGCGGCCGCGCGGTACCTGGTCTCGCAGGGGCTTGCCGATCCCGCGCGTATCGCGATCCGGGGCGGGAGCGCCGGCGGCTACACCACCCTCCGCGCGCTCGAGTCGGGGCGGGTCTTCAGCGCGGGAGCGAGCTATTTCGGCATCGGGGATCTCGAGATCCTGGCGGGCGGCTACGAGCACAAGTTCGAATGGAAGTACTCGGAGCGGTTGATCGGGCCGTATCCCTCGCGCGTCGACATCTATCGCGAGCGCTCGCCCGTCTACGCGGCCGATCGGATCCAAGTCCCCGTGATCTTCTTTCAAGGAACGGAGGACGTCGTCTGCCCGCCGGAGCAGACCGACATGATGGTGCGGGCGCTCCAAGAAAGGGGCGCGCCTTATGCGTATCTCACGTTCGAGAACGAGGGACACGGGTTCCGCCGCGGGGAGACGATCCGCCGCGCCCTCGAAGCCGAGCTCTTCTTCTACTCGCGTGTGTTCGGCTTCGAGCCCGCCGAGCCTCTTGAGCCTGTTCCGATCGAGAACTTCGGGGCGCTGCGCTGAGCCGCGCGCCCCGGCCAACGCGGAGGAGACCGCCATGCCGGAGCCATCGAGAACGATGAATCGCCGCCGCTTCGTCACACTGGTTGCCCTGAGCGGCGCCGCCGCGCTCACCTCTCCCTTGTCCCCCGCGGCCGCGCC
>Ga0066709_100000426_pt1 | contig 22146 bp, 23 predicted proteins | sample GraSoiAngelo_158_FD_79665 | JGI IMG/M metagenome (GOLD analysis project Ga0066709, IMG submission 79665) | Grasslands soil microbial communities from the Angelo Coastal Reserve, California, USA - 14_1009_16_30cm | ecosystem: Environmental > Terrestrial > Soil > Grasslands | place: USA...
GGCGAGCAGCTCCCCTGGATAGCTCTTGTTCGGTCAACTGGGCTTCCTCCTCCTTAAGGATTGGACGCCTCAGTGTCAGTGATCTCCGTCAGTTTCAGACCGGAGCCAAATTTGAACTCGAAAACCCACCGCCCTGTCAATCGGTGCTTGACGCCATACAGCAACCGTACCGCAACGTAACAGCGACAACTGCGTTCGGGTGACACGCCGTTCGCATAATCCGAACTCGCGAAACCGCCAGCGGGTCGAGTTCCCGCGGCAGCATGCGGTGCAAAACCGCAAGGGTGCGGGTCAAGTGTCCCGAGGAACCTGACCCACGTCTCCTGGATCACGTAGCCGGCGGCCTCGGGTCAACCTGATCTCGACTTCGCGCTCGACGTAGGTCCACTCCTCGGTCGCCCGCATCATTCCGGCGAGCTCGTCAAACGCCGCCGCGTCACGAGGGGCGAATTCAAACCACGTGATGAAGTCGAAGGGTTCGCCGAGATCACGGCTGTGATGCAGGCGGCGCGCGATTCGCGGCAGGTATGGGAGGCTACGGGCGATGTGGTGGGAGCGATCCTCAAAGATCGCGCGCCGCTCGTCCTGCGGCAGCTCCCACCACTGTGCGGACTTACGGATGGGAATCAATGCCGCGGCCGTCGACGCTGTCCGCCCCAACGGCGCCTGGCGCTCAGCCAGCGCGTGGCGTTCGGCAGCAATGACGTAGTGCTCGTGACTGGTCACGCCTCTGAGCGCCCATGATGCGTTCGGCCCGGCGGGGCTGCGCGATCCTTCCAGGATCGCGACCATCTCCACCGGCTCTAGAGGGGCGCCTTTCAAGGCTACTATCCGATCGACTGACCATGACCCGCTGTCACCGCCGACGAAGGTCACCAGCTGGGGCGCCACCGCGTGATCGTCCTCGATCTGCAACGCCGGCGTCGGTCGCGGCGTTCACTCACGGCAGCGGGACCCAGCATCTACATGTCTCAGGGAGGAGAAGTGGATCGTCTGGTTCGCTCGTCTTTTGGCCTCGCTGGCCATGATCATGCTTGGACTGGTGGCGGCGCAGCTGGCGGCGGCAAGCCTCGGCCAGAGCAACGGCACGATCAACTACTCATAAGGAGCGCTCAGAAAAGCGCCGACCAGACACGTGACATTCCCGCTACATCACGGGACGAGCCAGGGTCATGACGTCGGTCCACATCGAACCTGCCGCCGGGAACGCCCGATTCCGGATGGAAAACCTGGCGATCACCGACTACGGATCGATCACGAACGGGCTCTTTTACTTCGCATCGCCAACCCCAGGCCACGTCACGTTCGACGTGGAATGGTCAGGCGTCAAGTCGAGACACAGGGTGCGCAATGCGGACGTGGACCAGCATTTCGGAGGCGAATTCGTAACGACGGCAACACAAGCGAGCTGGCACGACTCGAACGGCGGAACGCTGGTCTTCGAGTCCAGCGACGATGGTCAGAGCACCAATTTTGCCCAAGTCGGGCACGAGTTCAACGGAGCGTTCTTCCCAGGCTAAGCGACGGCGCGGTGGTGAGGGCGCGACTCGCTCGCGTTCCAACCGGAGTGATCCACCAAACGCCCGGCTGCGTATAGGGGAATGCAACTCGACATTGGACAGATGTCGTGCGCGGAACGATCCTGATCAGGAGTCGCAACCGTTTCCAGATTGGATTGCACGAAAGTGCAGAGGAGGTAGTGGACTATGGCTGACCATCTCGATGCGCCGGGCCTGACCTCTCCGATGAGCGATCCCCGGACCGACATCACGGACGTCTATGCGTTCCAGAAGCCTGGAGATTCCAGCAAGTCGATCCTGGTGTTGAACGTCAACCCGCTGGCGCCGACCCTGGCTTCGTTCTTCAACAGCCAGGCCATCTACACGATCAACATCGACACGGACGGCTATGCGGTCGCCGACAGGTCGTTCCGGATCCGGTTCTCCGATGTTGAGGGGGGCGCCCAGAGGGCAACCGTCCACCTGGCGACCGGCGCCCTGGCTGCTCGACTCAACGACGGAGGGCCGGCCGTGATCGCGGGCGCACCGGCTTCTTTCGGCTCGCAGCCCCACGACGCGAGGGGAGTACAGGTTCTTCGCCGGCCTTCGCAGCGATCCCTTCTTCTTCGACCTGCTTGGTTTCATCAACAATTTGAAGTTCACGGGCAGCGACTTCTTTGCCGACAAGAACGTCTTCGGCATTGTTTTGGAAGTCCCGAACAGCGCCCTCGGCACGTCCCCAACCAGACTTTGGGGACGCACCCTTCTGTCCGAGAACGGCAGCCTGGTCCGCGACGATCGCATGGCCAGGGCAGCGATCAACACCGTGTTCAACCACGGTCAGGACAAGAACATGTTCAACTCGATCGATCCGGACAAGGACCTGACGGCCCTGACGAGCGACGGCACCACTACTTTTGTGCAGAGTTTCGGCAACACCCTGACCGCGTTGGGCGGCGACCCCAACCTGGCGACGGTTCTCCTTCCTGACCTGCTGGACTACGACACCTCGAAACCCACCATGTATCTCAACGGCAGGCGATTGCAGGACGACGTGATCGACATCTCACTCAACCTGATCACCGGTCCCCTCGGCCCTAAAACCGACGGCGTCGAACCTCACTCCGACTACCTCCCTGACTTCCCGTATCTCGGCCAGCCGCATTAGGAGGGCACATGAAAACAATCGATCGGCGCGACTTCCTCAAGATGGCGGGCGCCGGCAGCGTAGTGGTCGTGGCCGGCGTGGCGATGCCCGTGGCCGGGTATTTCGGCTGGACCAACAAAGATATCCTTCGTTTCCGCGCGGTCGCGGGCATGCCCAAAGCACCCCTGCCCGAATATGCCTCGTACGTGATCGAGGGCCAGGTCGATCTCCACGCCCGCACCGGGCAGCTGGCCAAGAGCATCCACGCCGGCGCTCCCGACGCGATGAGCGGTGTCGTATTTCCCGGCACGGCTCGGTCGGTTCGCGTCACCGACGTTCAGCGGTCCGGGAACAATGTCTTGATTACGGGCGAGCTCGGAGACCACTCGAACTTGCTCCAGGGAGAAAGCCCGAACTTCAGCATCCAAGTCGATCGGTCGACCGGACTGGCGCAGGCCGACTTCCGTGGAAGTACGGTTGTGATGCGTCTGGACGAATAGTTCAAGTCGGGTAGGCTGCACCTGACCTCAGGCGTTGCGCGCGGACGCTCACCCGCGCGCATTGACCGCAAGGGTCAGGGTTCGAGTCCCTGTCCCGGAGCCAAATCCAAACGCGACTCGACTCCCAGCCTTGCTCGACGCCCGTGGAGGAAAGTGGAGCAGCTTGTAGATGCGGGACGCGATCAGGAGCTGAGCCAGCCCCAACGCGAGCTCGATGGTCGCCAGCCAGACCTTCATGTGACAGTTTCATTTCTGTGGTCGACAGGTGCCCGCGAGGGGCGCCGAGTAGATGGAGGTACGAGGATATGACATCGTTACGAAACATGGCCCTTGCCGTGCGTCAAGTCACAGCGTTGGCGCTTGCGGGCTTGGTCAGCGCCACGGTTGGGGGCGGCGCGCTGTATCCGACGGTTGCACACGCGGCTTTCCCTAACCAACTGCCGTTCATGTGCTTCAACACCGGCCATACGTTCCATCAGATCTTCGGCCCCAACAGCTTCTTCCTCAACGAGAACCAACAGGGCCCCACGAGTTTCCAGGAGAACCCGCCCACATCTAAACCCACTGTTGCGTTTCCATTGCGTCAGGGCACCGCCGCCAGTCATACCGTCTACTACGTCATCACGGACGCTTCCGACCGGACAGTTGCCCAGGCTCTTGGCGTGAACTTCACGCCAAAGCTTGCCAATGCGGCGGGAACGTCGGCGGTACAAGACTCGGTGTCGAGCGATCCGACCTCGATCGAAGTGCCGGCGGGAGTCGATTTCTCTCCAACGCACGTATTGGTGGCTGGCCCGACCGGATTCCCGCCGTCGGCCGCCACACCCGGAGCGGTCGGTAACGTGGGCTACAGCCCGCTGGTCGAGCTGCCCGGCGGGGTCATGATCAACGCGCCACAGATCGGAGACGGAGCCAACACCAACGGTTCTGACAAGGCGCACTGGGCGGACAAGGTCGGGAGCGTCGACGCCGCAAGTGGAACGGTGACCTACGACGAGACGAACGGCTGCTATGAGGACCAAAGCGTCCACTACGCGTCGTTCGACTCGTCCGCTGCGGGCCCCGCCGGCATCGAGGATGTGACCTACGCGGCCGCTCTCGGAAGTGTGCCGTTCACGGAATGCGGCACCAACGACATCAACGTTCAGGGGCCGTTCATCAACCCTGGCTGCGCGCGCGAGAGCCTGATTGCGTTCATCAACGGCCAGAGTGGCCGGGACAACATCCAGCGCCAGGGTTTGAACGCGGCAATCCTCGACCAGGAGTCTCCGCTCAACATCCTCGAGGACGTGCCGAACAACGGGGGCCAGTTCAATTACAGTCCCATGTGGGACATCCATCTGCTCCAGTGGAATGACTCGGTGCCAGTAGCCAACCGGCTGCGGCAGACGGACTTCGCGAGGGCGGAGGCTTTGGTCGGCACACAGGCCCAGAGCATCACGCCGCAGGGCACGACCAGCAACACCTTCCAGGCCACTGGCTTCATCGTCAACTGCCCGCTCATGAGCATTTTCGCGAACAAGTAGAGACCAATGTCACTCGCTTCGGCTTGGCTCGCAACGCGACCCAAGCCTGGCGCGGGCCCTCGGCGCTGATCGGAATTTGCGTTCAGGACGAAACCCGCTATGTTCGGTGGTGAGCCGTAGGGAGGCATATCGCTCAGCAGTGGTTGGACGTGGTGTATGCGTATGCACTCGCGCGCCCTGGTTCTGCCCGCGTCGGAGCGCTCCTTGTCTCAAGTCCGCCCAGTGTCGCCGGCACTCTTCGCTTGCGCTGCGGAGAGGAGACACGATCCTGACCGGCTCAGCAGCACTATCCGCGCCGCGTTAAGCATCATGCTCATCGGATATGAGCAGCAGATATGCGCTGATGTGGTCGGGCGGCAAGGACAGCGCGCTGGCACTGGATCGGGCGACGCGAGCCGGCATTGAGGTCGCCCGCCTACTCTCCTTCTATGACTCCGCGACACGGCGCGTTCGCTTCCACGCCACGCGGGTCGAAATGCTCGAAGCACAGGCAGAGGCGGTCGGGATCGACCTCCGCGCCATCCCGACCAGCTGGTCCGGGATGGAGGCGAACCTCCGACGCGAGCTGTCGTCGCTTGGCGAGGATGGGTTCGCCGGCGTGGTGTTCGGCGATATTCATCTGGCCGACGTGCGCGCGTGGTATGAGGACCGCGTCACCGCCGCCGGGCTGGAGCACGTGGAGCCCATCTGGGGCGAGCCACCGCACCTCCTGCTCGGTGAGTTCATATCGTCGGGCGGACGAGCAGTGATCACCTGCGTTGACCGGGCGAAGTTGGGCGAGGCCTGGCTCGGCCGCGTCATCGACGAGCGCTTCGCGAGCGATATCGGGATGACCCAGGCCGATGCGTGTGGCGAGAACGGTGAGTATCACTCTTTCGCCTTCAGCGGTCCTGTCTTCAAAAAGCCGGTGGCCTGGACCGCCGGCGAGCGGCGCCTCGAGTCGGGTTTCGCGCAGCTTGACCTGACCGCGAGCGGTTGACGCTCGTCTTGCGCCTCAGTGCCACTGGTCTGAGTCCAGGCCTGCTTCAAACCAGTCGATGATCGCCCCGACCTTTGCCCAGTCGCTTGCCTTTCGAGCCGCGATCAGATCGCGCAATGCTTGAGGTTCCCAGGCGAGCAGCGCTTCGGCGCCGGAGCTCGCGTAGCGCACCAGTGCGTGGTGGACGACATCGTCATATATCAGTCCCGTACTGCGAGCGAGGTTCTCAAGGGTCGGGCGTGGATCGACCAGGCGCGAGAGCCCGACGGTGTCGCGGAAGTTCTGGTTTGAATCGGGTTCGGTCATTGAGGTGAACCTACGACTTCGAAGCTCAGGCGGACTCGAAACCTGGCGAGGGCGGCTATCACAGGTGCGCCCAGTGTCACCACCATAAGCACATTGCCGACCGCGCGGAACGTGTCGTAACCGAGCGACGTGAGGAGGTAGAACCGGCCGAAATGAACCAGAGCTGTCGTCGTGTCCATCCCCGGCAGCCAGCCAAGCGATGGATTGCCGCGGTAGACCGGAATCCAGTCAGTGATGTCGAGGAGAGCGCCCACGACCCAGCCCATCACCGCACCGACCGTGGCAAGCAAAAGTACGTCGCGCCAGCCGGGGATGCGCGGCCCGTGGCTCCAGTGGCCCGCCAGACCCGCGGCGACGCCGACCCAGCCGACCGCGAAGATCTGGTACGGCACCCACGGTCCCATCCCTCCGCCGGCAAGGGCAGAAACAAGTATCGATAGCGCGCCGGCCAGGAACCCAAACGACGTGCCGAACACATAGCCTGCGCAAAGAACCAGAAAGTAGATCGGGCTGAAGCCACCGATGCCTTCGATCACCGCGAGGCGCAGCGCGGTGTCGATCGCGGCGACCGCAGCCAGCAAGGCCACGGCCCGTGAATCCAGCTGGCGCGTTCCGGCCTCGACGAGAAAAAGGCCGGCCAGGCTTGCCAACGCAAGAGTCCAGGCGGGAGTATCGGCAGGCAGTCCAGAGCCAAGAAACGGCCAGAGAAAAAGGATGACGCCAGCGAGCGAAACCACACCGATCGGCAGTGCGCGGCTCATACCCGCGTCACCTCGAGCTGCATTTCGGTAACCTTGCCGTTCCGCACCTCCAACACTCGATCCGCCACCGCGCTGCGAAGGTCGGTGTCATGCGTCGCCAGCACTACCGCAGCGCCGCGATCGCGAAGCCGGCCCACCAGCGTTGCGAGGGCGCTTCGGGCGCTTGCATCGATGCCCCGCGTGGGCTCGTCCAACAGAACCAGACTTGGGGTTCCGGGCAGGACCGCGGCCAGCGCCGCCCGCTGTTGCTCGCCGCAAGAGAGGTCGCGGGGATAGTGATCGGCCACAGATTGGAGGCCAAGCTGTGTCAGGATCGCCTCCGGCGGTTCTGGATCTCTCGCCCGGTCGAGCGTCAAGCACACTTCGGCCCGTACCGTCGGACGGTGCAGCAAGGCCGTGGGATTCTGGGGAAGGTAGGCGACCCGACCTGGTCGGCGCAGGACCTTGCCGGCCAGCGGCGCCAGGCTGCCGGCGATCAAACGCAGAAGGGTGGTCTTTCCGCCGCCGTTCGGCCCGCTGAGCGCAACGACCTCACCTGAGCGACCTGCCAGGTCGATGCCGTCCAACACCAGATATCGGTCGAAGCCGGCGCTGACGCGTTCCAACGACCAGGCCTCGCCCCCCGGCGCCGACGCGCGCGGCAACCGATGGGACGCGGCGGGAGGCCGCCACGATGCCGGGTCGGCGGTCCGGACGATACCGCCTTCTACGAGAACCAGTCGCGTGGCCGAATGGAGCAGCTGGTCCAGCCGATGTTCTGAGACAATCACCGACCTGCCGTCGTCGACGATGCGCATCGTGGCTTCCAGCACGATCTCGGCGCCGCCCGGATCCAGCTGTGACGTGGGCTCGTCGAGGACGACGAGGCGCGGCCGCATGGCAAGAGCGGAGGCCAGCGCAACCCGCTGGCGCTCGCCTCCACTAAGCGTTCGTACGGCTCGCCCGGCGAGGCGTTCGACACCCGCGGCATGCAGCGCTTCGTCGACGCGGCCGGCAATCTCGCGTCGTGGAAGACCTATGTTCTCCAGACCGAACGCGACCTCGCGGTCGACCGCGTTGTAGACCGTCTGCAGCTCAGGGTCCTGAAAGACGAAACCCACGGTCCGCGCGAGCTTGCGGGTGGGGGTTTCGGAGACGCTCATGCCCATGACGTCAGCCCGCCCCGCGAATCTGCCGCCGTGGAAGTGTGGGACCAGACCGTTGAACACTCTGAGCAGCGTCGACTTGCCGCTCCCGGAGGGACCTGCGACCACCGTCAACCCGTCCTCGGTCGCCAAGCACGCATCGTTCAATGCGGGCGTTGAGGCGCCTGGATACCAGTAGGTGAGGTGGGTCAGTGTCGCGATCGCCATACCAGCACTGGTGCGAAGAGGAGGACGCAGGCCGCCATGGGCCGGGGATCCATCGCCGGGAGCGACACCATGGGATACGGAAACCAGTCGGCTGCCCACCCAGCCGCGTGTGATACGGCGAACGCCATCAGCGCCAAACCTGACGCGGCCACGAGCATCCAGTCGGAGCGCTGGAGGGAAGTTGATTCAACTGCGGTTCTGGGACCTGAACCGAAGCCTCGTGCCTCCATCGACTCCGCCAGCTGGATCGAGCCTTCGACGCTGCTGAGCACCACAGGGACCACGACCTCCATCCATGAGCGCGGCCCGCGAGGCCGCCACCCGCGCAGGCGCTGCGCCTCTGTAACCTGGACGAACGAGGTCGCCACGGCGGGAACAAGGTTGAGAGATGCGGCGATGGCGACGCCCGTTCGCGAAAGTGCCGGCGGCAGTGCGTCCATCACCTCATGAGAGGCCAGCAGCAGGGAGAACGGAGCCGCCGATAGGATCGCAGCCGCGATTGTGATCCCTCCGGAGGCGCCGAAAGCCAGCGCCTCGAGCGTGTACGGCCCTCCGATGGCTGGAATCCGTTCGGGCAGCTCGAACAGAACTGTCGATCCCAGGTGTGCGGACACGAAGTTCACCAGCGACGCGAAGGCAGCAACCAGAAGCACTGCAAAAAGCGGGCCTCGGATTCGTCGGATCCCGACGCCGGTGGCGAGCGCGGCGAGCGCCGCCACCAGCACCAGGGCCTTATATGCAGGGTTGGTGGTGGAGAGAACGATGACCAGGCAGGCGGCGGACCAGGCCGCCACCGCTCGAGCGTTCATATCCCGGGCTTAGCTCTCCTTGGCCAGAGGCGGCGGGGCGGGATTGCTGTCGGCCGATGTGACGTAGTGCCAGCCGAGCGCATCCTTGTCGTGGAGCATGACGGCCGTGTACCCCGTCTGGGACATGGCCCATGCACCGCCCGTTTCGACAAACAGGGCCCAGTACGGTTGGTTCTTCGGGAAACACTCGCTGTACTGCTTCGGTTCGCTGTCGATTTCGCACACGGCCTTGCCGAAGCTGAACGTTTGCGCCTGATACTCGATCTTCGATTGGTCCATCAACGTCTGGCCGTCGATGCTGTCGCCGTTGAATCCCACGCACTTTTGCAGCGACGCGCCCGACAGATGTTCGACCACGACATAAACGTGATGGGTAGCGACGGCGTTGACGCATGAGTTGGCAGGACTCGCGGACGAAGTCGTCGATGAGCTGCCACAAGCGGCGATGACGAGAGCCAGTGTCGCGCTGGCCCAAATGAGGCGATTGCGCACGTCATTTCCTCCAGGCGGTCTGCCTTTCCCGATCGCGCCGATGAAAGCCGACCGCCAGGAGCTTCCGTACCGTTGCGCGCGGACGGGTCGCCGGTGTGGGCATTCAGGTCTCCTGGCTTGCGGATCGCCGCCCCATCCTGCCTTCCCGAGGCCTTTACCTCAGTGGCGTTGGTCGGACGGAGGCTCCCCACTCACAGTTGCGCGACAGCTCCGGTTTCGCACCGGATTCCCTTGGTACCCGCTGGAATCTTAGCCCGTAGAGCGGGATCGAGATCGCGCCCGAGAATTGGGCCGCCAACACCACTATTCGTGAAGCCGCCGACAACGCCCTCCGTACAGCCGCGCGGTTTCTTAGACGTCCAGCCCTCAGCGGCTGGCAACCAATAGTTCTAGCGAGTCGACGAGTCGAGGCCCTGGTCGGTTGAAGTAGGCCGACCCGTCGAAGATCAGGACGCGACCCGCGCCGACCGCGTCGATCTGAGTCTGCACCAGCGCCGCCTCCGCCTGCGCGCGAGGCAGCGTGAAGCCGCAAGGAGCCAGTATCAACAGATCGGGACGAGCGTCGGCGATCTCGGGCCATGAGATCGGTACCGACGGCACGCCGGCTCGGCCCAGGGGGTCCTCGATTCCGGCAAGTGCCAGCAGGTCCGGTGTCCAATGGCCTGCCCGATACGGTGGGTCGATCCATTCGAGGAACACTGCGCGTACAGGCGGGCGCGTACGCGCGGAGCGCGATGCGGTGTCGATCCTTGACCGGAGGTTGTTCATCAGCGGCGCGGCATCCGCCTTGCAGGCAGCGGCCAGCGACTCGATTTCCGCGAGCACATCCTCGAGAGAATGGGGGTGCTGGCGGATCATGCGGATCCCGTCCAGATCCTGCGCGACCTGATCGGCGTCGACGGCGCACACTCGGCACACGTCCTGGGCCACGATGAGGTCCGGCTCGAGCGCACGTATGGCGTCGCTATCGACCGCGTACAGGGATTGGCCGCCCGCGGCGGCCCCGGACACGGCGATCTCGATGTCCGCGCTGTCGCGACCGTCGAGGCCAAGCGTTGATCTTGTCACGACCGGCAGCTTTCTGGCCTCTGGCGGAAAGTCGCACTCGTGGGTTACCGCCACGACCTGATCGCCGACACCGAACGCGAAGAGCGCCTCGGTCGCGCTGGGCAGAAGCGAGACGATCCTCACCCCGATAGAAAAGCACAGAGCCGGACCGATCTGGCCATCATGGTTGGCCATGTCGCGCAGCGGATAGGGCGTTCGGATCCGCGTCCGCCGAGACGTCAGCCACACGCGGCACTGGATGGGAGGCCGGCCTTGAAGCGCGGGCACACGGGTGAGTGGTAGCTTTGAGGAGTTTTGGGGAGAAACGATGAGGTTCAACACAGGCCTGTAGACAAGAATCGCTGGTTTACTCTGGGGCAGGCCAGCCTCACTCTCGGTGTCACGCCCAACACGCTCCGGCGGTGGGCTGACCGAGGCCAGATCCCGTCGTTCACCACACCCGGCGGCCATCGCCGCTTTCTTGTCGCCTCGGTCCAGGCGTTCGTGCCCGCGGGCCGGACGCGGCGTCCCGCGCTGGCGAGCTTGGGCGCGTCGTCTGATCGCATGGTTCGCGCGTACAGGCGGGCCCGGCCGATGGCCAGGCCGCATGACAATGCGGGGTGGCTCGCCGGACTATCGGAGGCCGAACGCAGTCGCTTCCGAGAGCGAGGCATGGTGCTGGTCGGCGATCTGCTGGCCTACCTCGACGCTGACCGCGACCGGGTCGCGGACTTGTTACTGGTCGCGGAGCGGCACGCGAAGGAGTACGGCGCTCAGGCGGCGAGCCTCGAGGCATCGCTCGGAGACACGGTCGAAGGATTCCTGCGGTTTCGCAAGCCGTTCGTCGACGAGCTGGCAATCGTCGCGAGCCGTCGACATCTCGACACCAGAGAGGCGACTGATTTGCTGGTCGAGGCTGAGAGTGTGCTCGACCGCTTGCTCATCGCGCTGATGAGCGGGCATGCGGCCGCAAGGGGAAGGTAGGTCTGACCCAGCTCTGGGCGCTCACGACTTTGGCGGGGGACATCGACGCACACGTTCGCGCCCGAGTTGCGGACGCGATTGAGCGCTGGCTGGCAGCCGGTGGTGACGGTGTAGCGCTAGCGACCTGTCATCGCGCCGAGCTTTATGGGGTCGGTCCGGTGCCGGCATTGGCAGCCGCACGCGTCCTGTTGGGCGACGACGCCATTGCGCACCTTTTGCGGGTGGCGTGTGGACTCGACAGCGTGATCGTGGGTGAGGACGACGTGCTTCACCAGGTGCGAGAAGCCCTGAATCGAGCACGCCAGATGCCGGCGCTGGACCGGCGCCTCGACCGCCTGTTTGACGTCGCGATCGCCACCGGCAGGAAGGCTCGGTCGCGCCGGACCGAGTCGAGCGGCAACCTTGCCCAGAGCGCTATTTCATGGCTGCTGGGTAGGGCAGACGTATCAGGTCGGTCGGTCGTGGTGGCCGGCGCGGGTCGTATGGGCGCCGTCCTCGCACATTCCGTTGCGGATGCCGGAGCGGAAGTCATCATCGCGAGCCGCGATGTTGCCAAAGCTGCACGCCTTGCACACATCTACTGTGGCGAAGGCGTCGACCTGCGCACCGGCGCGGAATCCACCGGGCGGGCGGCGGGTGTTGCGGTCGCGCTGGGCGGACCATGGAACGAGCTTTCGGTGATGGCGGCAGCCGACCTTCCGCCGATCGCAGATATTTCTGCGCCGCAGGCCGTTCCGGAAGTTGTGCGGCAGCGCATGGACGGAAGCTTTCTCGGCATCGATGACCTCTACCGCCACAGCGATCCTCTGCCGGGCGCATATATAAAGGACGCGGAACGGCTGATTGCCACCAGGACGGCCGAATTCTCAGCCTGGCTGGTGCGGGCCTCATGAAGATGCGGCTTGGCACGCGGGGATCGGCATTGGCGCTGGCTCAAAGCGAGTGGGTGGCCCAGAAACTTCGCCTTCAGGGCCACGAAGTCGAGATGGTGCGGATCGTCACCGAGGGGGACGTTCGTCCTATCGATACCGCACCTGGCGAAGGAATCTTCGTCGCCGCGATCGCAAGCGCCCTGGTGCGCGGCGAGATCGACATCGCAGTGCACAGCGCGAAAGACGTCCCGCTGGAGGAAGAACCAGAGATCGTGATTGCCGCTTACCCTCAGAGAGCCGATCCTCGCGACGCGCTTGTGAGCGCGTCCGGGCGGCACTCGATCGAGACGCTGCCGGCGAAAGCGACCGTGGGCACCGACAGCCCGCGCCGTTCGGGATTCTTGCGGTCGGCACGCAGCGACCTACGCATCGTCGCGCTGCACGGCAACGTCGACACGCGGTTGCGCCGCCTCGATGCGGGCGAAGTCGACGCTCTCGTTATCGCCGCCGCCGGACTCGACCGTCTCGGCCGGGGTTCTCGCGTCGACCAGCGAATCGACCCGACGTTGATCACGCCTGCGCCCGGGCAGGGCGCGCTGGCGATTCAGGCGCGGCGGTCGGACACGGCGCTGGTGGAAGTCCTTGGCGCACACGATCGGTCGGACATCCGGCTGGCCGTGGTGGCGGAGCGTCGCGTGCTGTTGGCGACCGGCGGGATGTGCCGCGCGCCCGTGGGCGCCCTGGCCGCGATTGATGAAGACAGCTTCACGATGGTTGTCGGCGGCGTTAACAGCGACGGCTCGGACCTGCATGTCGAATTGATCCGGGGAACACGCGCGGAACTGCTTGAACTCGCAGACGCCGCGGGCGCAAAGCTCTCCGGTGCGGTGATGCTGCAGTGACTGCAATCCTGGTCACGAGGCCCGCAGGAGCCGGCGATCCGCTCGTGGCCGAGCTCCAACGCCGCGGCTACCGAGTTGCAGCGGTGCCAACGGTCGTCGTGCGAGCGACGGCTGTCGAATGGCCGGAGCTGAATCACTTCGACTGGATTGTGATGACCAGCCCCGCGGGCGTGCGCGCGCTGCCAGAAATCGTGACCGGTCCGCGCTGGGCGGCGGTCGGCGAGTCGACTGCGGCGGCGCTTCGCGCACGAGGCGCAGACGTCGACCTCGTTCCAGCCGAGGCAAGCGGTGCGGGTCTCGCCGCGGCGCTGCCTGATGCCGAGGGCGCTCGGGTGCTGCTGGTCCGAGCTTCGCTGGCGGATCCCGACCTGCCCGCCGGGCTGCGTGAGCGCGGTGCAGTCGTCCAGGAAATCACCGCGTACGAGACGGTCGAGGGTCCGACTGAATCGGCCCAGGAGCTGCGAACTGCGCTGGATCAACGCGACATCGCCGCCGTCGTGTTTGCGTCTGGATCGGCGGTCCGCGGGTTTCTCAAGCTTGGCGGCGCCACTAGTTTGCCGGCGGTCACCATCGGCCCGCGTACCACCGCCGTCGCGCGCGACGCGGGCTTCACGGTCATCACCCAGGCCGCCGGTCCGAATGTGCACCAGCTCGCCTCGGCGGTCGAGCGAGCGATTCCATTGGAGGCGGGGAAAGATGCGTGAGTTGATTTCGAGCCCTGCGGTCAAAATGCCCGGCGCTGAGCGACCGCGGCGCCTGCGCGCCAGTCCCGCACTGCGTTCACTCGTCCGCGAGACGCTGCTCCAACCATCGCAGTTGATCGCGCCACTCTTCGTCATCAATGGCCGTGACCAACGCCATCAGATCCCTTCGCTGAAAGGACACCACCGGCTGACGCCCGATCTCGCGCTGCGAGAGACTCATCGATTGGCGGAGCTCGGCGTCGGAGGCGTCCTTCTCTTTGGCATTCCGGACACCAAGGATTCCGACGGTTCGGGCGCCCAAGACCCGCGCGGCCCCGTGCCCGAAACCCTGCGGCTGCTACGTCGTGAAGGACTGCCGCTCGCGCTGGTCGCCGACGTGTGCCTGTGCGAATACACGTCGCACGGTCATTGCGGAGTCCTGAAGGGGAAGAACGTGGACAACGATGCCTCCCTGCCGCGCCTCGCCGCGGCTGCGATCGCGTACGCCGAGGCCGGAGCGGACGTCGTCGGACCGAGCGCGATGATGGATGGCCAGGTCGGGGCGCTGCGTTCCGGGCTCGACGGCGCCGGCATTCTGGACGCCGCGATCATGGCGTACGCGTCCAAGCACGCATCGACCTTTTACGCACCGTTCCGTGACGCCGCCGGTTCGGCTCCGAGCTTCGGCGACCGCAAGTCCTATCAGATGGACTTCGCCAACGGACGGGAGGCGTTGCGCGAGATGAAGCTTGACGCGGGCGAAGGCGCCGACATCCTCATGGTGAAGCCCGCGATCACCTCGCTCGACCTGCTCGCCCGGGCGCGAGAGCGCTTCGATTTGCCTCTCGCTGCGTATCAGGTCAGCGGCGAGGCGGCGATGATCGAGGCCGCCGCGGAGCGCGGTTGGGTCGATCGACGTGGCGCGGTCGGGGAGTCGCTTACAGCGATAGCGCGGGCTGGCGCGGGAATCGTCATCACCTACTTCGCTGCGGACGCCGCGGCGTGGCTGCGCGAAGCGCGATGACCGAGCGCCGCTACGTGCACGCGCTTGCTCTCGGACTTGATTCCGCGTGGCGGCGTCAAAGTAGGGACCAGCGGTGCCGCTCGGCAGAGGAGTTTTGCAGCGCTGTGAACGCCCAATCCGAGGTCACCACGTTCACGTACTCGATGGTCGGACTGCGAGCCGGCGTTGATGTGCTGTTGTGGGGCTCATCTCCATCGCTGGAGGCCATTGAGGAGAAGGCCGCAGCCGCCCTGCGGTCCGGTATGGGTACGTGGATGGTAGCCCGCCACAGCTTTCTCGGGATCATCGGGCTGTCGCAGTACGTGAAGCGGCCGACGGCCCAGGAGCAATCGCTCTTCAGCGGCGATCGCTCCCGCTATCTGGTCGTTTACCCGTTCACCAAGAGCACGGACTGGTATCTGCTCGGACAGGAAGAACGGCAGCGGGTGATGAACGAGCACGTGAAAGTTGGACACCGCTATCAGCAGGTGAGACAGCTCCTTGCCTACTCGTTTGGCGTCGATGACATGGATTTCCTCGTCGCCTACGAAACCGATGACCTGCCGGCCTTCGGCGAGTTGGTGCGCGAGCTGCGCGGCACCGAGAGCCGGCGGTCGACGGTTCGCGACACGCCGATCCTCACTGGGATCCACCGGCCGATCGACGAGATCACGCGACTCCTGGGCGCCGAATGACGACTGAGGCACCCATCGATTGGCGCAAACGCGCAGCGAAGCTGTTTCCCGGCGGGGTGAACAGTCCGGTGCGCGCTTACCGCGCGGTCGGCAGCCAGCCGCCGGTCCTGGTGCGGGGCGAGGGTGCCTTTGTCTGGGACGAGACCGGCCACCGATACATCGACTATGTCGGCGCGTTCGGACCGCTCCTTCTTGGCCACGCGCATCCAGCTGTCGTGACGGCGGGCAAGACCGCGTTTGAGGCCGGCGGTCCGTTTGGCGTAACGGGTCCAAATGAGGTCCGCCTCGCTGAGCTGATCTGCGAGCGAATGCCATCGATCGAACGAATCAGGTTCGTGAACAGCGGAACTGAGGCTGCCATGAGCGCCTTGCGCGTCGCCCGGGCGGCCACCGACCGCGAACTCATCGTCAAATTCGAGGGCGCATACCACGGACACGCAGACTCGCTGCTCGTCGAGCCGGGTTCTGGCGCGGCCACACTCTCGCTGCCAGGCAGCGCCGGTGTCGCCGCGCCGGTGGCCGCGCAAACGCTGATCGCGACCTACAACGACCTCGACACGGTGGCGGAGCAATTCGAGTCCCATCCCGACCAGATCGCCGCAGTCATCGTGGAGCCGGTCGCCGCCAACATGGGCGTTGTCCCCCCGGCCGATGGTTTTCTCAAAGGCCTGCGCGAAATCACCGAAAGCGCCGGCGCCCTGCTCGTCTTTGACGAGGTGATAACGGGATTCCGTGTCGGGCCGGGCGGTGCGCAGGAGCTTTACGGCGTGCGGCCCGACCTGACCGTCCTGGGCAAGATAATCGGCGGTGGACTGCCCGTCGGCGCTTACGGGGGACGGGCGGATCTGATGGACCTCGTCGCGCCGTCCGGTCCGGTGTACCAGGCCGGCACGCTGTCCGGGCATCCGGTCGTGATGGCGGCCGGGGAAGCGACCCTCACACAGCTCACTCCGGAGGTTTACGCAAGGATCGACGCCCAGGCGGCCCGACTCGCGACCGGCCTCGGCCAGACCGGCGTGTTCGTGACACGGGTCGGCTCCCTCCTGACCATGTTTTTTCGCGAGCTGTCGCCTCGGAACTTCAGCGAGGCCAAGGGCTCGGATGTCAAAGCCTTCGCCCGCTTCTTCGACTCGATGCTGAACCAGGGCGTGCTTCTGCCGCCGTCGCAGTTCGAGGCCTGGTTCGTGTCCGCGGCGCACGACAGCTCGGTAATCGATGCCACGCTCGAGGCGGCGTCAAGGTGAGCCGGTTCCTCGATGCGGCGCGTCGCGTACCTGTCGATTTGACGCCTGTGTGGCTCATGCGTCAGGCCGGGCGCTCGCTGCCCGAGTACCGAAAGCTGCGCGAGCGGTGGACGCTCGCAGAAATCGTCGCTCAGCCCGAGCTCTGCGCCGAGGTGACTCTGCAGCCGGTGCGCCGCCTGGGTGTCGATGCGGCGGTGATGTTCGCCGACATCATGTTGCCCATGCAGGGGATGGGGGTGCAGTTCGAGCTGGTCGAAAACGTCGGCCCGATGATCGCGGAGCCCATAGCGAACGTTGCCGATGTCGAACGTCTCCGTGTGCCTGAAGGAGCCGAGGCCGCACCGCAGGTCATCACGGCTGTCAGGCATGTAGTGGCTGAGTCCCCTGTACCGGTGATCTGCTTTGCGGGCGCTCCGTTCACGCTCGCCAGCTACCTTATCGAAGGCAAAGCTTCGCGCGATTTCCAGCGGGTGAAGGCTTTCATGTACACGCACCCGGACGCCTTCGAACTGTTGCTCTCAAAGCTCGCGCGGACCATGATCGGCTATCTCAGCGCACAGGTCGCGGCGGGCGCGCAGGCCGTGCAGCTCTTCGACTCGTGGGTCGGCGCGCTCGGCCTTGACGACTACGAGTCGCGGGTGGTGCACCACACCCGCGCGATCTTTGAAGCGCTCGCGCCGCTTGGCGTGCCGCGAATCCACTTCGGCACCAATACCGCCGGTCTGCTCGAGGCCATCTCGCAAGCCGATCCGGATGTTGTTTCCCTGGATTGGCGCGTGCCTCTTGACGAGGGCTGGCGTCGGGTCGGGTACAAAAAGGGAATTCAAGGCAACCTCGACCCGGCGGCGCTCCTGGGTCCCCGCGCCTTTGTCCAGCAGCGGACGCGTGAAGTTCTGCAACGGGCAGCAGGCCGCCCCGGCCATGTCTTCAACCTGGGCCATGGCGTCCTCCCTGAAACGAAAATGGAAAACCTCGAGCTCCTGGTCGAGACCGTTCACTCGTGGGTGCCCGCACATGTCGCGTGAACCCTTGACGGCCATCCTGTGCATGGCTTATGGCAGTCCCCTCACGGAAGCGGACATCGCCGCTTACTACACGCATATTCGCGGCGGGCGGCCGCCTTCGCCGGAGGCCCTGGACGACCTGACGCGGCGCTACCGGGCGATCAATGGATCGCCTCTCACCTCGATCACGCGTGCCCAGGCACGTGCGCTTTCAGAGCGATCAGGCATGCCAGCTTTCGTGGGCATGAAGCACGCCGCACCGCTTATCGCCGACGGCGCTGCGGAGGCGCGACGTGCCGGAATCGAAAGGTTGATCGGCTTACCGCTCGCCCCGCATTACGCTCGCATGAGCCTCGGCGGCTATGAGCGGTCGCTGCGCGAGGCATGGGATCGCGAGCTTGTTTTTGTGCCCGGGTTCCACGACCATCCGGCTTTCATCACGGCGGTGCGGGGATTGTTGAACGAATCCCTCGCCGAATCGAGCGCCGACCGCCTTTTTTTCACCGCGCACAGCCTGCCCGCGCGCATCGTCGACGAAGGCGATGCCTATGCCGACCAACTCCACGAGAGCTGCCGCTTGGTCGCGTCGGGCCTGAACTTGCCCGATTGGGAGTTCGCTTTCCAATCGGCCAGCCACACGGGAGAGCCGTGGCTTGGCCCTGACCTGCTCGAAGCGGTGGAGCAGTCGGGCGGCAAAGACGTCCTGGTCTGTCCGATCGGCTTTGTCGCCGATCACCTCGAGATCCTCTACGACCTCGATGTCGAAGCGCAGAAATTTGCGCGGCAGAAGAAGATCCGAATCAGGCGAACGTCGTCCTTCAACGCGCGGCCGGACTTCGTGGACGCTCTCGGCCAGATCATTGCGGATGCTCTAGTCCGCGTCGCTTGACAGTTAGCCCCAGAGGCGTCAACGCGTCAGGGGGTGAGGCGGCGAGATCGTCGGGCGGGCAGTCGACGAAGGAACCGGGTGGGAGGGTGAGCTGATCGGGGTCGGCGGTCCGGCTGGGTGTGCGCTCGAGGTTGGCGATGCCGAGGCGGATGGTGAGAACAGCGTCGCGGCCGTGGCGGCCGCGGATGGCGGAGATTTGGTTGGGGTCCGGTGGGCGCCTACTGGACGGGCGCTGGCCGGTACTGGAAATGCGCTCGGAAGTGCGGGCAGGGGTGTAGGGAGCGCGGCCAGCGCCTGCTGCAGGTTCGAGTCGGCCAGCGGGGACGTGGCGATGGCGGGAGTGAGCACGATGACCGTGCCTGCGACGACCAGCGCCAACACCAACCGACGTGGGCGGTCGCCGGTCATCCTCGGGCGCTGACCGGTCGTCTGCGGAGATTGTTTGAACGCCTGTCGGGACGCAGAGAGCGGGATACCTTGCGCCAGGAGGCTTGCCGCCGGAGCGCTACCCCATGCGAGGGGCCCGCCAGGCGGGCAGAGCTGCGCATACCGGCCCCACTCCGCGCGGACCAAACACTCCCACGAGCACCGACATCACCGGCAGGCCCCCGCCATCAACGATTCGGGCAACGTCCCCAGCACTGCGCGGCCCAAAGGTGATGGCGTCCGCACCTTGGGCGTGCGCAGGAAGATTCCTCGACGGGTAACCAGCGCGCTGACACACGCGCGAGCGACGGTAAAGCTGAGGGCAAGCATCACCATCGCCGCGCAGGGGACGTCGCACCACGGAGCACGGCAAGCCCTGTGCACGGTCCAACCCAGGCGAATGATCCCCGCCGGTCAAAAGGAAGATCGGCAGCGCAATAAGCACGCTGACAAGTTGACGCAGAAGCAGTGGGTGACCGCCGCCATCGGAGAGCGAGGTAGCCAGGCTTTCCAGCGCGTGGAGTTCGAAAACGACGTCACGCAGCCATCGGCATCTGGCGATAGTCGCTGAGTAACCCGCCTAGGCGGGTGCTCCGCTGGATCCGGCCAGGGGCCACCTGAAGACGATCGCTGCGCCCAGGTTGAGTTCGAAACAGGTCGGGGTAGTCACCCTCCACCACAATCGCCGCCCTGGCGACCTCGGCTAGGCGCTGCATCTGAAAAGCCAGGCCGGACAGCAAGCCGACCGAGCATGTCCGCTAGCCAGGAACCGCGCCTATCCGGAGGTGCCAGTGGTTTTTGCCAGCTCGCGCAGGTTCGTCGAGGAGTGGGCCTATCGCTTCCTCGGAGCGGCGATGGCTGACCGCACCGAATCTACATAGCTTGCGACGCGGCGGAATTGCCTTCTCTTCGGACAGCGGAAGCATTCCTCTACCGCTCCGCCCGATGTGGTTTCGATCTGATTTTCGAACCGCACAGCCTATGCATCTGCCGCCACACCGGCTGCCGATAAAGGCAAAGCGCACAGAGCGACTGGCGCATCATTCCGTCGCGCTCTCCTACGTCCCGCAGGATAGCGTCCCATTTTCCGTTTGGAGGTATGTCCGGCAATGAGCAAATGTCGTCATTTCATCGTTAAGTAGTTGACTTAACGGGGGATTTTTTGCGAGAGTGAGGCCTTCCTCGACGAAGGACAAAGGGAATGACAGAGCGGGGTCCAAAGCTTGCGTCGAGCGGAACCCAAGAGTCCATGCTGGCGCGCGGTTACCGGATGCAGAACCCGAGTAGACAGCATCGTCGGAAACGGACCGGAGTTCAGGTTCACGGTACCGGTCCCAGTCGGCACGCCGACCCGATACGCCCGCGTCGTTAAGGAGGCGGCCCACTTAATTGATGACATCGAACTCAATGGAAGTCAACGATGAGGTCTATCTCTCGTTCTCGGGGTAGATCAGCGCGAAGACCACAGAGACACTGATCGCCACTCTGTCGGAGTGCTGCAACCAGGCAGTGAGGCGGGCCTATCTGATGTTTTCTACGCCCGGCGGCTCGGTCATGCACGGCATGAATCTCTACAACGTCATGAGGGCGCTGCCGATCGAGTTGACGATGCACAACGTTGGCAATGTCGACTCGATTGGCAATGTCGTGTTTTTGGCCGGCGCTAAACGGTATGCATGCGCGCACTCTACGTTCATGTTTCACGGAGTCGGCTTCGACCTCGAAGGCAACCAGCGGTTAGAGGAGAAGTTGCTGCGTGAACGCTTGGAGACCGTTCATGCCGAGCACAAACGCATCGGGGCAATTATTCGCGAGCGGTCCAAGCTGGACGACGCCGCGGTCCAGGAGCTCTTTCTTCAACAGCAGACCAAAGACGCAGCATTTGCTGCTCACTACGGAATCGTTGATGCAATTCGCGATGTGAGCATCCCAGCTGGCGCTCCAATACTCTCCCTCGATTCCGCCAGGCCGCTCAGTGAGATCTCCGCGAACAACTTGAGTGCCATCAAGCGAGTTCCCAGATGAAGCGGTCGTATCGGTCCCAGCGCCTGTAGGGCCATTGCCAGCAAACGGTTTTGAAGACCCTTGTGGTCGTGTTGTATTCAGAACCGGCCATGAAGGGCCCTTGACCCAACGGTCCATTAACCGTTTGGGAGCCAGCCGGATCGTCTTCCGGTGACGCCGCCATTTTACCGGCGACAGATAAGGTCGATAAGGATGCCCGAGGCGGCCTAGCCGTCGCGCGAGCTTGTCCGCGCGAGCAGATCTGGCCTCTTGACCTGCCGGCGCACAACTCGAAGCTGGTGCCGCAGCAGAAGCAGCTCGGCTTCAGGGTCGCGTACTCGCAGCTTTATGTCGACGATGTCGAGAAGCAGTCGAAGGCAGGACTAGAGAGGAGGGAGCAACACTGGGATCGCGATCCTTCTTGCTTACGCAAGCTACCCCGAGTAGCCACCCGCTGACGAATAAGTGTGGCCCACCCTCGCGGGCAACGCCGACCTGGCGCTGTGTCGCGACATGAGTGAGGTCCCGACCGCGGCTACAAATCCTCGCCAGGCGACAATTCCCACGTTGACTCTTACGAGCCGGGTGCGATGATCGTTACGACCCCGGTGGATTCAAAAGGCGCAAGCCGGATGGGTTCGCCGGGGTCACTGCTTTTCGCGGTACGACCACGAATTCAAGTGCTCGATGCACCCGGCGATCAGGAAACTACGCCTTCTCCTTCCTGTGTATCCGAGACTAGGATTACCTGAGCATCGAGCGACGCTCGCGCCAAGGTTCGCGCGATCATCAGAGAGCAATGGAAGACGATCCTGACCCCACGGAAGAGCCGGAAATAAGGGCGGGCACAAGGGAAGGAAATCCCCGCACACAGGGTGCCGCGCGCGAGCCAGCAACGCAGGAGAGGATCGCCGAACGGGCATACCAGATCTCCCAATCGGAGCAAGCTGGCAGCGACGAGGAGAACTGGCTCCGGGCCGAGCGGGAGTTGCTGGAGGAGCAAGAACTGCAGGAGCCCTGAC
>Ga0066709_100000427_pt1 | contig 22127 bp, 17 predicted proteins | sample GraSoiAngelo_158_FD_79665 | JGI IMG/M metagenome (GOLD analysis project Ga0066709, IMG submission 79665) | Grasslands soil microbial communities from the Angelo Coastal Reserve, California, USA - 14_1009_16_30cm | ecosystem: Environmental > Terrestrial > Soil > Grasslands | place: USA...
GAGTGCGTGAGCCATACCTCCGGGGCGTAGCCTTGGCGATATAGCTTGGCCGCTTCCATAGCCCGCACTGGCATTCTTCCGCTGAGCACGGCAATCGCTCGTGCTTTTGCCACAGGGTCTTCGACCACCAGCCATCGACCGACGCTCGAGAACGCGGCCAGAGCCAGCGCCGTGAAGCAGCAAGCGGCGGCAGCAACAATGATCGAGCGGCGCTTTCTGGGCGGGACAAGGGCGGGAGAGTCTTGCGAAGCGGCCATGGAGAAACTTCGGCATGCTATCCCGCGGTGAAGCGGTGGTCAAATTGCCGGGGGCCCGGGTACACTCGTTGATCGGCTGAAGTGCGAAGGAGGCTTCATGCGCGCAGTGGTTACCGGGGGGGCCGGTTTCCTGGGATCGCATCTGTGCGACCGGTTGATCTCGGAGGGCTGGGATGTGTTGGCCCTGGACAATTTGGTCACCGGAGTGGACAGCAATGTCGCGCACTTGCTCGAGAATCCGAAGTTCGGGATCCAGCGCGCGGATGTTTCCAAGTACATCGACGTGCCCGGGACCGTGGACTACGTTCTGCACTTTGCCTCGCCCGCAAGCCCGGTGGATTACCTCAAGATGCCCATCCCCACGCTGAAGGTGGGGGCGCTCGGCACGCACAATGCTTTGGGCCTCGCGCGGGCCAAGAATGCGAAGTTTTTTCTTGCTTCCACCAGCGAATGTTACGGCGACCCGGAAGTTTCTCCACAAAACGAAGACTACTGGGGACACGTGAACCCCATTGGCCCGCGCGGCGTTTATGATGAAGCCAAGCGCTTTGCCGAAGCCATGACCATGGCGTATCACCGCTATCATAAAGTGGACACGCGCATCGTGCGAATCTTCAATACCTATGGGCCGCGGATGCGTTTGAACGACGGCCGCGCACTGCCGAACTTCGTTTTTCAGGCGCTGAGCGGGATGCCGCTGACGGTTTATGGCGACGGAAAACAAACGCGGAGTTTCTGTTATGTTTCCGACCTCATCGAAGGCATTTACCGGCTCATGATGTCCGACGAGCACTTGCCGACAAATATCGGGAATCCGCAGGAGATCACGCTTCTCGACTTTGTCGAACGCATCCTTAGACATTTCGACAATCCTCCTCCGATCGTGTTCAAGCCCCTGCCGCAAGACGATCCCAAGCGCCGCTGCCCGGACATCAGCAAGGCCAGGCGCATCCTCAAATGGGAGCCAAGGGTGGGACTCGCAGAAGGATTGCAGCTCACGCTGGTCCATTTCAAAGCAGTGTTTCGGAAAAAATAAGCCGAGATTCCGGATTCGACCAGGAAGTGTGAATGGGGGTCCGGCTGATTAGAAATGGAGTCGCCAAAGAGAGCAAAGCTCGAAAAGCTATTCTCTGCCGAAGGAATAATACTCGAAGCCCAGCTCGCGCATATCCTGGGGCGAAAACAGGTTTCTACCGTCGACGATGAGCTTGCGAGCCATGAGGCTCCCTGCACGCTCCCAGTCCAGTTTGCGAAAGGCATCCCACTCGGTCGAGATCAGCGCGGCATCCGCGTCGCGGAGCGCATCGTAGGGATCTTCGTGATAGTGCAACTCGGGAAACAGAGCTTTCGTCCGGGACATGGCTTCGGGGTCGCTGGCATGCACGACGGCGCCTTCCTCGAGGAGCCTCTTGACGACCTCCAAAGCCGGGGCAAAGCGAATGTCGTCGGTGTTTGGTTTGAAGGCGAGGCCGAGCACGGCGACGCGCTTGCCTTTCACCACCCATAGCGCCTGGTGAATTTTCTCGAAAAAGCGTTCGATCCGCTGTTTGTTGACGTGCTCGGCAGCCTTCAGGATCGCAAAATCGACGCCCACTCTTGCCGCCAGGTAGATAAACGCCTGGACATCTTTGGGAAAACAGAACCCGCCGTAGCCGAGCCCGGCCTTAAGAAACTGTCCGCCGATGCGCCGATCGAGCCCCATCGCGCGGGTTACTTCCTCAACGTTCGCGCCAAATTTTTCGCACAAGTCGGCGATGACGTTCGCATAGCTGACCTTTAGCGCGAGGAAGGAGTTGGAGGCGTGCTTGATGAGTTCCGCGCTGCTGATGGTGGTGACCAAAAATTCGGCTTTCTGGCCGGGCGGGCAAGTGCCGTTGTGCACCGGGCAGCGAAAACTCTTCTCCAGAATGGGGTGGTAGATTTCGCGCAATTCCGCTGCCGAGGAGGAATCCTCGACGCCCACCACAATGCGGTCGGGATGAAGAAAATCTTCAACCGCCGTTCCTTCGCGAAGGAATTCCGGATTGGACGCCACGCGGAATTGTGTATTGCTGTTTCGCGAATAAGCGGAGAGAGCCCGGCTGAGCTCGAGTCCGGTGCGCGCGGGGACGGTGCTTTTTTCGATCACCAACTTAGGCGTGCGCGCTTCCGCGGCGATCTGCCGCGCCACGTGATCGATGGCGGATAGATCCGCCTCGCCCGATTCTTTCGGGGGCGTTCCCACACAAATGAAGATGGCCTCTCCGGCGCGAATGGCTTCGCCCGCATCGGTGGTGTAGGAAATGCGCCCCGCTTTACGCGCGGAAGTGAGAATCTCTTCCAGGTGCTGTTCGTAAATGGGCACGCCGCCGGCCTGGAGCTTGGCGATGCGGTCGCGATCAATGTCCGTGCAGACGACTTCGTGCCCGGCCTCGGCAAGGCAGGCTCCCGTGACCAGTCCGACGTACCCACATCCAATGACGGAAACCCGCAAAAGAAAGCCTCCTTCGACCGGGCTTAACCGGCGCCACCCCGCGCGCTAGGGAGTTCTCTTTGTATTGTGAGCGATACAAGAAAAAGAAAAAAGCGATTCGTTTCCCTGCCCGCCCAAAAAACACCAGTCAAGATGGACAGCCTGCTCCTATCCCGGAGGAGAAAGCGGTCCGCGATTCCTGATGCTGTTTCCCATCAGCAGTCCGCGCAATCCAAGCAGCAGGAGGCGGGGCTGGCGCCGGACCAAGTTCCAAAGCAGGCGGGTGGACTCGTCGCGATGAATTTCTCCGAGCGACTCCCGCGCGGAAAGGTCCAGCAAATCCACCAGTTGCGAATAATCCTTTTGCGCAAAATGATGCAGCGCGCGGCGGATCATCCAATGCGTGCCGAGTTCACGCCGCAGCGCCGAGAGCTCCTCTCGGGAGCGTTGCTTGAGCAGCGCGCGGGCAACCCCCAGGGCGCCGCGGAATCCAGTCGATGCCGCCGACGGTTGACACCTTGACTTGCGCCGCGGCGTCTCCCACCAAATACACTTCGCCCTTTCCGATTTGCCGCCGTACCGGCACCCATCCCTGATAAACCGGAATGCGCGCCCCCTGCCATTCGAGCGGATCGAGCTTTTTCTTTTCCAGAAAATTCTCGAAGCAGCGCTTCGTGTCGCGGCCGTGCTCTCCAATCACGCCGAGCGCGGCGCGCTCGGCGGACTCCGGAATCAGCCAATAAAAATAGGGTGTATCGTCGGGGACAAACCACACGCGGGTGGTATCCGGGGGGCAGTCCTTGGGGAGGCGCACGATGGCTTGCACGAGCGGCACCGTGTCGACCGGTGGCCAGCCGGCGGCACGGGCCACGCGGCTCGCCGCACCGTCTGCACCAACGAGACTGTCGGCATGAAGCTCTTCGCGCTTGCCGCCGCTCTCGATTTCCAAGCGCAAGCCGCGCTCGTTTGCCCCCACGCCCAAGAAACGCGAATCAAAACAAAGCGAGGCCCCGGCGTGCCGGGCGTCCCGAGCAAGGGCGGCAATAAGCCGCGAGCGCTCGATAATCAGGTCCGGCTTCTTTAACGCGATTTGCGCCGAGCGTCCGTCGGTAAAGAGTTCAAAACGGCGGATTTCGTTGATGACGCTCTGCCGGGCCACCACCGCCATCTGGCTGCGGAAATGATCGGTTACGATCAGTGTGCGCGCGGCCGGTTCAAGCCGCGGCCTGGATTCCAACACACGGACAGGCCGCCCGCCCCGGGCCACGTTTGCGGCGGTGAATAGGCCGGCGGCCGAAGCACCCACAACAATGACGTTCCGCTCGGGCCAGCCGCCTGCTGGCCGGGCTTTGTCGTCTTCCACAGTCGTGTACATCCCAATGGTACGCCGTCTCTCTACACTGATTCTCGAGAGTCTACGCAAAAGATTGGATCTGCTTCTCCGCCCGACCCGTGCGGGACCCCAAAGGAAATGGGTGGGAGGGCGCTGTAAGTATACAGAAACGCCATCCAAGGACAAAGAAAGACAGTGCCAGACGGAGTTTGGAATTCTCGATCGTGAGCAACGGATCGACTTTCAGCGAGCGCGGGACGGTTCGCGCTCCTGGCGCTCATAAGGGGCCCGCTCGAGATAGGCGATGCCGGACAAGGCCGCCGCCAGCACGAGAATGCCGAGCAGCAGCGCGCCCCGCGCGGAAAGATAACCGATCAACAAGGCCGCCGAACCTCCGAGCGCCCCCAGAAGGTACACCGTGACCACGGCTCCGCGATGACCAAGGCCGAGATTCGACAGCCGGTGGGCGGCATGGTCTTTGCCGGGCGTGGCAAAAGGCAGCAACCCTCGGCGGGCACGCGAGATGATTACCAGGGTGGTATCAAAAATGGCCGCACCCAGGATCAGGATCGGAGCCAGCCAACCCGAAAAATGGGGGGTATTCTCCAAACTTAACTTTAGACCCAAAGCGGCCATCAGGAATCCCAAGAACATCGCGCCGCCGTCACCCATGAAAATCCTGGCGGGCTTGAAATTCCAGCGCAGAAACCCGGCGGCGGCCCCGAGCACGGCCGCCGCCAGGATGGTAACCAGAATCTGTCCGTTCCTATAAGCAAGGAAGGCAAAGAAGACAGAGGACACAGCCGCAACGCCGGCGCACAAACCGTCCATGTGATCGAGGATGCTGAAGGAAGCGGTAATGCCAACGACCCAGAAAACCGTAAGTGCGGCGTCCAAAAAGACGCCGCCACGCCCTTCCAGAAAAGTGCTGAAAACCTGGGCGCGAACCCCGCTCAGAAGCAAAATCCCCGCCGCGACCGGCATGCCAACGAATAGTTTTACCTGGTGATGGAGCAGGCCCTGATCATCGAGCATGCCCACTGCCGCGACCAGCGTCGCACCAATCAGGATGCCGGCAATTTGCGTCCGGGCAGGCCCATGGAACGCCAGCAAAACCGCAATCACCACGGCAGCGTATATGGGCAAGCCGCCAAGAAGGGGAACCGGCGCGTGATGCACTTTTCGCGGCCCGGGCAAATCCACCATGCCCACGCGCAGTGCGAGGGCTCGCACAGGCACGACCAACATCAGGGATGCAAACAAGGCAATGAAGAACGCGAGCAGGCCTGCGGCCATGCGTCAGGCTCCCAAGGATTCGAGAATGGCTGCCCCCACCGGGCGAAAACACCATACTGCTATTTTTGTTGCGGTTCAATCGACTGCCGCCAAAAGGATATGAAACGCCAGGGGACAGGGGCAGGTCATCGCAAATAGGCGACAAATTTCGGATAGAGTGCTCTTGCGTGTCTGCCATCCCTGTTTCCCCTCCGGCCTTATCTTTCGGTGAGCATCCTGCTGAAGATGCGCTTCACTTCTTCCTTGTCCTTGGTCGAGTAATACCAGTCGATGGTCCGCTTCAGCCCCTCGCGGAACGGGACTTTTGGCTCCCAGCCGAGCAGTTTCTTCGCCAGGGAATTGTCCGCCACGCGGTTCAGCGGACCGGTGGGCATGTCCGGACGCAGCTTGATCTCGGCCTTGTGTCCGGTAAATTCGCAAACCATCCTGGCGCAATCGATGACCCGGATGCGCTCCATGGTGCCGAGATTTATGGGCGTGCCGTCATTGATTTTTTCTCCGGCAAGGATCGTTCCTTCGACGATGTCATCAATGTAGGTCCAGTTGCGGATCTGCGTGCCGTCGCCCCAGACTTCGAACGGATTCTGCCCCAGGAAGGCGCGCGCAATCATGGCGATGACCGCGTGATTCTCCACGCCTCGCGGACCATACACGGTAAAGTAACGGCAAGAAGCGCCGCGCAAACCGTGCTCTTTGGCATAGGCCTGCAGGGTGAATTCACCCATCAGTTTGGCCCAGCCGTAGGTGTTGTCCGCGTCATTGGGGCCCTTGGTGAGGTCTTCGGTGAGGTAGAGTTCCTTGTGGATATCGGACTGCAGAAAGTTGGGGTACACACAGCCGGAAGAAGCAAAGACCACTTTTTTCACTTTGGCTTTCAGGGCCTCGGCAAAGATGAGCCCGTCCAGAAAAAAATTCGACGCCGGGCCGGCCTGGTGCAAATCCACATAACCGCGGCCACCGTGGTCGGCGGCAAGGTGAAAAACCACGTCGACGCCTTCGATCGCCGCCCGCGCTACGCCCGGTTCGCGAAGATCGGCTTCGAGGAAATCCACTTTACCTGTTCCGAGGTGATGACGGATATTGCCCAAATGTCCGCTGGTGAGGTCGTCAACGATTCGGACTTTCATGACTCCTCGTGCGATCAGATGATCGGTAAGGGTCGACCCGATGAACGATGCTCCCCCGGTTACCAGCGCGGTCTTTCCCGCCCAAAACGATTCGGTTGTGGCCACTCCTCGTCTGCCTCCTGATTCTCTAGCGCGCCCGGATGTGTTCGAAAATTTCCAGATATTTCTGAAGCTCGGCCACTCTATCATAGGAGGGTGCGGCGGCCCGTGCCGCCGCTTCCATCGATTGCAACTTCCTCCCGTCCGCCATCAAGTGCCGGATCACGCTGACGAGTTCCCCGTGGTTGTCAGGATCGGCAGCTACCGCAAAGCCTTGCTTCACGCCAAGCGACCGAACGTCGCTTTCCCGGGGAGCTACGGCAACAATCGGTTTTCCGGCCGCCAGAATTCCGTACATTTTGCTTGGGACCACCACTCCTTCCAGCCCACGCTTTACGGTGACTATGTGCGCGTCGGCGGCGGCCAAAACCGAGGGGATTTGTGCGGCGGGGAAATAATCAAGAAAGCGTATGTTGTCGGCCCCCGCCGCCGCCGCTTGGACCGCCGGCCGCTCGGCGCCGTCGCCCACAAAAACAAATGCAACCCCCTCTTTAGAGAGCTTGCGGGCCGCGGTCACGAGCGTATTCCATGCGCCGTAAAATCCCAGGTTGCCCGCATGAAGCAAAACAAACGAAAAACCGCCGCGGATCGCGCGGATCACTTCGGGATCGCGAGGGGGCAGGGATTTCCCGGGAGGAGGAATCTCGGCGCCGTCGCGAATAACCACTATTCGCAAGGGCGCTACTCCCTTCGAGATAATTCGCGCGCGCATGTCTTCACCAAGAACGATGACGCGCTCGGCGCGTCCGAGAGCCCAGCGGTTGAGCCTCTCCCAGATACGCGTCAGCGCACCAGGCGCGACGATATTGCCTCCCACCGCCATGTCGGGGTACAGGTCCCGGATGTTGTAGACATACGGTTTTCGCTTCAGCATGGCCAGGAACGCTCCGACGATTCCCTGAAATGGCGGGTCGGTCATGGCCAGCACGACATCGCAATTAAGGAAGAGCGCGCGCGGCAGAGCCAGCATCACATAGCTCAGGTAATTCATCAGGCGATTTTTCATGTTGAACCGTGGAAACTCCGTTGACCCGGCGCGGATGATGCGAACCAAGTCCACATTTTCCGTTTGGTAGGGACGCCATGGATGCCGCTCGGTCGGGTCGTAGGACGGCCGCCCGCAAAGCACCGTGATGCGGTGATGGATCGAGATCGTGTCCACCAACGTGTGGGCCATCTTTGCGGTCGCCGAAGTATCCGGCGGATAGTAAAGATTCAGGAGAAGGATCTTCAATCGTTTCTAGCCCGACAGCAATTCGAGACGGCTTAAATGATTAGTCGTATTGCGCGCTTATGTCGAACTGTTTCTTCTTGCCGCAATCCGTCTCCAGCGAGAACTCTCCGGAGGATCCGGAACGGCTGCAAGCCGCAGTCTGCTATTCGCCAATCACATTGGACCAAGCGGGCCATCCGCTTCCGACAAGCTTCAGCCGTTCACTCGCCTTGGCGGGTAATCAGCAAATCGCCCAGGGCCAGGGCGTCCATCTGTGTGCGCTCGAAGCAGTCGATGGCCTGTTCGGGGCTGCAGACAATCGGCTCGTTGTCGTTAAACGACGTGTTCAGCACGACGGGAACACCGGTGAGGTCACGGAACGCGGAAATCAGCGCATGGTAACGCGAGTTCGCTTCGCGTGTGACGGTTTGCAAGCGCCCGGTGCCGTCCACGTGGGTCGGCGCCGGGATTTTCTCGCGCTTCTCCGGGCGCACGGGATAAGCCAGCGTCATGAAGGGCGAAGGATGCGACTTGGCAAAATATTCCCCGGTGGCTTCGGCGAGGATCGAAGGCGCGAAGGGCCGGAAGCTCTCGCGGTGCTTAATGCGGCGGTTGAGAATTTCCTTCATCTCTGGCCGTCGCGGATCGGCAACAATGCTGCGATTACCCAGGGCCCGTGGACCCCATTCGGCTCGTCCCTGAAACCAGCCGAGGATTTTGCCTTCCGCGATGATGGCCGCCGCTCGCCGCATTAATTCCTCTTCTTGAAGTTCACGAACCACGCAGCCTTTTTGCGCCAGGCCAGAAGAATCCACGGCGCGGCAAATTTCTTGGTGCGAATATTCCGGGCCCCAGTAGGCATGATCCATCACAAACGAGCGCGGCTGGCCCAGAACCTGGTGCCAGACGATGAACGCCGCACCGACGGAGAGCCCGCCGTCTCCCGCTGCTGGCTGAACGTAAACCTGCTCGAATGGCGTGGCCTCAAAAATCTTCCCGTTGGCCACGCAGTTGAACGCCACGCCGCCGGCCAGGCACACCGACTTTAACCGAGTGCGTTCGGCAAACCTCCTCAACATTCCCAGATAAACCTCTTCGAGCCGCGCCTGCAGCGAAGCCGCCAGATTCCTGTGGCGTTGCTCGAGAGTTTGATCCGCAGCGCGCGCCGAGCCAAGCCGTCTTTCCATCCCTTCGGAAAACAATTTGCCAAGCCTGGGCGTTTTGTCCGCTTCCGCCCAGGACATCTCCGGGCCGGTGCGATGGTGCGAAAAATATTCCAGTCCCAGCTTAAAACCGTTTCCTGCGGAGCCCTTCTCAACGCGCAAAATGTCATGGAACAGTTCCAGCTGTTCGGTCTGCCCGTAGGCGGCCAGCCCCATGACTTTGTATTCGTCGCCAAACTTCAGGAAGCCCAGGTACTGCGTCACGGCGCTGTAAAACAGACCCAGGGAGTGCGGAAACGCAATGGCGCCCTCGATTTTCATACGGCTGCCGCTGCCAATCCCCCACATGGTGCTTGCGAAGTCCCCTAGCCCATCCGCCGACAGCAGTGCTGCCTGTGCAAATGGCGAACAGTAAAAACTGCTCGCGAGATGCGCCTGATGATGTTCGATGCGATGAAATTCCGCGCGGATCCTGTGCAAGTCGCCAGCAAACGTCTCGGCCAGCGCTTCCGGGATGCCCTGAAATTTCAGGAGGACTTTGGCGCGTCCGCGCGCGAACGAGGGCATGCGCAGCGCATAGAATATTTTCCTCCCCAGCCGCGCGTAGGGGTTTCGCGGCACGGCCACGTGGTCGATTTCCGCGAGCGTCAAACCCGCCTTTTTCAAACAATAGCGGATCGCTTGCGCGGGAAATCCCGCGGCATACTTGACGCGGTTAAATCGCTCCTCTTCGACGGCGGCGACCAGACGGCCGTCGCACACAATCGCCGCGGAAGCGTTTCCGTGGTAGGCATTAATCCCGAGGATGTTCATCGCGCGATCAACCGAGTGTACCTCAACAGCAGGTTCATGCGGCGAGATGCCGGCGGCACCACTCGTTCAGAACGTAGAGAGACCAAGGACGCGACCAGGTGGTTTTCGCCTCGAGGAAATCGTGCCAGACGCCGGCGATTCCGCCGGGGCGCAATCGACGCGCGAGAGGCGGCGCGGGATCTGCGAAACTCGTTTCCAGCCTTTTTCGCAGCGGTCCGCGCAACCATTCATCCCACGGCAAAGTAAAGGTGCGTTTCTTTAGCCCGAGAATTTCCGGCGGCAGCAAATCGCGAATCGCTTCGACAAGCAATGCTTTGTGCACGCCCGGCCGGTGACGCGAGGCGTCCGGCAAAGCCTTCACAAATTCCACCAGCGGCGTGTCCAGCAGCGGGAGGCGGACTTCCAGCGATTGCGCCATGCTCACGGAATCCGTGTCTCGCAGTAGCGTGCTCGCCATGTAGCTGCGCATCTCCAGCCAGGAGACACCCCCCACGGCTTCCAGCCGGCGTGCTTCGTCCGCGGCTCTTTCGAGCCATCCGAGCCATGTCGGTTCCAGCGTCACGCCGTCAAGGCTGATGGTGCTGGGGCGGAATCGCGGTTCAATGATCTTCTCCAATCTTCCCGGGGGGAAAAGCGTGCGTGAAAAAAAATACGGATGGGGAAGCGAATCGGGAGAAACCCAGGCAGCCGCCGCCTTGCCTCCTGCATCCGGCGAACCTCGCTTCCCGGCGAGGGCCGCCACAACAGGTTTCGCCAACCGTCTTGCCACTGCCGGCACGAACCATGCAGTACGAACCAGTCTGGAGAGCCGCGGCGTATTCGCAAACGTCGGATACCCCGCAAAAAGCTCATCGCCGCCCAAGCCGGAGAGGGCTACTTTCAGCCCCACTTTCCTCGCCGCCCAGGAAACAAAATAGGTGTTCACGCCGTCCATCGTGGGCTGGTCCAGTGCCCGAAGGGCCTCGTCAATGCGCTCCACGATTGCTCCGCCGTCCAGCGGCACTTCGGCGTGCTGGGTTCGGTAGCGGCTCGCAACCGCCCGCGCGGCTTCGCCTTCATCAAATGCTGCGCCTGGGAAGGTCAGCGTAAAGCTCTGAATCCCCGTCGTCGCTTTAGCCGCCAGCGCCGCGATGGCTCCCGAGTCGAGCCCGCTCGAAAGGAACAAGCCCACCGGGACATCCGCGATCAAATGCGCCCGCACGGCGTCTTCGAGCATCGGACGCAACTTCTTGGCGGCGGAAGCGAGGTCGCGCGGTTTCCGGGTGTCCTGCGCCGCCGGGGAAGCCGCGGGATCCCACCACGGGCGCGCGCGCGGTACGCGACGGCGCTCGGGAACGTGCAGCAGCACGCGGTGGCCCGGAGGCAGGCTGAACACTCCTTCGACAAGCGTTACCGGCTCGCTCACGCTCCCAAAGAGCAGATACGATGTCAGCGCGTCGGGCGACACGTTTTTGGGAGCCGCGCCTGCGGCGAGCAGCGCCCGCATTTCCGATGCGAAGGCAAATCCCTCGGGCGTTTGCGTGTAATAGAGCGGCTTAATTCCCAGGGGATCGCGCGCCAAAAACAGAATCGGCGCCGTCGCGTACCGCTCCCGCAAATCGAGCAGGGCAAACGCAAACATCCCACGGAGTTCGCTGAGTGCGTCTTCTCCCCACTCTTCCCATGCGTGGACGAGAATTTCCGTGTCCGATTGTGTTCGGAAGCGATGCCCGCACAGGCTCAGGCGCTCGCGCAGGTCGCGGTAGCCGTACAGCTCGCCGTTGAACACCACGGCGACATCCCTGGTTTCATTCCAGATGGGTTGCTGGCCTCGAGCCAGGTCGATGATGCTCAACCGGCGCACGCCCAGCGCCAGTCCGGGCGCACGCGGTTCGCCCACAAGGAATCCTTCTTCATCCGGGCCGCGGTGCCGCATCGCCGCGGTCATCGCCCGCACTCGCGCCTCCGCTTGCGTATTACGCGAGGTGAAGGCGACTCCGCAGATCCCGCACACGCTATTCTTTGATCTCCGGCGTTGAGAAGAAGGCCGTTCCCGCGCGGATCATGTGTTCCCGAAAATGAAAGCGCGCGATCCTCAACCGACGGTCCGCGTACCACGCGAGGCGTTGCCGGAGCAACAGCAAGAGAACGAAGGCCACTCCCGCAAGCACCAGGTAGAAAAACGATTCGCGCTCGAGGAGCAGGCTCCAGTCCACCGCCTCCTCCCAACCCGGGTAGAGGAAATCGAAAACCTTTTGCAAATGGCGCCCTCCGATCGGCAACCGCGACAGCCGGACATGCGCCACGCTCTGGTAGTCATACTGAGGAGGATAGCCGGAAACAGCAGCTACCGCTTGCGCGAACTTTGCCGGATCCTGCAACTCTTTGCGTGTCAGGAAATGGCCGTTCGCATCCTTCATTATCATCCGGTAGCTAGGGTCAACGACGATCCAGCGCTGGTTAATCAACACTTCGGCTACCACATGCTTGGTCATCCCATCGCGCGAGAGCAGGAGCAAGCGGCGCACCCGAAGATCAGAGGCTCGCGCAAGATTCAAGAAAGCGTTCGTGGCCGTCCCGCACACCTTCAGGAGTTGTGCGTAGTTGAGAGTGGTCTGTGGATCGCGCGTCGGAAGGGTTGCGGTGTTTGCGGCGATCCCCCGCGAAGGTCCCGCTCGCATCCAATCCAGAATGGCCTCGACTCTTTCCTCCGGCGGCGCAAAGTTTGGAACAATCGCGTCGGAATACCCGTCGAGATACCGTCGAACGGAGAACTCCCTGACTCCGGAATAAACGACGGCAAGGAGCGCAAGGGCAAGCAGCAGGTTCGCGCTCCACCAGACCGCGCGAAAAATGGGATGGCGAGATTCAGGCACAAGCCCTATACCAATTCCTCAGTTTCTCCCTGTCCCTTCGGAGAGATGCACCGAGCGTACAAGCGCTCCATCTGGTGGACCGGCTCCCCCCAACCGAGATTCCGTTTGACTTTAGCGCATCCGGCTTCAAGATGTCTACGGAGTTCCTCGTCGGTCAAAACGCGAGAAAGCACCTCAGCCACATGGTGGGCCTCGTGCCTTGCCACCATACCGGCTTGGTTTGCGAGCAGCGGCGCGATCCCGCACTGTTCGGTCACAATCACCGGCGTCCCCGATGCAACCGCCTCGGCCGCCGTATTCCCGAAGTTTTCGTGCTGTGAAGGAAGGACAAAAACATCGGCGTCCCGGTACGCCGCCCACTTGTCCTGGCCAAATAGCGGCCCGGCAAACTGGACCTCCTGGCTGGCGTCGAGCTCGGCTGCCATTTCGACCAGTTGCGCTTTTAGCCCCAAGTCCGGTCCCGCAAACACCAATCGCAACGGCATCCCGGCGCGCCGTTTTTTCACTTCGGCAAAGGCTCGCAACAACAGATCAGGACTTTTTTTGGAAGATAGCCGCCCCAGAAAAAGCACTACTCTGGCTTCCGCCGGAATTCCCCATTTTTTTCGAAACAGGCCTCGCTCCGGCCATGACTCGGGCGCTTCCACGCCATTTCGCCGCATGACCACCTTCGCACCAGCAATCCCTCCCGCCGTCAGCTCTTCCATCTCCTGCTCCGAAGTCGCCACGACCGCGCTTGCTCCCTCGAGCATTCGCGTTCCCCATACGCGGTGATACATTCGCTTTAGCCACAAATTCCGCACGATCGGAAGAAACATTCCGATTGGCTCGACGACGTACGGCATCGCGCGGTTGCGGCAAGCCGCGGCCACCGCCGGACCGAGCAGATCGTACAGCCCAAAAATGTGCGCGACGTCGAATTGTTCCAGCCGCGCCCGGCAGTACCGCTGCACCGCCGGGTTCCAGCTTACTTGCCGGTAATGCAGCCAGGTCGGAAGGTAAATCGCCTCGACACCGTTTTCCCGGCGCCGCCAGCCGAATGGAGATCGTTCCGCTCGGTTCTTCTCTGCGGTCGCGACCGCGTGTTTTTCTAAGCCCCAATCTGCCGTAAGCACCGTCACGGGATGCCCACTGCGCGCCAAACCTTCGGCGAGAGCGCGCACTTTCACGGGCGGCCCCCCAAACTCCAGAAACGGGGCGTAGGTCTCCGTGACGTTCAGGATTCGCATTGCTCGCGCAGGATCTTTTTCAGGGCTTTCGCAAAGTTATGGAAGCGGTATTCATGGTCCACCGTTTGCCGGCCGCGCGCGCCCATTTCTTTGGCGTGCTGCGGGTCGGCCAGCAGCGTTTGCAGGGCCGTCGCCAGTTGCATGGGATCGCCGTGCGGCACTAGGTAGCCGGTGACGCCGTCCTGAATCAGCTCGGGCGCTCCCCCGTGCGTGCCTCCGATCACCGGTTTGCCGCACGCCATCGCCTCCAGGTACACCAGGCCAAATCCTTCGCCGCGGCTCGGCAAAGCAAAGATTTCACAAGCTGCGTAGCACGCCGCCAATTCCTCGTTGCTCAAGCCGCTGAGAAAATGCACGTGGCGATCCACGCCGTTTTTCTCGGCAAAATCCTCGAGCCACGCGCGATCGTCTCCCGATCCGGCAAGCGCCAAATGCAGCTCGGGCCACATGGTCAGAAGCCGCGGCAGCGCGGTAATCAGCGTGTCCATTCCTTTGTAGCGCTCGCTCGCCACCCAACGCCCGGTGGTCAGGATGACCCGCCCGGTGGGGAAGTCTTTCGGCGGCTTCGGAAGAGGATGGGCCGCCAGCAGCGCTTCGAATTGCGGGTCGAGCGCCCAGGGCAGCACGCGAATCCGCTCGCGCGCCACCTCTTGTTGCACGGCCACGTGCTCCGCGGTGTCCCGGCTAGGTGCCAGCACGACGTGGGCGCGCCGCAGCGCGTCTCGCCGCAGTCGTCCCAGGCGTTCCCAGACTTCGACGCCGTGCGTGCAGACAATGGTTCTCATCTTTGGCGCCACCAGGCGCATCAACTGCACCACCGGCGAGAGATTCGGATGCCCCGCCAACACGAGCTTGGCGTTGCGCTTGGCTGCCCGCAATGCCGTCACGGCGAGGCGCCCTTTGGACCTTTCGCAGCCCGTAAACACAAATTCCCGGCCGCCCACTGCCCCGCGGTGCAGTTTTGGGGTGTCGTTCAAGCTGAGCAGACGGCAGTCCCACCCGCGGCTGGAAGCGAACTCGGTCAGCACCGCCGCTAAATGGCGCCCCACGCGCTGCACCCCCCCGGGTGCATCCAGTTCTGGGAACAGGCCGATAACCACGCGCTGAGTCTGCCAACTGGCGGGCCCAATGGCAAGCCCAGGTCTTATCATCTCCTCGGTGCCTCGAGCAGCGGCGCGAGGTCCGTCAGGCGTTCGAGGTAAACATCCGCGGGATACGCCGCGCGGTCGTGCGTCCCGAATCCGTAATTCACCGCCGCTACGAGCGTCCCCGCGTTCCGCGCGGTCTGCACGTCGACTTCGGAATCACCGACCATCATGGTTTCCCCGGCCGTCGCGCCAAGCTCCTCTACAATTTTTCTCGCGCCCAGTGGGTCAGGCTTCTTGGTTGCAAAACTGTTCCCGCCATAAACCGTGCGGAAATATTTCGCCAGCTCCAATCCTTCCAAAATCCTTCTACTCACGCGCACGGGCTTGTTGGTCAGCACCGCCATGGGAAAGCCGCGCAGTTCTTTGAGCGCCTCGGCAACTCCGGGATACGGGCGCGTTGCATCGAGCTTGTGCGCTTCGTAGTGTGCCAGGAAAAACTTGAGCGCCTGTTCGCGCTCGTCTTCCGTAGCCCCGTTTCCCAGCGCACGGGCGACCAGCGTCGGCGCTCCGTGCCCGATATAGCCGGAGATGGTTTCTTCGTGCAGCCGCTCGCGCCCCATCTCTACCAGCATCGCGTTAACCGAGCGGATAAGGTCTTGTTTCGAATCAATCAGCGTGCCGTCCAAATCGAAGATCAGCGCGCGAACCCGAGAGAAATCCAAAGCTGCCATAGAGGATTTATTTTAATATGCCAGCGCTTCCACCGCCGTGATCTAACTTTCAGGATGGTGTACAGGTTCGTGAAACTTGCCGAAGGAAAGCGTTCGGTACGTTCAGTCATCGCCTAGGCAACTGCCCTCATTTCCGGCGTCCCGGCGTTTCCCGTTTTTCGGATTTCTCCGCTCTTCGCGTAAACTGGAAGGCTTCGCAGTTGGCACTTCACGTTCCTGGAGACCGCATGGCTCAGGTTTTTCCCTTTCGCGCCTTTCGCTACAACCCCACTCTTGTCCGGTTCGAAGGCGTCCTCACCCAGCCTTACGACAAAATCACGCCGGCCATGCAGGACCGGTACTACGCTGGCGATCCCCACAACCTCATTACCGTTGAAAAAGGCCGCAGTCATTCAAGCGATACGACGCAGAACAAAGTCTACACTCGCGCCGCCGCCGCGCTCTCCGACTGGATTCGCGGTGGCATTTTGCGGCAGGATCCTGCGCCTGCCTTCTATGCTTACTCTCAGGAATACACGGTCCCCGGCACGGAAGAGCGCCGCATCCGCCGCGGCTTTATCGGCGCCGGCCGGCTCGAAGAATATTCCGCCGGCGTGGTTTTTCGCCACGAGCAAACTCTCTCCGGTCCCAAGGTCGACCGCCTCGAACTCCTTCGCCACACGCAGACGCACACCGGCCAGCTGTTCATGCTCTACGCCGATCCGCGGCGGCGCGTCGATGAGATTCTCGCCGAAGCGGAATCTTCGACTCCCGATACCGAGCTTTGCGACGAATACGGCGTCCTCCACCGGCTGTGGATCGTCTCCCGTCCCCGCGACATCTCTGAAATTCAGCGCGCCATGGCCGAGCGGAAGCTGGTCATTGCCGACGGCCACCACCGCTACGAAACTGCCCTTGCTTACCGCGACGAATGCCGCGCCAGCGCTCGGAAAAGCGATCGCGACGCGCCGTTCGAACGCGTGATGATGACCTTCATCAACACCTCGAGCGAAGGCCTCACCATTCTTCCCACGCACCGCATTGCCACGCGCATTCACGATTTTTCCTGGCCTGCGGTGCGCCGGCACCTCGAACCGTGGTTTGCCGCCGAAGCGTTTCCTTTCTCGAACGACGCCGAGAAAGCCGCAGCCCGCAAAAGATTCCTCTCGTTCCTCGATAGCGCCCGATCGCGGCGCGCCATCGGAGTCTACCCCGCAGCAGATTCACAAAGGCGCGCCTTCTGCCTCCTCACGCTCCGTGACCGCGCGAACCTGACCCAGCTTCTTCCTCATGTCTCGCCGCTCCAGCGCGAACTTGACGTCGTCTTGCTTCACGAAGGAATCCTCGAGCCCGCTCTGGGCATCACGCGGCAGGCGGTTACCGCGGAAGCCCATCTCACTTACGAACGCGAAGCGAGGGCCGCTCTCGACGCCATCGACTCCGGGCGCGGACAGATCTGTTTTCTTTTGCGTCCGTGTGCCGTCGAGCAAGTCATGAAAATCGCCACTGCCGGCGAAGTCCTGCCGCAGAAATCCACCGACTTTTATCCCAAGCTTCTGAGCGGTATCACCATGTACGGCGTCGGCTCGTCTTCTTGACCGCTGCCGCCTCGGCCTGCGGTCTCTCCCCGGTCTTTCCCCCCTTGTGCGCCAGGAGCGAACTGGCGTAGAGTAGCGCCCCTATCCCCGGACGCATCGCCGGCCTTCGCGTCAGGTAGAGCGAACGGAGCATTCATCATGTCTGGTTCAATCAAGCGCGTTTTTTTATCTCTTCTCGCCATTCTTTTGGCTTTGTTCTCGCCCGCGGCTTACGCGCAACCGGGGGTCACCACGCACGCCGGCAGTTTCCCCGACGGCGCCACCTATCTCATCGAAGTTCCCGGGAACTGGAACGGCACGCTGTTTCTCTATAGCCATGGCTATGTGCTCCCTGGCAGTTCCAATCCCGCCTTGGACGTGGGCGACCCGTTGACACGCGCCTTTTTGCTGGACGGTGGTTTTGCGCTCGCCGGCTCATCCTACGCCACCACCGGCTGGGCCTTACACGAAGCTTTCCATGACCAAATTGCCGTGCTCGATGTTTTCAAGCAGCTGGTTGGTCCTCCCACGCACACCATCGCCTGGGGCCATTCCCTTGGCGGCATCATCACCGCAGGCCTCATCCAGCGTTACCCCGACCGGTTTGACGCGGCGCTTCCCATGTGCGGCGTCCTGTCGGGCGGCGTTGCCACCTGGAACACCGCCCTCGATTTCGCCTTCGCGTTCAAAACGCTGGTCGCGCCCGGCAGCGGCTTGCAGCTTGTCGACATCACTGACCCCGTCGGCAATCTCACGCTCGCCGAAGGGATGCTCACATTCGCGCAAGCCACACCGCAGGGCCGTGCGAAGCTAGCCCTGGCTGCTGCCCTCGCCGACGGACCCGGCTGGTTTGTCCCGACTTCCCCGGAGCCCGCGGCCACCGATTATGCATCCCAGGAATTCAACCAGTTCTTGTGGGCATCCACCACCGACTTCCCGTTCTTCTTTGCTTTTCGCGCCGAACTGGAATCTCGCGCCCGGGGCAATCCTTCCTGGAATGTCGGTGTCAATTACCGGTCCCTGCTTGCTGGTTCCATCGATCGCAACGAGGTTGTTGCGCTCTACCAGCAGGCCGGCCTGGATCTCGACGCCGACCTCGAGGCCCTTCAAGCGCAAACACGCGTCAGCGCCGACCCCGAAGCCGTTCACTATCTTGCATCCAACATCATTTTCGACGGTCAAATCCGCATCCCCGTGCTCACCATGCACACCAAGGGTGACGGCCTCGTTCTGGTGCAAAACGAATCCGCCTACCATACCGTCGTGACGGAAGCGGACAACTCGGCCTTCTTGCGTGAGACCTTCGTCGATCGCGCCGGCCACTGCACTTTCACTCCCTCCGAAACCATAACCGCCGTGCAATCCCTGCTGACGCGCCTGGACACCGGAACTTGGGGGCCACTCGACGCAACCACCATGAACGCGGCCGCCTTCGCCCGTGGTCCCGGGTCGAACATCGTCATTTTGCCTCCACCCCCGGGCTCGTTGCCCGGCACGCCGCCGATCATCCTGCCGACACCGCCGGCTTATTTCGACTTCACGCCAAGCCCATTCCTGAGACCGTTTGACGCTCTGCTTAGCCACGTCGGTGGGGTGGAAAAGCACCGGTCGAATGACCCGGAACGACACACGGCAATTGAGGATCGCCGCGATTAGCGTGGGGAGAATGGCGCGGTGCAGACAGGATCGGACTTGTCAACCGCCGCTTTGTCCGACGAGGGTGTGAAGAATCCGTGTCCTACTCTACCAGCAGATTCATAAATCGGACGATGTCCGCCTGCTCGTGGTCTTTTTGCGTACTCCGCTCCGGGCTTTCCGTCAGCGCCGCCAGCCTCTGTGCCAGGACGCGCATTGCTCGGTCACGCGGCACATACGCAATCTCGTTTCCTTGCACCATCGTCCAGCCCTTGTTCGTGCGTTCGAGTTCCAGTTGATGGTCTTCCCAGCCCGGTTGCGGCGCCATGCGCTCGGGAGTTAGCGCTGCCACCGTTTGCAGTTGGATCTGCGCCGTGCCGCGTTTTCCGTTCAGCTCCACGCCGCTTACCTGCAGTTGCCGGTAAACCACCACCGGCCGTTCCAGTTTCTCCAGGTTCGATGCGCGCAGGATTTCGCCGGCCTCAAGGTTCGCCGTCTCGAGCGCGGCCGACACGTCCGCCGTTTTCGGCTGCTTCCCGCCGGTCAGAATCGGCCAAGAGCGTGTTGGCGAGGAGTTTTCCACCGGCGATTTGTCGAGCGCGCCCTCGCGGCGCACCCGGCCGGCTGTCGTGGCCGACGCGGTTTTCACCGCTCGAAGACTCGGCTGATTCTGCAATCCGCCGAGGACTGCCTGCTGCTTCGGTGGCGGCCCCGACCGGCCCGCCGTTTCCACTGTTCCACTGTCGCCTTTAAGTGGACTGGGGGTTAAATACCGGTAAAAGCGCGGATAGCCCCGCGCTTGCCAGTAGGTCGAACCATAGTTTTGGATCTGCGTCCCCGCACTGACGGAGCTGAAAAACGAATGATCCCGTGGACTCACCACGATGCCCACGTGCCCGCGCCACACGATCAAGTCGCCCGGTTGCGCCGTGCGCACCAGCCAAAAGCTCCCTGTTCCGACGTAAAGGTCTACCGAGGTGGCGTAGGGATAAGGGTACCCCGCCTTCTGATACAGAGTGTGCACCAGATGCGAGCAGTCCGGAGCCAGCCCCTCTTCGTCGTCCGCCCAGGAAATCCCTTGCGCTAGCGCTTGACCTTCTTTCAGGCTGAGTAGACGGTAGCCAGCCGGAATTGCGGGGGCTCGCCTCGTTGGCCCCTGCTCGCCGTACGCCGGCTTTGCCGACGGTTGACGCTGTCGGCCTGCCGGTTGCTGCCCTGAGGTCTGCGCTTGACTTGCGCCCGCGAGGAACACCACGCCCGGCATAACCGCCGCGAACCACAGGGAGGCGAAATAGAGCCGCTTTCGCATCCTCCAAGCTTAGACGAGCGTTTTTCCGGGCGCGCCACCCCTGTGGTCAATCAATTACCGTCCCTCGGTACAGGCCTCGGAAGGAGCTCTTTCCACACCTATCGAGTCCTAAGTTGCAGAAAAAAGGAACGTTAAGGCCGGCGTGGCGTGGCCGAGACCTGCACCCGCCCGTGCCGCGCCTGAGGGCCGGTCTTGCCTCGAGTAATCTCTGCTTCATCTTCTGCGCCTGTTGATCGAGAAAAACCATCCGAGCCAAATGCGTGCTGGTCAGTTCGTCCGCGGTCCAGCGGGCCTGCATGATGCCTGCCGCCGCATGCGAATTCGTGCCCAGCAGAAGGTGGCCTAGTTCGTGCGCTGCCACGTGGCCCAGTAGAGTTGCAACATTCGTCCCATCGCTCCTCTCGAGCTCCTCCATGGGCTCGTAAAACAGGTCCGCAAGACACCCGATCCCGTCTTGCCCCTGAAAGGAGATCCCCATGGCCTCTCCTTTCAGGCCGGCCGACTTTCGCACGATCCGCAAGTGCAGGTGCGTCGGAAATGCCAGCTCGCGGCACGCTCTCGAGGCTTCCTCACTTGCCGCAGGCATCTGGCAGTTCAGCCAGTTCACCTCAATTCCGGCCCTTTGAAAAATTCGCGATGCCGTCTGTTCCGCTCGGCTTAGCACTTCCCCCGGCACGTCCGCCGGGTTGTAAACCGAAACGGTCACCTGGGCATTTTCTTCGGTTAGACCGTTCTTTGTGTCCTTTCCGCAGAGGCTCGTGTCGAGCAGAGTCAGGAGCACGACAAACCAAAAGTACCGCGAAAGCGTCTTTGTAACCATGGCGCGCACCTCTCCGGGTGGCACCAAAAATGGTTTAAGTGAATAGATATCTCAATGACGCGGAGAAGGCGCGCATCTCATTTCCCGATGACGAGATAACCTTCCTAACGTCAAATACATAGGACGAGGAATGGCGAGCAATCTCCGGAAACTTTCTTCTAGATCAGTCGTTACTACCAAAGGAGCTCCAGGTTGGTAGGGACGATCCACATGCCATTCAGCGAGGTCCATCGCGGCGTTATTCGCTTTGGAGTCTTTGAGGTCGACCTTCCCGCGGGCCGGATTCGCCGCAACGGCTTAAGGGTCCACCTCCAAGACCAGCCCTTCCGGGTTCTGGCCATGCTCCTTGAGCGCCCCGGCGAGGTCGTCACTCGCGAAGACCTCCGCGCCCGCCTGTGGCCATCCGACACCTTTGTCGATTTCGACCACGGTCTCAACGCCGCCGTCAAGCGTCTCCGCGACGCCTTGGGCGACTCGGCAGAAAACCCCCGTTTCGTCGAAACCCTGGCTCGTCGCGGCTACCGCTTTCTTGCACCGGTCGAGCTTCCCGGCAAGGCGCCTCCCGCAGGGCAGACCTCCGTCATCGCAGGATTGCGCTGGCGGTTTTTGGCGGTTGGCTTCCTCGTGGTCATCTCGGCGATTGGCTTCGGGCTGCACCTGGGCATGCGCGTTTCCCGCGCCCTTCAGCCGGCTCTCCCCAAGGAAATCCGGTTGACCGCCAACTCCCCCGATGTCCCGGTTTATTTTGCGGCACTCTCTCCCGACGGCCGCTATCTGGCTTACATCGATCCTCGAGGAACTTTCTTGCGCGAGATCGGCACCGATGAATCCCACGCCTTGCCGCTCCCCGAGGGTTTCCGCGTCCATCATTTGAGCTGGTATCCGGACGGAACTCACTTGCTCGCCGAAGCGGTGGCTGGCCAGGAACAGCGCCCGAGCTTGTGGAACATTTCCGTGCTGGGTGGTGCGGCGCGAAAATTGGTTGCCGGTGCCGAAGCGGGAAGTGTATCCCCGGATGGCAAGCAGGTGGCCTTCCTGCGCGGCGACAAGTTTGATCATTCGGAGATTTGGCTGGCCGATACCGACGGGGGCGGGCCGCAGGTGGCGGTCGAGGTCCCGGGATTCGTGGTTGGCCCGCCCGCGTGGTCGCC
>Ga0066709_100000428_pt1 | contig 22127 bp, 21 predicted proteins | sample GraSoiAngelo_158_FD_79665 | JGI IMG/M metagenome (GOLD analysis project Ga0066709, IMG submission 79665) | Grasslands soil microbial communities from the Angelo Coastal Reserve, California, USA - 14_1009_16_30cm | ecosystem: Environmental > Terrestrial > Soil > Grasslands | place: USA...
CCGCTCACGTCCTTGAACCGCAGCGGCGTCCCCGGCCCCAGGTTCTCGAGCACCTGGATCGGCTCGGCGTCCCTCGACAGGCTCCTGACCGGAATCGCGCCGTTGGCGATCACGAGGTCCGGGTTTCCGTCGCGGTCGAGGTCGGTCCAGGACGCGCCCCAGCCGGACAGGCTCGTACCGAGGATCGAACCGAAGTCCGCGCGGCCGTCCAACAGAGACCGGCCGCCGGTGCTGTGGAAGACCGCGTGCTGCTGGTTACGGGCGTTCGTGACGAAAAGGTCGCTCCGCCCGTCCCCGTCGTAGTCGCCGCTCGCGACGCCCATCCCTGCGTTCGGGTCGGCCACGCCTTCCGCCGCGGCCCGCTCCTCGAACCTGAAGCCGAGCCGCGCCGGATCGGCCTTCGCTCCGCCCGGCCACGCCACGTTGGCGTACAGGCGGTTCGGATCCTCGTCGTTGGCCACGTACAGGTCGAGCCGGCCGTCGCGGTTGAAGTCCGTGAACACCGCGCCGAGGCTGTGGTCGAAGCGCGCCGTCTCCAGTCCGGCCTGCCTGCCGACCTCGCGGAATCTCCCGTGACCGACGTTCAGGTAGAGCAGGTCGCGCACGCCGGCGAAGTTGCCGGGGAAGCCGGAGTCCGAGTTCGGGATCGGCGCGTTCAGATCGGTGTAGCCGGCGACATAGACGTCGGGGCGGCCGTCGCCGTTCACGTCCGCGACCGCCGCGCCCGCGTACCAGCCGGGCGCGGTCATCCCGGCTGCGCGGGCTCCCTCGGAGAACCTCCCGCCGCCCTTGTTCCAGAGCAGCTTCAGTCCCGACGCCGTGGTGACGACCAGGTCCGTGCGGCCGTCGCCGTTGAGATCCGCCGCCGCGCAGCCGTCGCCGCGCACGGCCAGGCCCGCGTGCGACCTCGCGGTCACGTTCACGAAGTGTCCGCGCACGTTGCGGAACAACGCGCTCCGCGGCAGTCCGCCGCGCTTCGCCCAGCGTGACGCGTCTCCGGCCGAGTACGAGTTGACGACGAAGAGGTCGAGCCAGCCGTCGTTGTTGTAGTCGAGCCAGCAGAGGCCGCCGCCCATCATCGCCGGCGGGTCGAACGAGACGCCGAAGCGGAACGCGCCCTGCCGGAAGTCGAGCCCGACCTTGCCCGCGACGTCCCGCAGCTGCGCGGCAGCGCCGCCGGCCGTGGCGAGCGCGACGAGCGCGACGAGGACAGCGAGTCTTCGCATCAAACGTTCAGACGCCGCTACGCGTCGATGGTCAGGCTCTCGATGTCTCTCGGGTACTCGGTGAGGATGTCGATCCCGTCGGGCGTGACGACCACGGTGTCGGAATGGCGGAAGCCGCCGAGCGCGCCGTCGTAGAGGCCGGGCTCGATCGTGAACACCATTCCCGGCTCGATCCGCGTGTGGTCGCCGACGTCGAGAAACGGCGCCTCGTGGTTGCGCAGGCCGATGCCGTGGCCGACGTGCTGCCGCCAGTACGGCAGGAGGTCGTTGGCCTCGAAGTACCGGAGCACCGCGGTGTCCACGTCTGCGCACGTCACGCCCGGCCGCAAGGCGTCGAATGCGACTTGCTGGGCGGCGACCGTGTGGTCGAAGAGGCGCCGCATCTCGTCCGTCGGCTCGCCGATGATCATCGCCCGCTCGAGCTCGGCGTTGTAGCCCCAGATCGGCGCGCTCGTCTCCGTGACGAGGACGTCGCCGTCCTGGAACTCGATGTTGTGCGCCACGGCATGGGCCCACGAGCTTCTGCGCCCGATCTGGCCACGATAGCCCGCCGACGCGCCGTCGGACGATCCCTGCCGGCCTCCGAACGACGGGCCGAGCGCGTCGAGCATCGCCAGGGTCGTCTCGTGCCCGGCCTGCAGGCTCGCCTGCGCCTCGGTCACGCCTGGCCGCGTGTATTGCTGAAGAAGGCGGTGCGCGTGCTCGCACCAGCGCGCGCTCTCCCTGATCAGCGCGATCTCGGCGTCGCTCTTGCGCACCATCAGGCTCTCGATGAACGGCGCGAGGTCGGCGACGGCAGCCCCGGCGACCTCGCTCAGGGCCGGCCCCCCGTAGCCGAGGATGCCCGGGTAGCCGTCGTTGTCGGCGCCGAGTTCCCCGCGGACGCCCATGTCCTGCAGCACCCGCTGCAGGATCCGCATCGGGTGCTCGGTCCCCGGATACTCGGGATAGGACTCCACGCGCTCGAAGGCGGTCTCGGCGCGGACGCGCCCCACCTCGAACTCGGGCACGAACACGGCCGTCTCCCCCGAGGCGCTCGAGACGAAGGCGACCGGCCGCTCCGTGGCGAGGAAGCCGAAGCTCGTGAAGTACTGGATGTACTTCTCGTCGAAGAGGACGTAGCCGGTGAGCCGACGGCTCGCGACGTGCTCCAGGAGCCGCTCGCGCCGCTGCTCGAGCTCGGCGGCGGGGATGCCGGTCGTCCGGTTCTCGAGCTTCATCGCGTACGAGCCTACTGCGCACGCTCGTGAGCGCAAGGTTAGTGTCAGCAGCCATGAAGACCTCACTCGGAATCTGGGCCATGGGCCCGATGATCACGCGCTTCGTTCCCGGCGGCTACAAGCCGGACGAGGCGGGGGACACGACCGTCGAGCGCGTGCGGCGCGCCGTCGAGGGGCTCGGCGATCTGATCGACGACTACGAGTTCCACTATCCGCAGGAGCTCTCCGACGAGAACCTCGACGAGATCCGTGACGCACTCGGCGGGCACGGGATCTACGTCGTCGCGACGGGGCTCCACCTCGACCCGCTGTTCGCGCGCGGCGGGCTCGTCAATCCCGATCCGGCCATCCGCGACGAGGCGGTTCGGCGTACGGTCGCGGCGGCCGACTTCGCCGGCCAGATCGGCGCCCAGTTCGTGATCTGGCCCGGCGGCGAGGGCTACAACTACCCGTTCCAGACACCGTACGCCGACAGCTGGGCGTGGCTGATCGAGGGCATCGGAGCAGCGGCGGAGACGTGCAGGGAGCACGGCATCCAGCTCTTCCTCGAGCACAAGAACTCCGAGCCGGCGATGAAGATCCTGATGCGCAACATCGGGATGACGCTGCACGTGATCCACTCGCTGCGTGCGCAGGGTCTCGACAACGTCAAGGTCAACATGGACTGGCAGCACCTGATCATGAACGGCGAGTCGCTCGGCGAGTACGCGGCGATGCTCGCCGCGCAGGGGTTGCTCGGCCACCAGCACGCGAACTCCGGCTGGGGCACGTTCGACGACGACAACATGGTCGGTGCGACGGCGTTCATGGAGACGCTGGAGCTCGCACTCGAGCTGCGGCGCGCGAACTACGGTGCGAACGGGGAGCGGCTCGGCTTCGACCTCTATCCGTACACCGAGGACGCTGTCGCCGCGGTGCGGCGCTCCGTGCTGCAGTGGCGGTTCATCGACGGAGTTGCGGCGAAGATCGACGACGCGGCGCTGCGCGAGGCGCAGAACGCGAAGGACGCGGTGCGCGCGTACGAGCTCGTCTACTCCGCCCTGGGCGGGGAATGATCTGAACGCCCTGATCTTCGACCTCGACGGCACGCTCGTCGACACGGTGTACGCGCACGTCGTCGCGTGGCAGCGGGCGCTCGACGAGGCGGGGATGCCGATCGCCGCGTGGCGGATCCACCGGCGCATCGGGATGAGCGGAGGCCTGTTCGCGCGCGGAGTGGCGCGGGAGCTCGGCCGTCCGCTCGCGGGCGAGGAACTCGAGGAGATCCAGCGCCGGCACGGCGCGATCTTCTTGGAGCTGCTGCCGGACCGGCGGCCGCTTCCCGGCGCTGTCGAGCTGCTCGCAGAGCTGCGCGAGCTCGGAATCCTGCACGGGATCGCGACGTCGGGCCGCCGGCCGGAGATCGACCGCTCGCTCGAGGCGCTCGGCGTCCCCGCCGACACCGTCGTCGTCGAGCGGGGCGATGTGCGGCGAGCGAAGCCGGAGCCGGACCTGTTCGAGACGTGCGCGGAACGGCTGGGCGCCGACCCGCGCGTCTCGTACGTCGTCGGCGACGCCGTGTGGGATCTGCTCGCCGCGCGCCGCGCGGGCATGCTCAGCGTCGGGCTTCTGAGCGGCGGCTACGGCGAGGACGAGCTGATCCGCGCCGGTGCATTCCGGGTTTATCGCGACGCCGACGAGCTTCGGATCTCGCTCGACGAGCTGGGAGTGCTCCCGTAGGCGGCGAGGCGCAGGAGCTCGCCGCGGCGCTCGTCGCGATCGAGTCGACGAACCCGGATCTGGTTGCGAACGGAAGCGGCGAAGGCCCGGTTGCGAGTTTCGTCGCCGACTGGTGCCGTGCCGCCGGACTCGACGTCGAGGTCTCGGACGCGGCGCCGGGGCGTCCGAACGTCGTCGCGGTTGCGCGAGGCAGGGGCGGCGGCCCCTCGCTGCTCCTCAACGCGCATACCGACACGGTCGGCCTCGGGGGCTCGCGCGGCGCACTCGACGCCGTCGTGGAGGACGGGCGGCTCTATGGACGGGGCAGTTACGACATGAAGGGCGCGCTTGCGGCGGCGATGCTCGCAGCTTCGCGCGCGCGCAACCTGCGCGGCGACGTGATCGTGACGGCCGTCGCCGACGAGGAGGTCGCTTCGGTCGGCACGGAAGCGGTTGTGCGCGGGATCGAGGCCGATGCCGCGATCGTGTGCGAGCCGACGGAGGAGCAGGTGTGCATCGCGCACAAGGGCTTCGTCGCGTTCGAGCTGGAGACGCGCGGCGTCGCGGCGCACGGCTCGCGTCCCGATCTCGGCATCGACGCGATCGCGCGAATGGGCCGCGTGCTCGTCGGGATCGAGGAACTCGACGCACGTCTGCGCGCCGCACCGTCGCATCCACTCCTCGCGAGCGGCTCCGTCCACGCGTCGCTCATCGAAGGCGGGCAGGAGTACTCGAGCTATCCCGAGCGGTGCCTGCTCAGCGGGGAGCGGCGAACGGTTCCGGGCGAGACGGTCGAGCAGGTCGAGGCCGAGCTGCGCGCGCTGCTCGGCTCGCTCGACGGCTCCGCCCGCGTCGTCTTCTCGCGGCAGCCGTTCGAGATCGCCCCGGACGAGCCGCTCGTCGAGCTCATTCGCCGGCACGCGGGCGGCGCGATCGCGGGCGCCGCGTTCTGGGCCGACTCGGCGCTCCTCGCGGCCGCTGGGATCCCGACGGTGCTGTTCGGCCCCCGCGGCGCCGGCGCGCACACCGAGGAGGAGTGGGTCGAGCTGGCGAGCGTGGAGCGCTGCGCGGATGTGTATCTCGCGGTCGCGGAGGAGTTCTGCGCCTGATTCGGCACGCTTCGGTCACTGCTGCGCGGTCATGATCGGATCGTGTCCGACGATCTCGCTTCGCTCGCGTACGAGGCTGCGCTGCGGAGCCTCGACAAACAGGAGCAAGTTCTGAGTGAAGTCCGAGCCCGGACTGGGACGCTCGTCGCGGTCTCGGCACTCGCCGCGTCATTCCTCGGCCGGCCGGTCCGTGATCATCCGCACGCGACGGCGGTGCTCTTGATCGCCGTGATTGCGTTCGCCACTTCGGTTGCCCCCGGGCTCTACGTCGTCGTGCCGAAGCGCGACCTGATCGTCTCGCTCTCCGGAGTCGCGGTCTACGAGGGTCTGTTCGAGTTCGGCGACGACATGGAAGAGGTTCGTCGCAGGCTCGCATATGAACTCACGTATTACCGCGACGAGAACACGCGGATTCTCGGGAAGCTCTTCGGTGCGCTGCGAGTCGCAACGGTGGCGCTCGCTGTCGAAATCCTCTGCCTCGTCGCCGTAGTGACCGGTACTCTTGCGTGAGCGTGAGCGCTCCGACAAACAAGCCGAATACGCCCCCACCGCCTCCGCCGCGGATTCCGGGTCTCGGCGTCTCGGAGACCGGCGCCAGGCATGGCGGCCACACGGAAGGGTCGTTCATTTCGCGATGGGTCGAAGCGCTCGTTCGAGCGCTGCGTGCCCGTCCGTAAGCACCGGCTCGCCGTGCGTGACGAGAATCAGGTCGACCGGCAGGTCGAGCAGCGGGAGCAGCGCTTCGCGCAGCTCGTCGTGCGCGATCGAGGAGTAGCGCAGCCACGACGGCGGGCACATCCGCACGCCGCCCGCCTCGTCGCCGATCAGCCGGTCGCCCGGGACCAGCGCGCGGTGCTCGGGGATCCAGACCATGGTCTCGCCGGCGCCTCGGATCTCCACCGGCTCGACTCCGCGAGGCGCGGCGGCGGGATACCGCGCGCCGACCTCCCCCTTGCTGCGCTCGTGTCCGGGCATCGTGGTGACGAGGGCGACGGGCCGTCTGGCGACGATCGCGTCCAGTGGCCTCCAGTCGTCGACGAGCGGATCGACGAGCACGACGACATCTCCGGCGTCGTAGGCGACGCAGCCGACGTCGCGCGGCCAGTCGCCGGGACTGTCCTTCTCGGCGCCGGGCTCCCACTCCGGGTGCGGCGCGGTCCACCGGTAGAGACCCGGACGGAGCTCTTGCATGGCGGCTGATCCTACGCTCGTCGGTCTCGACGTCGGGACGACGGGCGTCAAGGCGATCGCGATCTCCACGACGGGCGAGGTGCTCGCCCGCGCAGAGCGCGGCTACCCGCTCTCGATTCCGCAGCCGGGCTGGGCCGAGCAGGATCCCGAGGACTGGTGCGACGCGGCGCAGTCGGCGCTCGATGACCTCAGCGTCGAGGCCGCGTCGATCGGGCTCTCCGGCCAGATGCACGGCCTCGTCGTGCTGGACGGCGGCGACCGGGTCCTGCGTCCGGCGATCCTCTGGAACGACCAGCGGACAGCCGCGGAATGCGCGGAGATCGAGGAGCGCGTCGGGCTCGCGCGCCTGATCGAGCTGACCGGGAACCGCGCGCTGCCGGGCTTCACCGCCCCCAAGCTGCTCTGGCTCCGCAACCACGAGCCGGAGACGTACGCGCAGATCCGGCACGTCCTGTTGCCGAAGGACTACGTGCGGCTACGGATGACCGGCGAGCACGCGATCGACGCCGCCGACGCGTCGGGGACGCTGCTCTTCGACGTCGCGCGCCGGCGCTGGAGCGAAGAGGTCTGCGACGCCCTCGGGATCCCGACCGAGTGGCTGCCGCCCGCCCACGAGTCGACGGAGATCGGCGCTGCGGGCGACCAGGCCGCGGGCGCGCTCGGCGTCGGCGTCGTCGAGCCGGGAATCCTTTCCGTCGTCCTCGGCACGTCGGGCGTCGTCTTCGCCGCACTGCCGGAGTACCGTGCCGACCCGCAGGCGCGGCTGCACGTCTTCTGTCACGCGGCGCCGGGCTCGTGGCACGCGATGGGCGTGATGCTCTCCGCCGCCGGCTCGCTGCGCTGGTTCCGCGACGAGGTCGCGGGCGAGAGCTACGACGAGCTGACGCGCGAGGCGGGGGAGTGGCCGCCCGGCGCCGAGGGCCTGCTCTTCCAGCCGTACCTCGCCGGCGAGCGGACACCGCACGCCGACCCGAACGCGCGCGCCGCGTTCGTCGGCCTCTCGCTGCGCCACAACCGCGGCTCGATGGTGCGCGCGCTGCTCGAAGGCGTCGCGTACGGGCAGCGCGACTCGCTGGAGCTGTTGCGCGAGCTCGGCGCGGAGGCGGACGTCGGCCGCGTGTCCGGAGGCGGTGCGCGCAGCCCTCTGTGGCTGAAGATCGTCTCCTCGGTGCTGAACGTCACGCTCGAGCGCACCGCCGCAGAAGAGGGAGCCGCGTTCGGCGCCGCGCTGCTCGGCGGCGTCCGCGCCGGGATCTTCGCCGACGTGCACGAGGCCGTTGCGGCCTGCGTCCGCGTCAGGGATAGGATCGAGCCGGATCCCGGCTGGGCGGCCGTGTACGACGAGGGCTACGCGCGATTCAGGAAGCTCTATCCGGCACTGCGACCACTGGAAGACGCATGAGACTCGGCATCCTCTCGACGGCGAATATCAACCGCAAGGTGATCCCGGGCGCGAAGGAGTCTCCGGTGGTCGACCTCGTCGCCGTCGCGAGCCGGTCGCAGGAGACCGCCGACACATATGCGCGCGAGTGGGAGATCCCGACCGCGCACGGCTCGTATGAGACGCTCCTCGAGGATCCGAACGTCGACGCGGTCTACATCTCGCTGCCGAACTCGCTGCACGTCGAGTGGTCGGTGCGCGCGCTCGAGGCCGGAAAGCATGTGCTCTGCGAGAAGCCGCTCGACCGGCGGCCGGAGGAGGTCGAGCGCGCCTTCGACACCGCCGGCCGAGCGGGGCGGATCCTGATGGAGGCGTTCATGTACCGCCACCACCCGCAGACGAAGCGGCTGAAGCAGCTCGTCGACGAGGGCGCGATCGGCGAGCTCAGGCTGATCCGGGCGTCGTTCAGCTTCCCGCTCGACGACATGCAGAACGTGCGCGCGCTGCCCGAGCTCGACGGCGGCGGCCTCATGGACGTCGGCTGTTACTGCGTCAGCGGCTCGCGCATGCTCGCCGGCGAGCCGGCGACCGTGAGCGGGCGACAGGTACTCGGCCCGACGGGCGTCGACTTCCGTTTCGTCGGGACGCTGGTCTTTCCCGGCGACGTGCTCGCGGCGATCGACTGCGGTCTCGATCTCCCGGACCGCGGTGGGCCGCTCGAGGCGATCGGCTCCGAGGGGACGCTGCGCGTCGAGAGCCCGTGGCATTGCGTCGACCCCGGGATCGAGCTCATGCGCGCCGAAGGCGCCGAGCGGATCGCGATCGAGGACGTCGACAAGTACCGGCTCGAGCTCGAGAACCTCGCGCGGGCGATCCGCGGTGAGGAGCCGCCGCTGCTCCGCCGCGAGGACGCGCTCGGCCAGGCGCGCACGATCGAGGCGCTCTACCGCTCGGCCGAGGCCGGCGGCGGCCCCGTCGCGTTGTGACGGGCTACCAGTTCGGCGGTCGCTTCTCCAGGAACGCTCTGAGCCCCTCCTGGCCCTCGTCGCTCGTGCGACGCTCGGAGATCCAGCGGGCGGTCTCCGGTCCGTCGGGGCGTTCCTGGACCAGGCGCTTCGCCCAGCGCACGGCCTTCGGGCCCGCGGAGAGCAGCTCGCCGACGACGCGGTCGACGGTCGCATCGAGGTCGGCGCCGACCTCGTGCACCAGCCCGATCCGCAGCGCCGTCTCGGCGTCGAAGCGCTCGCCGGTCAGGAAGTAACGGCGAGCGGCGCCCGGTCCGATCTTCGCCAGCGCAAACGGCGAGATCACCGCCGGGATGATCCCGAGCTTCACCTCCGAGAACGCAAACTGTGCGTCGGTCGAGGCGATCGCGATGTCGGCGGCCGCGACCAGTCCAGCGCCGCCGCCGAGCGCGTGTCCCTGGACGCGGACGACGACCGGCGCGGGGCAGCGGTCGATCGCCTCGAGCATCCGCCGGAGCGCATTCGCGTCCGCGACGTTCTCGTCGAACGAGAGGTCGACGGATGAGCGCATCCAGTCGACGTCGGCGCCGGCAGAGAAGCTCGCGCCCTCGCCCGCAAGGACGACTGCGCGCGTGCGCCCGACGTCGACGAACGCCTCGGCCAGCTCGGCGATCAGCGCAGCGTCGAACGCATTGCGCCGGTCCGGCCGGGCGAGCGTCACGCGTAACACGTCGCCGTCCCGCTCCACCCTCAGTGCGTCCACGGCCGCACAATAGAGTTGCGTCGTGCTCCGAGGCGCCTTGGCAGCCGCGGCGACGCCGCTCCGTGACGGCGGCGACGCATTGGACGAGGACGGGTTCGCGCCGTACGTCGAGTTCCTCGCGACGGGGGGGCTCGACGGGATCCTCGCCTTCGGGACGACCGGCGAGGGGATCCTGCTGCTGCCCGACGAGCGGCGCCGCGCTGCCGAGCTCTTCGTCGACGCGGCGCGCGGCAAGCTGCAGGTCGCCGTCCATGCGGGTGCGCAATCGACGCGCGACACCGTCGCGCTCGCCGAGCATGCAGCATCGATCGGCGCCGATGCGGTCGCGGTGATCTCGCCGCCGTACTTCCCGCTCGACGAGGACGCGCTGCTCGCACACCTGAGCGCGGCTGCGCACGCCGCCGAGCCGGTGCCCTTCTACGTCTACGAGTTCGAGCGCGCGAGCGGCTATGCGGTCTCGCCGGCCGTGCTGCGCCGGCTCCGGGAGGTCGCGCCGAACCTCGTCGGGCTGAAGGTCTCGGATCAGCCGTACGAGAAGTTCGAGCCGTACCTGCGCGAGGGCCTCGACGTCTTCGTCGGCCCGGAGGCGTTCATCGGCCGCGGGATCGGCAGCGGCGCGGTCGGCGCCGTGTCCGCGCTCGGCAGCGCGTTCCCGGAGTGGGTTGCCGCGGCGGTGCGCGAGCGCAGCGACGGCCTCGGCGAGCTCCGGCAGGTCGTCGAACGCTTCCCGCGCCACGCGGCGCTGAAGCGGGTGATCGCGCGGCGCGGAGTCCCGATCCGCGAGGACGTGCGCACGCCGCTGCGCGGGCTCACCGACGACGAGCGGCGCGAGCTCGATGCCGCGGTCGAGCCGTGGCTCGGATAGTCGTCGCGGGCGCCGGCGTCGTCGGTGCGTCCGTCGCGTACCACCTCGCCCTGCTCGGCGCCGACGACGTCGTGCTGGCCGACCGGGAGACGATCGCGGCGCGCGCGACGTCGAAGGGGATGGGCGGCGTCCGCCAGCAGTTCTCGACCGAGGCGGAGGTGCGGCTCGCCCAGGCGAGCATCGACTTCTTCGCGTCGCTCGGCCCGGAATGCTTTCTGCAGGTGGGCTATCTCTTTCTCGCGACGACGGAGGACGGACTGGCGCAGCTCGACGAGCGGCGGGAGCTACAGGCCGAGCTCGGCGTCCCGGTCGAGCGCGTCGACGCATCGCTCGTGTCTGGTTTGCGGGTCGACGACGTGCGCGGCGCGGTCTTCTGTCGAACCGACGGCGTCGGCAGCCCGGTCGCCGTCGCGCGCGAGCTCGTCCGCCGCGCCGTCGAGCTCGGCGTCGAGCTCCGCGAAGGGACGCGTGCCGAGGAGTTGGACGCCGACATCGTCGTGATCGCGTGCGGCGCCGACTCCGTCGAGCTCGGCGCGAAGCTCGGCGTCGAGCTGCCGGTCCGGCCGCTCTGCCGCCAGCTGCTCGAGACCTCGCCGCTCGACCTGCCCGCCGACCTGCCGATGACGATCGAGGCCGAGTCCGGGTTCCATTTCCGCCGCCGCGGCGACCGGCTCGTCCTCGCGATGACCGATCCGGAGCCGCGCTGGACCGACGAGGAACGCGTCGACGAGAGCGTGATCCCGGACCGGCTCCGGCGGCTCGCGCACCGGTACTTGCCGGCGGCGGGAGCCCGGATCGAGAACGCGTGGGCCGGCCTCTACGACATGACGCCCGACGCGCATCCGATCGTGGACCGCGTCGCCGACGGCGTCTACGCGGCGTGCGGCTTCTCCGGCCACGGCTTCATGACGTCGCCGGCCGTCGGCCTCGCGCTCGCGCAGGAGATCCTGCTAGGAGGGGCGGACCTCGACCTGTCCCCGTACCGGCTCGAGCGGTTCGCGGACGGCGCTGTCTTCCCCGAGACGCTTCTCCTGTAGATCCCACGCGAGTACGAAGAAGAGCGCGACGACGAAGAGGTCGCGCGCGAGCAGCAGCCACGACTCCCGCGCGCGGAACTCGAGCGAGAGGTGCCAGTAGTCGCGCGGAAACCAGAGCTGCGTCAGGACGAGCGACGCGCCGACGAGCACGCGGGGCCACCAGCCGCGCACGAGCGCGACGACCGGGACGAGCCAGATCATGAACTGCGGCGAGAAGACCTTGTTGAACGCCATGAACGCGGCGATCGCCGCCGCGGCCGCGACGACGAGCCGCTCCTTCGTCGCCGGGCCGCGCGCGAACGTCCACACGACCCACACGATCGCGCACACCTGGGCGATGCTCGTGAGGACTGCGAGCACGCTCGCGGCACCGGTCTCGATGTTCTGGGAGCCGTGGTCGGACTTGAGCACCAGGTGGACGTCCGCGACGTGGTGCGCGGCGAGCAGGAGTGCGGCGCCGAGGCTCTCGAGCTGCAGCGGCCGGCCGAGCTGAACCCCGAACGCGTGGGCGAAGCCGCCCGGGGAGATCACCGCGAACGGGAGGAAGATGACGGCAGTGACGCCGACGACGAGCGCAAGCCAGCGCAGCGCGGGCTCGCGGCCGCGGCGGCGCCAGATCCACGCCACGCCGACCGGGACGAGCACGCCAGGATAGAGCTTCACCGCGATCGCAACGGCGAGCAGGACGCCGGCGAGCGCGTCCCGCCGGAGCAGAAGCGCAGCGAGCACAGCGGCGGTCAGCGCGGTCGGTAGCAGGTCGAACCGCGACAGGAGCACGTTGCCGAGCAGGAGCGGCGAGAACGCCGCCAAGCCGAGCGCGGCCGCCGTCTCGAGCGGCGGCGCGCGAAGCGCCGCGAGTCCGAAGCCGACGAAGACGACCATCGCGATGCCGCAGCCGGCCATCCATTTCTCGAAGGAATGCCCGAATGTCCCGAAGTCGCCGCGCTGCGCGGTCAGCTCGGGCGCGACGAAGGCCGCGAGCGCGCCCGGCGGGTACTCGAGCTCGAAGTCCCGGTACGGAACCTTGCCGGCGGCCATCTGGTCGCCGTAGCCCTGGTAGATCATCGTGTCGATGATCTGGTACGGCGAGTACCAGAGCTGGTGAAGGAGGGTCCACGAGCCGAGGAAGACGAGGCACGCGGCGGCGGTTGCGCCGAAGATCCTGCGATTCGCCGCGTCGAGCCGCAGCACCCACGGCACGAGCTCGAGCGCGGCCGCGAGAACGAGCACCGCGAGCGCGAGCACGAGAACGAGCTTCGTGTGGCGCAGCGCAAACGGAAGCGCGGCGAGCAGCAGCGGCAACGCCGGAAGCGCGCCGCGCAGTCCGCGCCGCCACGAGTGGACGGCGCACACCGCGAGAGCGACGACGAGCGCCGCCACCGCAAGACGCCCGAATCCCTCCCGTGCCTCGCGGTCGATGCGGACCGCCTCGGGCGCGAACCGCACGAGCGCGACCACGCCGATGACCGCGACGGCGGCGATCCCGGCGCGGCCGTTCACTCGATGTCGAACTCCTCGCCGATGACGGGGTCGACGCCGATCAGCTCGACGACCCCCGCGATGTCAGGCAGCTCGTCGCCGAAGGAGATAAGGCCGAACCGCTCGCCGACCTCGTTCGAGATCCACGCGTCACCCTCGGGCAGCTCCGGCAGGTGCTGGCGCAGCTCGGCGAGCGTCGTCTTCGAGTCGGCGAGGTTCCAGATCAGGATCCGCGCCGGCACCTACTCGCTCTCGGGCGGACGCGGCAGCTTCGCCAGGACGGCCTTCGCCTGCCGGAGCACGTCGACCTCGTCGTGGCCGAAGTCGTCGAGGTAGGCATGGAGCGCGGAGTAGAGGATCCGGAGTTCCTCGTCGGTGAGCTGGATCGTGTGCATGGCCGAAGCTTAAAGAGCCGCGTCACATCCTGAAGATCCCGAACGTCGTCTCGGGGATCGGAGCGTTGAGTGCGGCGGAGATCCCGAGCGCGAGGACGCGGCGCGTGTCGAGCGGGTCGATGATGCCGTCGTCCCACAGCCGCGCCGTCGAGTAGTACGGGTTTCCCTCGGCCTCGTAGGTCGCCCGGATCGCCTCCGGGTCCGCGTCGCCGACCATCGTCAGCACCGTCGCGGCCTGCTCGCCGCCCATCACGGAGATGCGCGCATTCGGCCACATCCAGAGCTGCCGCGGCTCGTACGCACGCCCGCACATCGCGTAGTTGCCTGCGCCGAACGAGCCGCCGACGACGACGGTGAACTTCGGCACGGCCGCGTTCGCGACGGCCATGACGAGCTTCGCCCCGTCGCGCGCGATCCCGCCGGCCTCGTACTCCGCGCCGACCATGAAGCCCGTGATGTTCTGCAGGAAGACGAGCGGGATTCGCCGCTTGCAGCAGAGCTCGATGAAGTGCGCGCCTTTCTGCGCCGACTCGGCGAAGAGGACGCCGTTCGAGGCGAGGATCCCCACCGGGTAACCCTCGATGCGCGCGAACCCGGTGACGAGCGTCTCGCCGTAGAGCGCCTTGAACTCGTCGAACCGGCTGCCGTCGACGATCCGCGCGATCAGCTCGCGCGCGTCGAGCTGATGGCGGAAGTCCTCGGGGATCAGGCCGTACAGGTCCGAGGGATCCACGGCCGGCGGCTTTGGCTCGGCGACGGCCCATGGGGGCACATGGGCCTGTGCATGTGTACCCATGTGCAGGTTCCGGACGACGGAACGCGCGATCGCGAGCGCGTGTTCGTCCGAGAGGGCGTAGTGGTCGGCGACGCCCGAGCGCCGGGCGTGCACGTCCGCGCCGCCGAGCTCCTCCGCGGTCACGTCCTGACCGGTCGCGGCCTTCACGAGCGGCGGGCCGCCGATGAAGATCGTCCCGGTTCCTCGGACGATGATCGTCTCGTCGCTCATCGCCGGAACGTAGGCGCCGCCGGCGGTGCAGGAGCCCATCACGACAGCGAGCTGCGGTATGCCGGCCGCCGACATCTGCGCCTGGTTGAAGAAGATCCGCCCGAAGTGGTCGCGATCGGGAAAGACTTCGGCCTGGAGCGGCAGGAACGCACCGCCGGAGTCGACGAGGTAGATGCACGGCAGCCGGTTCTGCGCCGCCACCTCTTGGGCGCGCAGGTGCTTCTTCACCGTCAGCGGAAAGTACGAGCCGCCCTTGACGGTCGCGTCGTTGGCGACGATCACACACTGCCGGCCCTCGACGACGCCGATCCCCGTGACGATCCCTGCGCCAGGCGCCGCGCCGTCGTAGAGATCCCAGGCGGCGAGCGCATTCAGCTCCAGGAACGTCGAGCTCGGGTCGACCAGCCGGTCGATCCGCTCGCGCGCCGTGAGCTTGCCCCGTGAACGGTGTCGTTCGACCGCCGCCTCGCCGCCGCCGCGAGCGACCAGCGCCGTCCGCTCCCGGACCTCTTCGACCAGCGCCGCCATCCGCTCGCGACGGCTCCGGAACACCTCCGACTCGTGCTCGACCTGCGATGACAGCACGGCCACCGGGTGAGCGTATCCGCTGATCCGGCTTCCGCCCGCACCCGGCCTGCGCGCTCGCCCGTTTCCTCTTCGGAGGGCCTATGCAGGAGGAACGCACGACCCAGCGGTTCGGCCCGTCGGCGCAGACGGCGGTGCTCGAGGACCCGACCGGGCGGCGCGCGCGTCGCTTGCGGCGCGCCGGCCGCGTCGTCTTCGTGCTCTTCCTCGCCTGGCTCCTCGCGATCGTCCTCGGCGGACTTGGACTCGGACCGGTCGCGCACGTCCCGCTCTTCCGCATCCTCCGGCCCTCGCCGGGACCGCCGCCCGCGCCGCTGCCCGCGCCACGCGTCCCCGCACCCGCAGACCTCCTGCCGGCCGCGCCCGCGCCGGCGGCCGTCCGCCGCGCGCACGGCCTCGGCCACGTCCGGCGCGCAGCGCCACCGGGGCTCGCGAAGCCGCATGCGCGTCGCGGCAAGAGCGGCTCGGCTCCGGGGCGGACGAAGCCGCACGCGAAGCCGCGCGGGAAGTCCGCCACGGCGCCGGGGCGGACGCGCACGACCGTCGCGACCTTCACGACCGTCAACGGCAGGGGTAAGCGCAACGGACGGCCTCAGAGGTAGATGCGACCGCGGAAGCAGAGAGAGCGGCGCCGCCGCTGGCGCGCGCCCGCGCACTGGCGGCTGCTCACCTTTTGCCTGTTCGTCGTGCTCGTCACGGTCCTCTTCCAGGGTTATGCGACCCACAGGATCGGCGCGAGCGCGGAGCCACACGAGCCGGCCGGCGCCGCGGCGCCCCTTGCGCACACCCGTCCGGTCCTGATCGCGCGCGGCGACGGCCTCGTCTCCAGGCAGCCGCCGCCCGGCCGCCGTGTGGCGCTCACGTTCGACGACGGCCCGGATCCGCGCTGGACACCGAAGATCGCGACGCTGCTTCGCCGTGAGCATGTGCGCGCGACGTTCTTCGTCATCGGCAGCCAGGCGGCACGCCATCCGGACATCGTCCGCAGGCTGGTGCGCGACGGCAACGAGATCGGCAACCACACCTTCACGCACGTCGCGCTCTCGAACGGCTCGTACGGCGAGCGCAAGCTGCAGCTCGACCTGACGGAGGCCGTTCTCGTCGGCATCACCGGGCGGTACACGCGACTCCTCCGGCCGCCGTACTCGGCGACGCCCGACGCCGTCACGCCCGTCGATGAACGCGACATCGCGCAGCTCGCCGGCGACCGCTATGTCGTCGTGCTGGCGAACTACGACTCCGAGGACTGGCGGCGAGGCGCCGTCGAGCGGATCGTGGGCCGCGCGAGCCCGCCGGGACGAACCGGCGGGATCGTGATGCTCCATGACGGCGGCGGCGACCGCAGCAAGACCGTCGTTGCCGTTGCACGCCTCATCCCGCAGCTGAAGGCGCGCGGCTTCCGGTTCGTGACCGTCTCTCAACTCGCCGGGCTTCCGCGCACGGCGCTCGAGCCGCGCGCGGGGACGTGGGAGGAGCGGCGCGGCGCGACCTTCGCGTGGGCCGTCCGCGTCGCCTTCATGCTCACGGAGTTGTTCGCGTTCGTGATCGCTGCCGTCGGGATCCTCTTTGCTCTGCGTGTCCTGCTCGTGCTCGCGTTCGCCTCCTACCACCGCCGAAGCTCGGGCCGTCGCCCGCCGCGGGTCGAGTACGTGCCGCGGGTCGCCGTGGTCGTACCGGCGTACAACGAGGCGGTCGGGATCGGGCGCGCCGTACGTTCGCTGGCGGCGTCCAACTATCCCGAGTTCGAGGTCGTCGTCGTCGATGACGGCTCGACGGACGACACCGCGTCGATCATTGACGGGCTCGCGCTCGAGCGCGTGCGCGTCCTGCGCAAGGAGAACGGGGGTAAGGCGTCCGCGCTCAACGCTGGAACCGCGGCGACGGACGCGCCGGTGGTCGTGATGGTCGACGGCGACACCGTGTTCGAGCCCGACACGCTGCGCAGCCTCGTGCAGCCGTTGGCGGATCCGGCCGTAGGCGCCGTCTCGGGGAACACGAAGGTCGGCAACCGACGCGGGCTGCTCGGCAAGTGGCAGCACATCGAGTACGTCACGGGCTTCAACCTCGACCGCCGCATGTACGAGATCCTCCAGTGCACGCCGACGGTTCCCGGCGCGATCGGTGCGTTCCGTCGCGACGCGCTCGAGGAGGTCGGCGGCGTTTCCGGCGAGACGCTCGCGGAGGACACCGATCTGACGCTAGCGATCGGCAGGACGGGACGGCGCGTGGTCTACGCGGAGGACGCCCGCGCGTGGACGGAGGCGCCGTCGTCGCTCGGCGACCTCTGGCGCCAGCGGTACCGCTGGTCCTACGGGACGATGCAGGCCGTCTGGAAGCACAAGGGGGCGCTGCTCAGCCGCGACCCGCGGCAGCGCCGCATCGGACGGCGCGCGATCCCGTACATGGCCCTCTTCCAGATCGCCCTGCCGATCGCGGCGCCGCTGATCGACCTGTTCGCCGCCTACGGCCTGCTGTTCACCGGCGCCGTTCGAGTCGCGCTCGTCTGGGGTGGCTTCAACCTGCTGCAGCTCGCGCTCGCCGCATATGCGTTCCGGATCGACCGAGAGCCGCTCCGTCCCCTGTGGACGCTGCCGCTGCAGCAGTTCGTCTACCGGCAGCTGATGTACGTCGTGATCATCGAGTCGACCGTGAGCGCGCTCGTCGGCGTTCGCGGCCGCTGGCGCCACCTCTCGCGCACCGGCGACATCGACGTCGGGTCGGCTAGCCGGGAACCGCGACGCGCGTGACGCGACCGCGCGCGAAGTCGAAGCTGATCCCCTTCGTCGCACAGTTGCCGCCGCCCGGCTCGAGGTCGCAGAAGATCCCGCGGAGGTGCTGGAGCTTTGCGACGGAGGTGCCGACGCCGAGCCCGCTGCGCGTCCTCAGCCGCGGGCTCGTCGTCGTCAGCCGGACGACGCCCTTCGTGCCGAACCGGACGTCGAGTAGGGGATAGTGGAAGAGCCGGCCCGCGACGCGGACCGGTGCGCCGAGCCTGGCCCGGACCTGGTCTTCGGACATCCGCAGTTCGATCCCGGCCATGCTCCGGCCGATCACGATCGGCGGCGGCGGCGCTGCGGCGAGCACGCGCCGATCGTACAAATAGGCTGAGACGGATGATCGTCGCCCATCTCGACCTGGACGCCTTCTTCGCGGCGGTGGAGGAGCTCGAGAACCCGGAACTCCGCTCGAAGCCGCTGATCGTCGGCGGCAACCCGCACGGGCGCGGCGTCGTCGCGACCGCGAACTACGAGGCGCGCCGGTTCGGGATCCACTCGGCGATGAGCGCGGCCGAGGCGCTGCGCCGCTGCCCGCACGCGGTCTTCGTCACGCCGAGGCACACCCTCTACCGGGACTACTCGCGTGCCGTCTGGGCCGTTGTCCGCGAGGTCGTGCCGACCGTGGAGCGGACCGGACTCGACGAGGGCTACCTCGACGTCGGCGAGGTGGCGTCCGACTTCCTCGCCGCGCGTGCGGTCGCCGAGGCGGTGCAGACCGCCGTCCGCGCCTCGACCAGCCTGACCTGCTCCCTCGGCGTCGCCTCCTGCAAGGTCGTCGCCAAGGTCGCGAGCGACCGCCGCAAGCCCGGGGGAATCGTCGTCGTCCCCGCCGGCTCGGAGGCTTGGTTCCTGGCGCCGTTCGACGTCCGCCGGCTGCCGGGGATCGGCCCGCGAGCCGAGGAGCGGCTCCGCGCCGCCGGGATCGAAACGATCGCCGCACTCGCAGCGCTCGACGACGACGGCCTGAAGCGACTCCTGCCGGGGAGCGTTGGCGAGATGCTCCGCGACCGCGCGCGCGGGATCGACCCGCGTTCGCTCGACCTTGCCGCCGAGCGGATCTCGATCAGCGTCGAGAACACCTTCGAGCGCGACCTCACCGACCGCGAGCGGCTGCACGACGAGCTGCGCCGCATGGCAGGGGAGCTGGCGAAGCACCTGCACGACCGCGGCCAGACGGCGCGGACCGTGACGACGAAGCTCCGCTACGCGGACTTCTCGATCCGCAGCCGCTCGACGTCGCTCGAGGTCGGCATCGACGACGCGAACCGGATCGCCGAGCTCGCGTGCGGGCTGCTCGACCGCGGCCTGCACGACCGGCCCGGCGCGCTACGGCTGGTCGGCGTCGGCGTCTCCGGCCTCGCGGAGTACCGCCAGCTGACGCTGATCGCCTAGGAGCCGCTCGACGCGCTGCACGACCTCCGGCTCCGTGCGGCCGCGCAGCGCGAGCGTCGTCCTGCGGCGCAGGAAGTCGTCCGGCGTCCGCGCCCACTCGTGGCGCGCCGCATAGACCGCCTGCGCGGCGAGGTCGGGCGCGCCGGGCGCGATCGGCTCGAGCAGCGACGGGTCGTCGGCGGCAAGTCCGACCACATCCTCGGCGAGCGATCCGTACAGGTGCAGGAGATGGGACCGCGTCGCCGGGTCGAGGCTCTCCGGGAAGGCGACGCTGTCGAGCCCGACGGCGCCCGGGAGCGGCTGCGGACGCCGGTCGAGCCGGTGCAGGCCGAGGTCGGCGCGAACGTGGTCGAGCGCCTCGAGCGCGATCCGCCGGTACGTCGTCAGCTTGCCGCCGGCGACCGTGAGCATCCCGCCGGGCCCGCGCATGTAGACGGTCTCGCGGCGCGCGTTCGCAGTCGCACCCTCGCCGCCCGGCAGGACGCGCAGCCCGGCGAAGCGCGAGCGGATCCGGTTACGGGTGACGAGCGCCGGGTCGAGCGCCCTCGCCGCCTCGGCGAGCACCTGCTCGACGTCCGCGTCGTCGACGGCGACGTCGTCCGGCGATCCCTCGTGCAGCGTGTCGGTCGTGCCGAGCAGCAGCATCCCCTCCCACGGCACCGCGAAGCTGACGCGAACCTTGTCGTGCGGGATCGTCAGCGCCGCCGTCCACGGCCGCTCGGGCTCGACCACGACGTGGACGCCCTTGCTCAGGCGGACCGACGGCGAGGCGTCCGGATCCTCGAGCCGCCGCACCGAGTCGATCCACGGACCGGCCGCGTTGACGACGACCCGCGCCGAGACGTCGACCGTCCGCCCGTCCGCCTCGACGACGGCACCTTCGGACCCGCGCAGCGCGACGACCTCCGCGTAGTTCAGGACCGTCGCGCCCGCCTCCGCGGCCGCGCGCACGTTCGCGAGCGTCAGCCGGCTGTCGTGCGTCCAGCAGTCGACGTAGAGCCCGCACTTGCGCAGCCCCTCGGTGCGGAGCTCCGGCACCATCCGCCGGGCGCGCTCCGGATCGACGAGCCCGTTCAGCTTCGCCCGCGCCAGCGTCGAGTACACCGCGATCGCCGTCTGGAGGACGAACGGCCGGTACGGGCCGTCCCCGTAGAGCGGAAAGAGAAACGGCAGCTGCTGGACGAGATGCGGCGCGACCGTCCGCATCAGGATCCGCCGCTCCTCGTGCGCCTCCCGGACGAGGCCGACGTCGCCGAGCCGGAGGTACCGCAGGCCGCCGTGGATCAGCTTCGACGACGCGCTGGACGTGCCGCCGCCGAAGTCCTTTCGGTCGACGAGGGCGACCGAGAGCCCATGCTGCGTTGCCGTGGCCGCGATGCCGGCGCCGACGATGCCGCCGCCGATCACGAGTAGGTCGAACTCCCGCGACCCGAGCTGCTCGAGCGCGTCGTCTCTCACCACAGCGGGTTCGTCCACGCGCGCCGTCCCTCGGGATCGCGCAGCTCGAGCCGGCCGTAGGGCGTCGACGGCGGCCGTTCAAGGCGCACCGAGGTGATCAACCCATCGTCGTTCGTCTCCAGGATCCGCGACCGGTGCGGATAACCGAGCCGGCCCGCGTTCGCCCGCGCGCCGCGCCGGCGACCTGCGACGAGCGTCGCGCTCGCGACCGGGCTGCAACGCACCTCGACCGTCTCGTCGGAGATCTCGAGCTCGTGCACCACGGGCCCGGTCGAGCTGTAGAACCGGCCTTCGCGCAGCGCCGCGAGCACCGCCTCGGCGGACTCCTCGCCGGCGCGCACCCACGTCCAGGCGAGGGCGCTGTCATAGCCGGGATAGTGGGAGTCGTCCGCCGCGATCGCGAAGAAGCGGCGGCCGCGCTCGAGCGCCTCGTCCCAGTGGAGCGACGAATCGCCGCGGCCGACCTCGAGCTCGCAGCCCGCGTTCCAGACCTCGATCCCCACGAGCCCGTCGCAGCCCTCGAACTGGTCGGTCCGCAGGCCGCTCCAGTACGTGTGTGCGAGGTACGGCACCGCACCCTGCTCGTTGACCCAGGCGACGACCTCGCCGAGCGTGCCGAAGCCGACCTCCACGTCGGGAAGCTCCGGATCGACCCCGAGGCCGAGCGCGAGGACATGTGCATCGTGCTCCGGCCCACCTGCGGTCGCGTTCAGCTCAGTGCTCGGGATCACGAGCAGCCGCTCCGTCGACGGCTCGACGGTCCGCACCCAGTGATCCGTGATCGCGAGCACGTCGAAGCCGGCCCACTCGTAGTGGCGCACGAGCTTGTCCGGAGGCAGCTCGCCGTCGGAGTTCGTCGTGTGCGCGTGCAACGCGCACCGGAGCCAGACGCCGCCGTCCTCGAACGGGTTCACACGGGCGAGCCTAGCGCTGTGGACGAACTGTGACAGCGCCGCTAACCCAGTTGAACTGCGGACGTCTCCAACCTAAGCTCGTTCACAATTCGTCGGACCAGGAGGGCAGATGGAGGATTACGAGGCCCAGGAACAGGAGTTCTGGGCACGGCTCGATGAGAGCGAGATGAGCCGCTCGCAGATGCTACGGCGCAGCGCCGCCGCGGCGTTCGGGCTCACGGTGCTCGCCTCGCCGGCGGCGGCTCTGGCCGCCCGCGGCCGGCGCTCGGCCAACCCGCCGCTCAAGGGCAAGGGCTTCTCGATCAAGGAGTTGATCGCGCAGGCCAAGAAGGAAGGCAAGATCAACACGATCGCGCTGCCGCCCGACTGGGCGAACTACGGCGAGATCATGAGCACGTTCCAGAAGAAGTACGGGCTCAGCCTGACCAACGACAATCCTGACGGCAGCTCGGCGCAGGAGAACCAGGCGATCCGCTCGCTCAAGGGCGACTCGCGTGCGCCGGACGTCGTCGACGTCGGCATCTCGTTCGCGATCGCCGGCGCCGCCGAGGGCCTCTACTCACGCTATTTCGTGTCCACGTTCTCGACGATCCCGCGCTCGATGAAGGACACCCGCGGCTACTGGTGGGGCGACTACTGGGGCGCGATCTCGATCGGCTACAACCA
>Ga0066709_100000429_pt1 | contig 22103 bp, 22 predicted proteins | sample GraSoiAngelo_158_FD_79665 | JGI IMG/M metagenome (GOLD analysis project Ga0066709, IMG submission 79665) | Grasslands soil microbial communities from the Angelo Coastal Reserve, California, USA - 14_1009_16_30cm | ecosystem: Environmental > Terrestrial > Soil > Grasslands | place: USA...
GGAGTTGGCAGTGCAGCGCCTGTACCCGGCTCGGACAAGAAACTGCGGGCCAAGACCTCAGCGGCCAGCCAGATCTACCGCAGCATACTGAACGCCGACGGGATTCAGGCGGGCGTTGAATCGGCTAGTGGACGGTCCGCCAGCTTTGATTCGGAGGTTGAGATCGTCGGCGAGGGAATGTTCGTCGAGTCCGGGACCATCCGATACGGGGACGCCGGGAACGCTGGCAATTGCTGCGATGAACGCCCGGCGGCTCATTGCTGGATGATCTCGTCTGCGCGAATCAGAATTGACTGCGGGATTGTCAGCCCGAGCGCCTTGGCCGTCTTGAGGTTGATGACCAGCTCGAACGTCGTGGGCTGCTCGATGGGGAGATCGGCGGGCTTAGCACCCTTGAGGATCTTGTCGACAAAGCCGGCGACGCGGCGGGACTGGTCGACAGGACTCGCGCCGTAGAACATGAGTCCGCCGGTTTCCACATGCTCCCTTAGCCCGTAGACCGCCGGCAAGCGGGCCTTTTCTGCGAGGTGCGCGATATGTGTCCGGCTGTCGATGAACACCCCGTCCACTATGACGATGATCCCGCCAGCCCGCTCTCTGGTCATCGCCGCGACGGCCCTGTCGAGGTCGTTGGAATTGCGCGCCTCTAAGGGCTGCAGCCGCACTCTCAACATTCGAGCCGCCACCTCCGCTTCTCGCAATTGAGGCGCGCCGCTTGGATTGGCCGGATTCCAGAGGACGGCGACGCGGGAGAGCTTGGGAACTAGCTCTTTGAGCAACTGCATCTGCTTTCCGACGATTTCGGGGGCCATCAAGGACAGCCCGGTGACATTTCCTCCTGGCCGTCCAAGACTGACGACAAGTCCGGTCGCTACAGGGTCGACAACGCCTGACATCACGATGGGAATTGTCCTCGTGGCACCAAGCGCTGCCTTAACCGCCGGCGTCGAGTACGCCGCGATGACGTCAACCCTCAGACGTACCAGCTCAACTGCGAGGCCGGGAAGTCGATCGTAGTCCCCCTCAGCAAATCGGGTCTCGATACTAATGTTCTTGTTCTCGATATAGCCAAGGTCGTGCAACCCCTGCCGAAAGGCGTCAGAGATTGCCACACGTCTGGGGTCGGAGGCTGAGCCAATCGAGAGGTAGCCGACTCTGGGCTCTTTCGGCGGCGCCTGCCCCTCGACCCCGAGAGGTCCAGCGAGGATGCTCCCACCAACCATGGTGATGAAGGCTCGCCGGTTCATCACTGATGTCATGAGAACGGTCTCCCGCTGTGAGTAGGCTCAGTCTGCGGGACCGGGACCACACCTTCAAACAGGAGGCCGCCCTCATGACACTCGTTGGCTGTGATCTCCACACGCGGAAGCAGCAGGTTGCGGCACTCGACACCGAGACGGGCGAAACGCCTGAGCGTCAGTTGGTCCACGAGGGCAGCGCCGTCGAGGAGTTCTATGCGGCCTGGCCCCGTCCAGTCACCGTGGGCATTGAAAGCACTGGCTACGCCATCTGGTTCCACGCCCTCCTGCACCGCCTCGGTCACACCGTGCTCGTCGGTGACGCCGCGCAGATTCGCGCTAGGGTCGTCCGCAAGACGAAGACCGATCAGCGGGACGCGCGGCACCTCCTTGACCTGCTCCGGCACGATCGTTTCCCGACTGTCTGGGTGCCCGATCCCGACACGCGGGATCTGCGCGCTCTGCTCACTCATTGAGTTGGCAGAGGAACTCAGCTTTCAGGGTATCCATTCGGCGTCCCCCTTGTGGGCTGGTCAGGGCTGCCGGGGAGTCTAGCCGAACGCCACGATGCGCACCAGCACGGCGCCGGACTACCACGTCATCCAGACGCAACCACGTTCGACGTCGCCGTCGGGATCGCCGCAGCGGTGCTCCAGGTAGAAGGCAACGAGTTCAGAAAGATCTGCTCACAGCACCGTCACTTGGTTGATCCTCGTTTGACCAGAGCGGCGACTTCCGCGACGCGCTTGCCGAGTTCGCGGGATTCTGCTACTTCCTTTTCGTCGATGCCAGGCGAGTCAGGTCCCGTCGTCGCGCTTGCCCCGAATCCTCCACCGCCGCTCACGACGATCATTTGGTTGATGAGCATGGCCCCGAGGATCGTGAGCATCGTGACTTCCTTCCCGCTGGAGACCCCCGCGCCAGTCGCGAACGCCCCTCCGACCTTGTTCCGCATCTTGCGGTCACGGAACAGGTCGAACTTAAGCGTCCAGTTGTCAAAGAATGTCTTGACCTCCCCCGACATGTTACCGAAATAGACTGGCGACCCGACGATGACTGCATCGGAGGATGAGAGGTCGTTGCCGGTCACTTCACCGACCCGATTAAGAACGACGCTCGTTCCAGAGACGGCCTTGGCCCCCTCGGCCACTCCCTGGGCCATCTTCTCGGTGTTGCCGCTAACCGAGTGGGACTAGCACGGTGACAGGCGTCGGATCGGCTGCGTCACCGAGGTTGCCATAGAGCGCAAGAACCATCGCTGCGGTCGATAGGACTCCAGCCCCCTTCAAAAGTTTTCGCCTATTCATCACTCCTCCTTCTTGTTTTGGTTGCCAGTAACCGCATCCGGGAACCTAAAGCGGGCGGGGCGGGGCGTCAATGGCTAGATGTGGACTCCGTGCTATCGAGACGGATGGACTAATACGAAGGGCCAGCCCTCCGTGTCCAGTTGCGGGCGCTCATGACAATACAACCGGCTATCTCCTCGGTCGCGCGCGATGCGGCAACACCGAAGCTTCACCGCAGCGTTGTGTGCGCCACGATCCAGCACACTCTAGGATTCCGGAACGCGGCTCGGGATGGCCCGCTTGGGTAGTGGCGTACCCAAGGCCGGCACGCGCGTGCATCTCTATTCGGCAGCGCCGTGCGCAGTGAACACAGCAAATGCCGATCACCGTTGCGGTTCGGTTTCTGGCACTCGGCTTGCCCTGTGACGCACCACGAGGTGATGCGTGAAGCGACCGGTGCTCTACTCCGCGTGGTGCTCGCACTTGCTAGGAACGATTCTTTCCGGAAACATCTTCCTGACCACCTCTTGTCAAAATCAAACTCCTCGTGTAGAACCTAGCGCCACGGCATCGCCGGCATAGCAACCAAAGGGGACGAGCCATGAACGCAGCAGCATTTCTCCTCGGCGCGGGCTCCCCCTCGCATCTTTCCGGCGTGAACCGCCGGCGGCCATCTCCCCACTGCGTCGGCGTCGCCGCCGGGCTCGCGCTCGCTTCGCTGCTGCCGGTGGCAGCGTCATCCGCGCAAGAGCAAGAATCGGTGGCCGCCAGGATCGCTCGCGAGAATCTCCCGGCGGTGGTGACGCTGATCGCGGTCGATGATCACGATCAGCCGCTCGCGCTGGGCAGCGGGTTCTTCATCTCCCGCGACGGCGTCCTGGTGACCAACGCGCACGTGGTCGCCGGCGCCGCCCGGGTGTTCGTGCGCTGGCGCGGTCAGAGCGGTACCGCGGTGAGGATCTTGAACTTCGCCAGGAAGTACGACCTGGTCACAGTGCAGACGTCGTTCACCACGACTCCCGCCTCGCTGCTCGCCAACTCCGACTCGGTGACGATCGGACAGGATGTCGTCGTGCTCGGCAGTCCGCAGGGGCTCGAAGGAACCGTCTCGACCGGGATCGTCGGCGGGTTGCGAACCCTGGGCAGCATCAAGTTCCTCCAGATCACCGCGCCGATCAGCCCGGGGAGCAGCGGCGGGCCCGTCTTCAACGCCCAGGGACGCGTGATCGGTGTCGCGACCGCAACTTCCGCCCGAGGCCAGAACCTGAACTTCGCGCTTCCCGCGAATCTCCTGCGGGAGCTGCCGCCCGCCACGGTCGCCTTCGCCGCGGCCAAGCCGAGTCCGCTCGAGCTGCGCGAGAGCGACCGGCTCAAGGACCTCGTCTACTTCAACAACATCATCGAGGAGTTCGGCTTCTTCACCGAGGGGAGCACCCTGGCCTCTCTCACCGCCTCGCTCCAGAACCGGACGAGCGATACGATCGCGGACGTTCGCGTCCTGGTGGTGGTCAAGAACCCGCGCGGCGAGGTCCTCGACTTCCACTTGCGGGACTTCAAGGGGACCGTGATTCCGCCCGGTCTCGCCAAGCAGGTCTCCATCCCGATCGCGACCCGGGGGTTTCGGACGTGGAGCGGTGGCATCGACCCCGTCCGCGGTACCTACGAGATCCGACTGCTGGACTACAAGATCGTCGGAAATCGCGGTGGAGGTGCAGGCGACGAGCCCATCAAGCGCCGATAGATCTCAGCGCCTCACTGACTCGGCCATCCCCGCAGCGTCATGCACGACTGAAAGAACAGGAGTCGGATCGAGGGATCGCTCTGGCCGGCGGTTTTCAGCTGCGTGTCGGCGTCCTCTTCGCACTCTCGCGCGTCTCTGACGAACGCGGCGTCGCGGGCGCGGTCCGATGTCGCGCACGCTCCACTCAGCCACACCGCGGCGGCCATCCACACCAGACGCCTCATCTCCCGCCGCCGCTGGCATCCATGTCAGCGCCGGGCGAGACGCGAGAGCCCGTCCATGTTCGGGCGGAGTGCCGCCGGGATGGTGACGGTGCCATCGGCCTCCTGGTAGTTCTCGAGCACCGCCATCACCGTGCGGCCGACGGCGAGGCCTGAACCGTTCAGCGTGGCGCAGTACTCGGGCCGGCCGCCGCCCTCCGGGCGATAGCGGATCTCGGCGCGACGGCCGCCGAAGGTGTCGTAGTTCGAGCACGACGAGATCTCACGGTAGCGGCCCTGCCCCGGCAGCCACACCTCGATGTCGTAGCCCTTGGCCGCGCTGAACCCCAGGTCGCCGACGCAGCGCTCGACCACGCGGTACGGGAGCTCGAGGCGCTGCAGCACCGTCTCGGCGTTCCTCACCATCGATTCCAGCTCGTCGGAGGCTTGGGCCGGCGTCGCGAGCTTCACGAGCTCCACTTTGTCGAACTGGTGCTGGCGATAGATCCCTTTCATGTCCTTGCCGTACGTCCCAGCCTCGCGCCGGTAGCAGGGCGTGCAGGCCGTGTAGCGGCGCGGGAGCGTGGCCTCCGGCAGCACCTCGCCCGAATGCAGCGCGGTGAGCGCGACCTCCGCCGTCGGGATGAGATAGAGCGCGCGGCCCTCGTCGGCCTCGACGGTCTTGAAGAGCTGCTCCTCGAACTTCGGCAGCTGGCCCGTCTTGAGCATCGTCTCGCCGTTCACGAGATGGGGTACCCAGACCTCCGTGTAGCCGTGCTCGCGCGTGTGGAGGTCGAGCATGAACTGCGCCACAGCGCGCTCGAGCCGCGCCATGCCGCCCCAGAGGACGGCGAAGCGCGCCTTGGCCATCTTCGCGGCGCGCTCGAGATCGAGCCCGAGCGCGGCGCCGACGTCCTCGTGGGGCTTGGGCTGAAAGCCGAAGGCCCGCGGCTCGCTCCAGTGGCGCACCTCGACGTTGTCGTCTTCGCCCCGCCCCGCGGGGACCGAGGGATGCGGGAGGTTGGGAATCTGGAGGAGCAGCGCTTCGATCCGCGCGTCGAGGGCCTTCACTTCGTCGTCGAGCGTCTTGATGCGCTCCCCGACCTCGCGCATCCGAGCCATCTCCACGGAGGCGTCCTCGCCACGCTTCCGGGCCTGGCCGATCGCCTCAGAGGTGCGGTTACGCAGCGCCTTGAGGTCCTCCGCCTCCCTGAGGACGCGCCGGCGGGCGGTGTCGTGGGCGACGATGTCCTTGACGTGGTCGGCCCCGCCCTTGCCGGCGAGCGCCCGCTCGACCGCCTCGGGCTGCTCGCGGATCAGCCGGACGTCCAGCACGGCGCTACGGCGCTTCGACGGGCGCCGTACTCTCGGAGTCGACCCGGGCGACCGAGCCGACGCGGTCGTCGGCCTCGAGGTCGATGATGCGCACGCCCCAGGTGTTGCGCCCCTGGGAGGAGACGTCGGCGGCATGGAAACGGATCATCTTGCCCTTCGTCGTGACGACCAGGATGTCGTCGCCATCGCGTACCTGGAGCATGGCGACGACGTGGCCGTTGCGGCCGCCGGTCTTGATGTCGATGATGCCCTTGCCGGCTCGTCCCTGCAGGCGGTACTCGTCGAGCGGTGTGCGCTTGCCGTAGCCGCGCTCGGTGACGGTGAGGATGCTGACGCCCTCCTGCACGACGTCGGCGGCGATGACTTCATCGCCGTCGTCGAGCTCGATGCCCTTCACGCCTCCGGCGCCTCGCCCCATCGGCCGCACTTCCTCCTCCGAGAAGCGGATGATCATGCCGAGCTTGGTCGCGATCATGACCTCGCGCTGGCCGTCGGTCCGCCGGGCGGTCATGACCTGGTCGTCGTCGTCCAGGCCGATGGCCTGGATCCCGCCGGCGCGCGGATGGGAGTACGCCTCCAACTCGGTCTTCTTGACCTGGCCCTGCTTGGTCGCGAACAGGACGTAGCCGCCCGCGGCGAAATCGCGCACGGGCACGCACGTCGCGACCAGCTCGCGCTCGCCGAGCGACAAGAGATTCATTATGGCCTTGCCCTTGGCCTGGCGTCCGCCCTCGGGGATCTCGTGGACCTTCAGCCAGTGAACCTTACCGAGGTTCGTGAAGAAGAGGAGGTACGAGTGGGTCGAGGCGACGAACAGGTCCTCGACGATGTCCTCCTCCTTCGTCTCCATGCCGGTCACGCCCTTGCCGCCCCGCCGCTGGCTGCGGTACGCCTCGACGTGCGTGCGCTTGATGTAGCCGGAGCGCGTGATGGTGACGACCATTTCCTCGTCGGCCAGCAGATCCTCGATCGTGAGCTCGGTGGTCTCGGTCAGGATTTCCGTGCGGCGCGCATCGCCGTACTCTTCCTTGATGGCCAGGAGCTCCGCCCGGATGATCGCCATCAGTTTCGCGTCGGAGGCGAGGATGCCCTTCAGCTCCTGGATGAGGGCGAGCGTCTGCTCGTGCTCCTCCACGACCTTGTGGCGCTCGAGCTGGGTCAGGCGCTGCAGCCGCATGTCGAGGATCGCGCGCGCCTGGATCTCGGAGAGCTCGAGCCGCGCCATCAGCGCCTCGCGGGCGGCGTCGGGGCTTTCCGCCTGCCGGATGAGCCGGATCACCTCGTCGAGGTGCTCGACCGCCTTGCGCAGCCCGGCCAGCACGTGGGCCCGCTCCTCGGCCCGTGTCAGATCGTACCGCGTCCGGCGCGTGACGATCTCGCGGCGGAAGCGGACGAAGGCTTCCAGCATCTCCTTGAGGTTGACGACCTGGGGCCGGCGGTCGACCAGCGCCAGCATGATGATCCCGAACGTGGTCTGCATCTGGGTGTGTTTGTACAGCTGGTTCATGATGATCTGCGGGATCTCCCCGCGTCCCAGCTCGAGCACCACCCGGATACCCTCGCGGTTCGATTCGTCGCGGATCTCGGAGATGCCGGCGACCTTCTTGTCGGCCGAGAGCTCCGAGATCTTCTCGATGAGGCTCGCCTTGTTCACCTGGTACGGCAGCTCGGTGATGATGATGGCCTCGCGCCCGCCGCGCATCTTCTCGGCGTGCGCCTTCGCCCGCAGCGTGATGGCGCCGCGGCCCGTCGTGTACGCCTCGCGGATGCCCCCGGCGCCGTAGATGTAGCCGCGCGTCGGGAAGTCGGGGCCCTTGACGACCTTCAGCAGCTGCTCGATCGGCGTCGCCGGGTCGTCGACAAGCATGACGAGCGCGTCGACGACCTCGGTGAGGTTGTGCGGCGGGATGTTGGTGGCCATGCCCACGGCGATCCCCGACGAGCCGTTGACGAGGAGGTTCGGGATCCGCGTGGGCAGGACGACCGGCTCCCGCTCGGATTCGTCGAAGTTCGGAACGAAGTCGACGGTGTCCTTGTCGATGTCGGCCAGCATCTCGTGGGCGATCTTGGCCAGCCGGGCCTCGGTGTAGCGCATCGCCGCCGGGGGGTCGCCGTCCACAGACCCATAGTTCCCCTGCCCATCGACGAGCGGATACCGGAGCGAGAACTCCTGCACCATGCGGACGAGCGCCTCGTAGATCGGCGCGTCGCCGTGCGGATGGTACTTGCCCATGCAATCGCCGATGACTCGCGCGGCTTTCTTGTACGCCCGGTTCCAGTTGAGCCCGAGCCCCTGCATCGTGTAGAGGACGCGGCGGTGGACCGGCTTGAGACCGTCGCGGATGTCCGGCAGCGCGCGGCCGACGATGACGGACATGGCGTAGTCCAGATAGGACTTCCGCATTTCTTCTTCGATGGGGACCGGGACTTGACGCTCGTTCGGCATCTCACACCTAGCCTAGCTCGTGGTCAGGCGAGCCGAGCCCGGGGGCCTGGCGCAGCCGCCCCTCGGGGCTCGCGCTCCGTTAAATATCGAGATTCGCGACGTCCAGCGCGTACTTCTCGATGAACTCCCGGCGCGGCTCGACGGCATCGCCCATCAGCACCGTGAACATCTGGTCGGCGCCGACGGCGTCTTCCATCGTGACCTTGAGGAGCGTCCGCGACTCGGCGTTCATGGTGGTGTCGGCGAGCTCTTCCGCGTTCATCTCGCCGAGCCCCTTGTACCGCTGGAAAGTCGCACCGGCGCGCGCATGCTCGAGCGCGACCCGGTGCAGCTCGTCGAGTGACGCCACCGCCGTTTCGCGGTCGCCCTCGATGATCGTGGTCGGGCCCTTGGCCACCGTCGCGACCTGCTCCCACAGCTCACCGAGGCTCACGTAGTCGGGCGACTTGAAGAGATCGGTGCTGAAGGAGCGCGGGGGCGTGCCCGCGATCGACACGGTATGGCCCTCGTTCGCCTCGCCGGCCTGGACGCTGACGTCGTACCCGTCGACCGCCGCCGCCGCGCGCACGACGGCCTCCGCGATCTCGGGGTGGCCAACCCCGCGCTTGGTGCCGCGGAACTTCGTCCGCAGCAGCTCGTTCAGGAGCGGCGCCGGTACCCCGCGCCTCGTGAACTTCCCGCGCAAAGACTCGACCTCCGACACCGCCCGCAGCAGCTCGCGGAGGGGCTCACCGGTGATCGGGGTCTTCGCCCCCGGCACCTTCACGCCTGCGTCCTCGACCCACGTCGTGAGGAAGAACTCCTCGAACTCGCGCTCGGACATCAGGTACTTCTCGACCTTGCCCTTCTTCACCTTGAACAGCGGCGGCTGGGCGATGTAGAGGTAGCCCGACTCGATGACCGACACCATGTGCCGGAAGAAGAAGGTCAAGAGCAGCGTGCGGATGTGCGCGCCGTCCACGTCGGCGTCGGTCATGAGGATGATCTTGTGGTACCGCAGCTTCGCGACGTCGAATTCTTCCGGGCCGATGCCGGTACCGAGCGCGGAGATGAGCAGCCGGATTTCGTTGTGGGACAGGACCTTGTCGTAACGCGCCTTCTCCGCGTTGATGATCTTGCCGCGGAGCGGGAGGACGGCCTGGGTGCGCCGGTCCCGTCCCTCCTTCGCCGAGCCGCCGGCCGAGGCCCCCTCGACCAGGAACAGCTCGCGGTACTGGGGATCGCGCTCCGAGCACTCTGCGAGCTTCGCGGCCAGGCCCTCGTCGTCCACGCCCTTTTTCCGCGTGAGCTCGCGCGCCTTGCGGGCGGCCTCGCGCGCCTGGGCGGCCCGCACGCACTTGTCGGCGATCTTGCGCGCCGTCGTCGGGTCTTCCTCGAAGGCCTCGGCGAGCTTGTCGTTCACGATCTGCTGCACCAGGCCCTTGATGTCGCTGTTGCCGAGCTTAGCCTTGGTCTGCCCTTCGAACTGGGGTTCCGGCAGCCGGACCGAGACGACCGCCGTGAGCCCTTCCCGGACGTCGTCGCCGGTGATGCCGCTCTTGAAGTTTTTGAGGAAGCCGTTGGCCTGCGCGTAGTTCGAGAGCGTGACCGTCAACGCGGCCCGGAAGCCGGTGAGGTGCGTGCCCCCCTCGCGCGTGTTGATGTTGTTCGCGAACGAGAAGACGCTCTCCTGGTAGCCGTCGTTGTACTGGAGCGCCACCTCGACCTCGATGTCGCCCTTCTTGCCCTCGAAGAACAGCACCTTTGGGTGCAGGGGAGTCTTGTTCTGGTTCAGGTGCTTGATGAACTCGATGATGCCGCCCTTGTAGAGAAACGTGTGACTCCGCCCGTCACGCTCGTCCTCGATGACGATCTTGAGGCCCCGATTCAGGAACGCCAGCTCGCGCAGACGGTTGCTGAGCGTGTCGAAGGAGAACGTCGTCTCCTCGAAGATCTTGGCGTCTGGCTTGAAGCGGATGATCGTCCCGGTCTTCTTGGTGGTCCCCGTCTCGGCCAAGGCGCCGGTCGGGATGCCGTGCTCGTAGCGCTGCGTCCACTCCTTGCCGTCGCGGCGGATCTCGACCTCGAGCCACTCGCTGAGCGCGTTCACGACCGAGATGCCGACGCCGTGCAGGCCGCCGGAGACCTTGTACGCGGAATGCTCGAACTTCCCGCCGGCGTGCAGCACGGTCAGGACGACTTCGGCCGCCGACTTGCCGCTCTCCTTGTGGATGTCGACGGGAATGCCGCGGCCGTTGTCACCGACGGAGCACGAGCCGTCGGAGTGCAGGATGACCTTGATGCTGTCGCAATAACCGGCGAGCGCCTCGTCGACGGAGTTGTCGACCGCCTCGTACACCAGGTGGTGTAGCCCGTACGCGCTCGTGTCGCCGATGTACATCGCGGGGCGCTTGCGGACCGCCTCGAGGCCCTCGAGGACCTTGATGTCGCGCGCGGTGTAGGTTTCGGCGCTCATGCGGGGTCGAGGCTCCCACCGTTGACGTGAACCACCGTCGCGCCATTCACCGGAGGCCCGTCGGGTGTCGTCAGGAACACCTGCTCGGCGGACTGAATCTCGTGGAGGACATGCCCGCGCGCGGCCGGATCGAGCTCCGAGAGGGCATCGTCGAGGAGCAGCACCGGCGCGGTGCCCGCCGCCTCGCTCACCGGCAGGATCTCCGCGAGACGCAGCGCCAGCGCGATGAGCCGCTGCTGGCCGCGCGAGCCGAACGCGCGGGCATCGACGCCATCGATTTCGATCGCCAGGTCGTCCCGGTGTGGGCCCACGAGCGTCTGGCGTCGCCGGGCTTCCTCACGCTGGCTGCGCTCGAGCGCCGCCAGGAGTGCCGCGGGCTCCGAGGCCTCACCGAGCGACGTCCGGTACCTGATCTCGACCTTGGACCGCGCCCCCGAGAGAGTCGCATACACCCGCGCGAGCTCCGTCTGCAGCGCGGCAACCGCCTTCCGCCGACGGCCGAGCAGCTCTATGCCGACCGTCGCGAACTGCTCGTTCCACGGCTCGAGTCGCTCGGCCAGGCCGCCGTCGTACGGCCGCTGCTGAAGGAGCCGGTTCCGCCGCGCGAGGATCTGGCGGAACCGGAGAAGGGTCGGAATGTGATTCACGTAGAGCCGCCCGGCGAACCCGTCGATGAAGGTGCGGCGAGTCGACGGCCCGCCATTCACGATCTCGAGATCCTGCCATCCGAACGCGATGGCGCGCGCCCACTCCGGCAACGGCTCGCCCGTGCTCTGCCACGTTCCATCCTCGAGCCTGGTCAATGTCCGGCGCACAATCCTCCGCGTCTGGCCGTGAAGGAGCTCGCCGGCCAACGTCGTCGTCTCTGTTCCCCAGCGCGGAATTTCGGCGGTCCGGGAGGTGCGAAAAGACCGCCCCGTGATGATCAGCCCGAGAGCTTCGAGGAGGTTGGTCTTGCCCTGGGCGTTAGGCCCGGTAATGACGTTCAGGCGGGGCGCCGGGCTCCACGAAAGGGTGCGATAATTTCGAAATTCCGACAACTGAGCACACCCTATCTGCAACCCTGTAAACCTCTATTTTAAAAGGATAAAATAACATCTAGATCCGCATCGGCATTATAACACAGCAGTACCCTTCGTCCTCGACGCTTTTAATCACGCCGGGGCTCTGGGCATCCTTGATTTCGAGTACGACCTGATCCTTTTCCAGGGCCCCCATGGCCTCGAGGAGATACCGCGAGTTGAAGCCGATCACGAACTCTTCGCCAGCGTACTCGACCTCGAGAATTTCCTCCGCCTCACCCAACTCCTGACTCGAAGCCATCAGTTTCAGCGCCGCCGGGCTCAGCGCCAATTTCACGGGCTTGTTGCGTTCCTCCGCCATGACCGCGACACGGCGCAGCGCCGCCGACAGCGAGCTTCGCGCAGCCGAGAGCTTGCCCGGATGCGTCTTGGGGATGACGGCCTCGTAGTTCGGAAACTGGCCCTCGATCAGGCGCGCTGTCATGACGAAGTTCGGCATTTGAAGAATGAACTGATTCTCGGTGATCGCGATCTGGACTTCCTCGCCCGCCCCGAGGACACGCATGATCTCGGTGACCGCCTTCCGCGGAACGATACCCGTCGCGGTCGCGACACTTTTGCCGAGACTCCGCGTGGAGAGGGCCAGCCGATGCCCGTCCGTCGCCACCATGCGAACGTCTTTTCCCTGGAACGCGAACAGCACTCCGTTGAGCGCATACCGTGTCTCGTCGTGGGACACCGCGAAACTCGTCTGATTGAGCATTTCGCGCAAGGTCCTGGCCTCGACGGTCACCCACGACTGTGGCGAAGCAGGAACCACCGGTGGAAAGTCATCGGGCGCCAGGCCGACCAGGCGATACGTCGCGCCCCCGCACCGCAGACTGACCGTCACGTTCTCCGACACCTTGAGCGCCACCGCCGCCGCCGGCAGCTCCTTCACGATCTCGGCAAGTTTCCTCGCCGACACCGTGATCGCTCCCTTCGCGCCGACCTTGGCCGGGACCGAGACCCGTGCGCCGACCTCGAGGTCCGTCGCGGTCATGCGCACGCTCTCGCCCTCGGCCTCGATCAGCACGTTGGCGAGGATCGGAAGCGTCTGCCGGGGCTCCACGATGTTCTGCACCATCTGGAGGCCTTTGAGAAACGCGTCTCGATCGAGCACTACTTCCATGAGGTTCTCCAATATTGTTTTGAAGGAGAGAGAGACAAGATCGTAGTTGTAGACGTAGTCAAGCGGTGTGGACCGGGAGGACGAGCGAGAAGCGATAGTGGCACCGCGAGTTCGTCGACGCCCGGGACGGGGATAAGCGTGTGGAGATCGCGGGTTCGCGTGTGGATCACAGGTTGATGCTCTGGACAAGCCCGTCGACCGTCTTGCGGAATTTGGGATCTTCTTGCAGGAGTGTCTGGATCTTGTCCACCGCGTGCAGGACGGTGGTGTGATCCTTCCCGCCGAACGCCCGCCCGATCTCCGAGAGCGAGGAATGGGTCATCTGGCGTGCGAGATACATGGCGACCTGTCGTGGAAAGGCGATGGCCTTGGTGCGGTTCCTGGCCTTGAGGTCGGACATCTTGAGGCCGAAGAAGTCGCAGACCCGGCGCTGGATCTGGTCGATCGTGATGATTTTTTCTTCCTCGCCCCAGAGCTCGCCGAGGACCTCCTGGGCAAGGTCGACGGTCATCTCGCGTCCGGTGAGCGCGCAGAAGGCGATCATCCGGGTGAGCGATCCCTCCAGCTCGCGGATGTTCGACTTGATGCGGCTGGCGATGAGGTAAGCGACGTCGTCCCCGAGCCGGACGCGCTCGAGCGCGGCCTTCTTCTTGATGATGGCGACGCGCGTCTCGAAGTCCGGCGGCTGGATGTCCGCGATCAGGCCCCACTCGAAGCGCGAACGCAGGCGCTCCTCGATCTCCGGGATCTCCTTCGGCGACGAGTCGCTGGAGACGATGATCTGCTTCCGCGACTCGTAGAGATCGTTGAACGTGTGGAAGAACTCTTCCTGGGTCCGCTCCTTGCCCGAGATGAACTGGATATCGTCGATCAGGAGGAGGTCGATCGTCCGGTAGCGCCCCCGGAACTCCGCGGTCCGGTCGTAGCGGATCGCGTTGATGAGCTCGTTCGTGAAGCGTTCAGACGAGAGATAGGCGACCGACATACCGGGGAAGAGCCGCGCGCTCTGATGCCCGACGGCGTGCAGCAGATGCGTCTTCCCGAGCCCGACTCCGCCGTAGATGAAGAGTGGGTTGTACGCCCGTGAGGGAAGCTCGGCGACGGCCTGGCACGCGGCCTGCGCGAACTGGTTCGACGAGCCCACGACGAACGAATCGAAGGTGTAGCGCGGGTTGAGGCCCTCGACCGTGCTCCCGCTCGATCCGCGCTCGAGACGCGGCACGGGCGTCGGCTCGGCCGAGGCTCCCTCCTCGACGATGAGCGTGATGCGGGGATGTCCCCCGAGACACTCGCGCGCCGCCTGATGGAGAGCGTCGAGGTAGTTTTGGGCCAGCCAGTCGCGCGAGAACTTGTTCGGCGCGCCGATTCGCAGGTGATCGCCCTCGACGGCAACGAGTCGACACGGCCGGACCCAGTTGTCGAGAACGGGCGTGGGAAGCGTCCGGGCGAGGGAATCGAGGAGTCGAGCCCAAAGATCATCCAACACGGGAGCCGTCCTTACTTACACACAGAGTTATCCACAACTGTGGATAGCCCGGGGCATCATGCAAGACCGGAGTCCGCGCCGCCACGCGCGCACATCGGGACAAAACCCCTCGCGTCGATCCGACGCTCGATGGATGGCGGACTTTAGCACGGGGGTGAATCGCGTCGCAAGAGTCTTCGCAACGCGAAGGTAAGTTGACTCGTCTCGGGCCGATGTCTACACTGTGTCGATTCGACGATCCTCAGGGGGAGCACGCTTCATGAAGCGGACGTTTCAGCCGAATGTGCGCCGGCGGAAGAAAACCCACGGCTTCCGCGAGCGGATGAAGACGAAGGGCGGGCGGAAGGTGCTCAAGCGTCGGCGCGCGAAGGGGCGGAAACGGCTGACCGTCTGACGGGCCGTTTTCCTCGACGCGAACGGTTGACCACCAGCGCTGAATTTCAGGCGCTCTTCCAGCGGGGCAAGCGAATTGACCGGCCGTCCATGATCGTGCTCTGGCGCACGACCGCCGAGCCGCGACGGGCGGGCTTCGCGGTGAGTCGGCAGATCCGGGGCGCCGTGCAACGCAACCGCGCGCGCCGCCGGCTGCGCGAGGCGTATCGCGAATCGCGGAACGCGGCGCCCTCCAACACCGCGCTCGTCATCATCGGCAGACCGGCGACGCTCCGGGAGCCGTTCGCGGCACTCGCTCGCGAGCTGCGCGAGGCGTTCGCCGCGATTCCGGGCCCGCGGTCGTGACCCGAGCGGCGCGCGTCGCGGTGGGGGCGCTCCGTGCCTACCAGTGGCTGGTCTCGCCCCTCTTGCCGGGCGCCTGCCGGTTCGCCCCGACGTGCTCGGAGTACGCGAAACTCGCGCTCGAGGGACACGGCCTCCTGCGCGGCCTGGGGCTCGCGGCCTGGCGCCTGCTGCGCTGCCATCCTTTCCATGCCGGTGGCTTTGACCCGCCGCCGGGCCGCCGGCGGCCCGCCTGACGATGGAAAAGAGGGCGATCCTCGCGGCGGTCCTGATGGCGGCGGTCTTCATCGTCTATCAGATGTTCTTCCTTCCGGTGAGTCAGGAGTCCCCCGCTCCGCAGAAAGCGCCCGAAAAGGCTGCGGCTCCGGCGCCGGAGGCGCCGGCCGCCCCGACGGCACCCGCTCCGCCGCCGGGGCCTCCGGCACCACGCGGTGCCCCGAAGCCGCGGCCCCCCCAGCGCCTGGCCACGGTGGAAGCACCGCTCTATCGCGCCGTCGTGAGCAGCGAGGGCGGGAAATTCCAGGAGCTCGTCCTCAAGTACCGCGGCGAGAAGCCGATGGTCATCGTCGGCGACCTCGGGCCGGCCGGGCTCCTCCTGGCACCCGACGCTTCGGCGAGTCCCGCCGTCGTCGCGATGAGCCTCGACAAGGGCACCGTCAGCGTGACGGGCGACCGGCCGGCCGATCTCGTGCTGACGGGTGAGACGGAGGGCCTGCGGATTCGCCAGACGCTGAGGTTTCATCCGGACGGGTACGCGGTCGATGCGGTCCTGCGTGTCGAGAACTCGAGCGGCGTCTCGCACACCGTCGCGCTCAGCCTGCCCTGGTTCACCCGGCAGGCATGGCGCGCGACACCCGAGAAGTTCCAGGGTCAGCATCCGACGGAGATCGTCTGGTCCGCGAATGGGTCCGTCGAGCGCATCGAGGACCTCAGCGCGGTGAGCGACCATGTGACGGACGGAGACTGGGTCGCCCTGGGCAGCGTCTGGTATCTCGCGGCGCTGGTCCCGAAGAGCCCGGGGTTCAAGCTCGTGATCACGAGCGAGGGCAAAGTCCCCGAGGCGAAGAACGGCGACAAGGCCCCCGCGGGCCGCGCGAGTGTCGCGGTGAAGGCGACGCCGACGATCGCGCCCGGGCAGGCGTGGGAAGGCACGGTGGTTCTCTATGCGGGGCCCAAGGAGTACGAGCGGCTGAAGGCGCTCGGCCTGCAGCCGACGATCAACTTCGGCGGGTTCCCCCTGCCCCGGCGGTACGGCGGGCTGCCGATGGACTGGCTCGGCGTGCCCATTCTGCTGTTGATGAACTGGACCTACAAGCACGTGGGCAACTACGGTATCGCGATCATCCTGCTCACCGTCGTCTCGAAGGTCCTGTTCTATCCCCTGACCGTGAAGAGCATGCGGTCGATGAAGGCGATGCAGGCGCTTCAGCCGCAGGTGAACGCGCTGCGCAGCAAGTACCAGAAGGACCCGCAGGCGCTGCAGCGCGAGACGCTCGCGCTCTACCAGAAGCACAAGGTGAACCCGATGGGCGGCTGCCTGCCGATGGTCGCGCAGGTCCCCATCTTCTACGCGCTCTACCTGGCGCTGTCGGTGTCGGTCGACCTCCAGGGCGCACCGTTTCTATGCTTCGGCCGGCTCTTCGGCGTCGATCTGTGGATCTGCGATCTCGCGGCGCACGACCCGACCTATGTGCTGCCCGTGCTCATGGGCGTCACGATGTTCGTCCAACAGAGGATGACGCCCACGACGGGCGATCCGCGCCAGGCGCGAATGATGCTGATCATGCCGTTCGTGTTCACCTTCATGTTCCTCAACCTGCCCTCGGGCCTCGTGCTCTACTGGACCGTGTCCAACGTTCTCCAGATCGTGCAGCAGAAGCTCATGGATCGACCCGCGCGCACGCGCGCGACGCGCGAGGCCAAGGACGCCGGCCGAGCCTGACCGCCCGCCTGCCGACGGCACCATCGTCGCCGTCGCGACGGCGATCGGTGAAAGCGCCATCGGGGTGATCCGCGTGAGCGGCCCGGAGGCGGTCGCCGCCGTCGCCCCATTGCTGCGGTCGTCCATCCCACTCGCCGAGTTCCCATCGCACACGCTCCGCCGCGTCGCTGTCGTCGACGCCAAGAGCGGCGAGCGCGTCGACGAGGCGCTCTGCGCCGTCATGCGCGCGCCACGCTCGTATACCGGCGAGGACGTCGTCGAGCTCTCGTGTCACGGTTCTCCAGCGCTGTTGCGAATGGTCACGCGGTGGATCGTCGCCGGCGGCGCGCGGTTGGCGGCGCCGGGCGAGTTCACGCGGCGAGCGTTCCTCAACGGCCGGCTCGACCTCGCCCAGGCCGAGGCCGTCGCGTTGCTGATCGGCGCGCGGACCGACCGCGCGGTCGCGCTGGCGGCGCGCGCGCTGGCGGGCGGGCTCTCCGACCAGGTTCAGGCCTTGCGGGACGCGCTCGTCGACGTGATCGCCGGCCTGGAGGTGGCGCTCGACTTCCCAGAGGAGCGCGTCGGGCACGATGTCGGGGTGGCCCGCGCGACGGTGGCGCGGCTGCGTGCCGACGTCGAGCGCTGGCTCGCGTCCGCACGCCACGGGCGGGTCGTCCACGATGGGCTCACGGCGGCGCTCGTCGGTCCGCCGAACGCCGGCAAGTCCAGCCTGCTGAATGCGCTGCTCGGACGCGATCGCGCGATCGTGTCGCCCGTCCCGGGTACGACGCGCGACATCGTGGAAGGGACCATCGCGCTCGCCGGAGTTCCTCTTCGACTCCTCGACACGGCGGGCATCGACGTTCCGCGAGATGGGATCGAGGCGGAAGGCATCCGCCGAAGCCGTCGCGCGATGGAGGAAAGCGATCTGTTGCTCGTCGTCCTCGACGGAAGTATCTCGCCCGCCCGCCGCGTGCTGGAAGAAACGGCGCACCGCGCGCGCATCGTCGTTCGTGCGAAGAGCGATCTGACCGCTCACCCGGAAACGGCGGCGCTCGCCGACGCCGTGGCGGCGTCAGCCGTCAGCGGTGGCGGTGTCGAAGCGCTGCTCGATCGTCTGACTCAGGAGGTCGAGCGCCGCGCTTCTGCGGCGGGCGACGAAGGCGGCATCGTCGCGTCACTGCGTCAGATCGAGTTACTCGAATCGCTGTCCCGCGCCTTCGCCGCAGGGGACGCTGCACTCGGTGACGCTCCGCTCGAGGCGGCGCTCGTCGATTTGAAGGACGCCCTCACGTGCGCGGGCTCCATTCTTGGTGTGGACGTCGGCGACGCGGTCCTGAATCACATCTTCTCCACGTTCTGTCTGGGCAAGTGACGCGACCCCTCGACGCTCTCGCTCAGGGGGCGACTCCGATCGTTGGGAGGCCCTTGACCGCCCTCGAACTGGCTAATTTCGGTAAGTATATGAATTTACTGGTAAAATGGCAGAGATCCCACCGCCTCGTCGGCTCCACGGACCCAATGTGGATCGTGGAACAACTCTTCCTCGACAGTTTGCTCTTCCTTCAGCTCCTCCCGTCCCCGCTCCGCCGGCTTCTCGATCTTGGCTCGGGCGCTGGCCTCCCGGGATTACCGATCAAGATCGTATGGACTGACCTGGAGGTGACGCTCGTGGAATCGCGGCGGCGTCGGGTGTCGTTTCTCGCGAGCGCGGTGAGAGAGCTTGGACTCGATCGGACTTGGGTGATTGAGAGCCGAGGCGAAGACCTGCCGACCGAACTCGAGGGGCGCTTCGACGCAGTCGTCCTGCGCTGCGCAGGCAGCGTTGAAGACCTGATTCCGTTGGCAGCCAGGCTCATCGCCTCGGGAGGACTGGTCATCGCCTCGGGCCCGCCTCGTCCGAAACCGCTCGCTCTCGGCAGATGGGTGGAGATTCCCGGACTGAAGCCTGGTAAGACTCGGCAGTTCGCCGTTTACCAGCGCCCATAGGATCCCCTGGCGCCGACGGGCATCCCACGTATCCCTCTAGCTGCTCCCGCTCCCGGTCTGGAGACTTTGGAAGGTTTAGCTTCGGGAGGTTGGATTGTAGGCGCGACCTCGTGAACATGTCCTGGTGGACGCGCGGACGAGGCTCTCCCGAGGCTCCCGTCCGCCGCAGCCCCATACGGCCGGCCTCCCCACTGCGCTCCTAGCACTTTCACGGGACAACACATTTACGGAAAAATTGACTAGGAACGGGCCTGTCGTGGAGAGTGTTGCCCGTGGAACATCGACTCAAAGCTCAACATGAGTTGAGATAGCAATGTGCGTCGTGGAACACTTTCGCCTGGCTGAGGGGCTGGTGGGTGGCTAAGGTCCTTGCGATCGTCAATCAGAAGGGCGGCGTGGGAAAGACCACCACTGCCGTCAATCTCGCGGCCGGCCTCGCGCTCACCGAGCGCCCTACCCTCCTCGTTGACCTCGACCCTCAGGGCAACGCGACCACGGGCCTTGGGGTCCAGAAGGCGGGCCTCTACCCGACGATCTATCACGTGCTGCTCGGAGGCGAGGCCACGGAGAAAGCGATTCACCCGACGTCCCTGGCAGGGCTGAGACTCCTGCCGGCCGACATTGACCTCGTCGGAGCCGAGATCGAGCTGGTAGGACTCGAAAGGCGCGAGCACCGGCTCCGCGGCGCACTCGAGCCAGTGATGGATTCGTTCAGCTACGTCATCATCGACTGTCCTCCTTCGCTGGGGCTTTTGACGATCAACGCCCTGGCGGCCGCCGATCGCGTCCTGGTTCCTCTCCAGTGCGAGTTCTACGCGCTCGAAGGGTTGACTCACTTGCTCAGGACCGTGAAGCTCGTTCGAGAGAAGCTCAACTCGGGTCTCGAGGTTGAGGGCATCGTGCTCACGATGTTCGACGGCAGGACGAGCCTCGCTCTCCAGATTCGCGAAGAGGTGCACCGGTACTTTCCCGGGCAAGTGTTCGATACGATCATTCCGCGCAATGTTCGGCTCACAGAAGCACCCAGCCACGGCAAGCCGGTCATGCTTCACGACCTCAGGTCCAGCGGTTCCGCCGCATACCTCGAACTGACTCGGGAGGTGTTGAACCATGAACAGTAAGCGCGGACTCGGCCGTGGGCTCGGAGCACTGCTGTCATCCGAGCCCACGGAATCGGAGGCACTGGTCGAAGTGCCTATCGATCAGATTGAAGTAAATCCCAATCAGCCGCGGAAGGTATTTGATTTTACCGCCCTGGATGAGTTGTCCGCGTCGATCAAGTCCTCGGGAGTGATCCAGCCGATCATCGTCCGCCGGTTTGGCGGCGCCTATCAGCTCATAGCCGGCGAGCGGCGCTGGCGGGCCGCCCGGCAGGCTGGCCTCGATCGGATCCCCGCGATCGTGCGCGAGGCGACGGACGCGCAGAGCATCGAGCTCGCGCTCGTCGAGAACCTGCTGCGCGAGGACTTGAACCCGATCGAGGCGGCGCAGGCCTACCAGAAGCTTCTGGCGGAGTTCGGCTGGACGCAGGAAGAGCTGGCCCAGCGAATCGGAAAGGATCGTACCTCGATCGCGAATTGTCTCCGCCTGCTGCGCCTACCTGAGGAGATCCAGACTGATCTGCGCAGCGGCCGGCTCACGATGGGGCACGCGCGCGCGCTTCTCGCTCTGACGAGCGTGGCCGAGCAGCTCCGACTGCGGGACGAGATTCTGGCGCATGACTGGTCCGTGAGGACGACGGAGGACTCGATCCGCGCCAAGGAGTCTCTCGCGGAGGCGCGCGGGCTGGCGCCGCGCAAGGGCCGGCGTCGATCGGCCGAGCTGGCGGCGCTCGAGGAGGCGCTCCAGCGCGGGCTGATGACGCGGGTGCGCATCATCGGCAACGAGCGCAGGGGTAAGATCGAGGTGACTTACGCGACGCCGGGCGAGCTCGAGCGGCTGGCCGAGGTCCTCGGCGCGCAGCACTGAGATGCCATGACCGAGCGCATCGTCGTCGGAATGAGCGGAGGCGTCGATTCGTCCGTCGCCGCGGCCTTGCTGGTCGAGCAGGGCGCGGACGTCGTCGGCATCACCATGCGTGTCTGGCCCTGGCAGGACACGGCAGAGCCGACGAAGCGGTTCGGGAGCTGCTGCGGCACCGAAGCCGTGGCGGACGCGCGGGACGTCGCCCGTCGGCTCGGGATCCCGCACTACCTCCTGAGCATGTCGGATGAATTCGACCTAAAGGTGATCGCCCCGTTCGTCGCCGCATACGCTGAAGGTCGGACGCCGGTACCGTGCGTATCGTGCAATAGCAACCTAAAGTTCGGGTCGCTTCTCGGCCGCGCACGCGCGTGGGAGGCGGTGGGCGTCGCGACCGGACACTACGCGCGCGTGGAACGCGACACGGCGACGGGGCGCCATCTGCTCCTGCGGGCGAAGGACACGCGCAAGGACCAGACCGACTTTCTGTGGCCGCTCAACCAGGAGCAGCTGGCCGCCGCCCGCTTCCCGGTCGGCGAGCTCACGAAGGAAGAGGTGAGGGAGCACGCGCGCCGTCTCGGCCTGGTGACCGCCGACAAGCCCGAGAGCCAGGAGATCTGCTTCGTGCCCGACGACGACTACCGGGGATTCCTTCGCCGACGTGCGCCGCAGGTATTCCAGCCGGGCGCGATCGTCGACCGGCGCGGGGCCAGGCTCGGGACGCACGGTGGCATCGCGGCCTACACCGTTGGTCAGAAGCGCGGACTCGGCCTCGCGACCGGCCGCCCGCTCTACGTCGTCGACCTCGATCCCGAGCGCAACACGGTCCGCGTGGGCGAGGTCGCGGACCTCGAGCGCGCCCGGCTCGTGGCGACGGCCGTGAACTTCATCGCCTGCGAGCCTCCGACGTCTCCGCTGCGGGTCGAAGCGAAGATTCGCCACAGCCACCGGCCCGCCCCGGCAACGGTGTGCGCGCTGGCCGTGGACACCGCGGAAGTCATCTTCGACACTCCGCAACGCGCGCTGAGCCCGGGCCAGTCCGTGGTCTTCTACAGCGGCGACGTCGTCATCGGGGGGGGAGTGATCGCCCGCGCGGCGATCTGAGCTCGCCGACGA
>Ga0066709_100000430_pt1 | contig 22100 bp, 21 predicted proteins | sample GraSoiAngelo_158_FD_79665 | JGI IMG/M metagenome (GOLD analysis project Ga0066709, IMG submission 79665) | Grasslands soil microbial communities from the Angelo Coastal Reserve, California, USA - 14_1009_16_30cm | ecosystem: Environmental > Terrestrial > Soil > Grasslands | place: USA...
CGGGCGAGCGGGACGATGCGGAGTTCCCGCCACACGCCGAGCAGGTAGAGCATCAGGAGAAACGCAGCGCCGACGAACCCGCGCTCCTCCGCCAGAGAGGCAAAGACGAAGTCCGTGTGGTGCTCCGGGAGGAAGTTGAGCGTGGTCTGCGTCGCGTTGTCCACCCCGCGGCCGTGGAACTGACCTGCGCCGATCGCGTTCTTGGACTGCGTGATGTTGTACGTCGTGCCCCCCGGATCGCTGTCGGGATGGAGGAAGCCGGTGAGCCGGTCCTCCTGATACTTCTTGAGCAGCGGCAGGCCGGAGCCGGGCAGCACAGCGAGGACGAGCACCGCGATTCCGATCGCACCAGCAGCCAGCACGCCGATGTGTGACCAGGGCGTCCCGGCGACGAACAGGACCGCGGCGATTGCCGCGCAGTACACGAGCGCGCTGCCGAAGTCAGGCTGCAGGAAGACGAGGAAGATCGGGATCGAGGCGAGTCCGACCGCCGTAACAGTCGTGCGGACCTCCCCCAGTCGTCTCGACCGCTCGGCCAGGAACCCGGCGAGCGCGAGAACGAACAGCACCTTCCCGAATTCGGACGGCTGGAACCGGAAAAAACCCAGGTCGAGCCAGCGCTTGGAGCCGCGAATCGGTCCGGTGAGCAGCACAAGCGCGATCACGCACGCGGTGCCTCCGAAGATCAGTCGCCACCTCGTTCGGTAAACCTCCGGATCCACGAGCACGGCTGTGACGAGGCCGACGCAGCCGACGAGGACGAAGACGATCTGCCGGGTCAGGTAGTACCTCGGGTCGCCGGTGATGTCGTGGTGCGTGATCCCCTCGATCGCCCAGAGCCCGTAGCCGACGACTGCGCCGACCGCGCCGATCAGGATCCAGTCGAGTCGCCGGACGAAGGAGGCGACGTCGGCTGCTTCGCGGCGGCGTGCACGCGCCGCAGCCCTGGCATTGGAGACGTAGTGGTCGACCATCAGTCCGAATGAATTGGACCCGTCTGGGTCGCTTGCTTGCCGAAGAACGCCGCGAACACCTTCAACGCCGCGGGAGCGGCTGCGTCGCCGCCGTGGCCGCCATTCTCGATCAGCGCACAGACGACGAGGTCGGGCGAGTCGGAAGGCCCATAGCCGCACCACCACGACTGGTTGAAGTTCCGGGGATAGCCGTCGCCCGGATCGATCAGCTTCTCCGCTGTCCCGGTCTTGCCCGAGATCGGAACGGGGAACGAACCGAAGATCGCCGACGAGGTGCCCAGGGTCGAATGCGTCGCCTCGTAGAGCCCCTCACGCACGACTGCGAGCGCCTGGGCGTCCACATTGGTCGGCTCCGGCGCGGGCGAAGGGGCGGTGGGTACCACGCGCCCGGGCTGTCCGTTCGACGACGGCTGTTCGACGTCCAGAAGAAGGTGTGGTGTGACGAGCTTCCCGCCGTTCGCGACCATCGCGTAGAAGCGCGCCATCTGCATCGGGGTGACGAGGAGGTCCTTCTGCCCGATGGCGAGCTGGATGGAGTCGCCCGGCTTCCAGAGACTGTCGATCTGCCAGTGGCCGGGATCGGTCTTCCTGGTGAACGTCTTCTTCCTCCAATCCGGCGTCGGCAGCAGACCGGATGACTCGGAACCGAGGTCGACGCCGGTCCGCTGTCCGAAGCCGAAGCGACTCGCCCAGGCCTGCAGCCTCGGCCCGCGATCGGCCGGCATGCCGTAGAAGCGGTAGCCCACCTGGTAGAAGTACGTGTCGCACGATCGGGCCAGCGCGGTCGGCAAGGTCATCGCCTCGTTCACGAACGGATCCCAGTTCTTGAACGTCTGCCCGTTCTTCTCGTAAGTCCCGGTGCACGCAAGCGACTCGTACGGCTGCAGGATGTGCTCCTGCATCGCGGCGAGCGCAGTGACAGGCTTGAAGGTCGAGCCCGGCGGATACGACGCCTGGATCGCGCGATCGAGCGCTGGGTAGTTCATCGAGCGGGCGCTTCGCGAGGTGAGACCCGCAGTGTCGAGAGCGCTCTGCCGGACTCGTCCGACATAGAGTGACGGCCTGTACGTCGGGAACGAGGCGAGCGCACGGATCGAGCCGTCCCGCGGGTCGAGGGCGAGGATCGCGCCGCCGTTCGCGTTCCAACACCCGTAGCAGGCCGAGTTGCGGGCGCGATCGATCCCGTAGCGCAGGGCCTCCTCCGCAGCTTTCTGGAGCTTGACGTCCAGCGTCAGCCGGACCGCGTCGCCGGAACGGGGCGGCGTCCTCGTCACGACCGAACCGATCGGCCGCCCGAGCGAATCCACACGCAGCTGCGCGAGGCCGGGAGCGCCGCGCAGATAGCTGTCGTAGTGCGACTCGATGCCGGTCTGCCCAATCGTGTCGCCGCCGCGGTAGCCCTGGCTGCTCAGCGACTTCAGCTGGTCCGCAGAGATCTCGCTGACGTATCCGAGCACGTGCGCCGCGAGCTCACGGTGCGGGTAGTAGCGCAGGTAGCTCCTGACGATCTGCACGCCGGGGTAGTCCTCGCTCCGTTCCTGGATGTACATGGCCAACGCCTTGGGCACGTTGTCCTTGACCTTGACCGGGGTGAGGGGATCGTTGCGGTGACGGCGAATCGTCGCGCCGACCTGCAAGGCGGGGACCTGCACCACGTGGGCAAGCGCGCGAAGCTCGCGGAGACGGACGTTGCGCTTTTTCGGGAGATCCGTGATCCGGATCTGCACCGCCAGCCCGGGAGTATTCGTGACGAGCTTCTGTCCGTTGCGGTCCAGGATCGGACCCCGCGGCGCCTGGATCCGGACGTCACGAAGCTGGTTGTTCTGCGACGCGCGCAGAAGCTGCTCGCCGTTGAGGATCTGCAGCGACCAGAGCCTGAGGAACAACGTCGCGAAGACGGCGATCGCGAGCGTCCCCATCAGACCGACTCGCAGTGCGAGCTTCGGCGTCAACCGGTACGGCTCCTCCGCGCGCGGGTCGGGCGGGAGGAATCGCCGGGAGTCGACCCGCTTAGCCAAGCAGGCGCACCTCCCGTGTGACCCACTCACGCGGCCGCAGCAGACGGCGCGTGAGCGCGTATACAGGCAGGGTCAGGATCAGGTTGAGGAAAACCGTCGGTGCGAGCGCAACGAAGATGTGCTGTGCAGGCGCGGCCTGGCCGAGTAGGTAGCGGAGGACAAGCGCAGCGATCTGGTACAGCACCGCTATGACGGCGATCGAGAGCAGCGGCGCATGCGCGCGATCGCGACCGGTCGTCTCTCCGTATCGCCCGGTCCAGTAGCCGGCGAGCGTCAGCAAAAGCGCCGTGAAGCCGAGCGTGCCGAAGACGCCGGTGTCGGCGAGGAGCCCGGCCGAGAAGCCGGCGACCGCGCCGAAGATCGCACCGCGCAGCAGCGACACGCACACGATCGTGACGAGCAGGAGGTTTGGATGTCCGGTGAGGATGTCGACGTTGGCGATCACCGAGAGCTGGATGACGACGACGAGGAACAGCAATCCCGCGGCCTTCGCCGCATCCAGGAGCACTAGGGAACCTTGGGCGTGCGCTTGTGCGTGATCAGGGCAGTGACGGCATCGAGACCCGAGAAATCCACATACGGATCGATCTGGATCTGCTTGTACAGCGCCGTATCGCTCTGGCCGACGCTCGTGACCACACCGATCTGGATGCCGCCCGGGAAGAGCGACGGGTAGCGCTTCGACTGCGTCCCGCCGGTGACGATGACGTCCCCTTGCCGGACGTCCGACTCCTTCGGCACGTAGTCCAGCACGAGCGAGCCCTCGCCCTCGCCATGGCGGACGAGCCCGGTAGCGCCCGTCTTCGGGTCGCGCGCCGGGACCGCACTGCTTTCGTCGGTCAGCAGCGTGACGTGCGCCGCACTTCCGGTCACGTCAGTTACCCTTCCGACGAGCCCGTCCTGGGTGACGATCGGCGTGTCCTCCTTGATGCCCTGATCGGATCCGGCGGCGATCACGACCTGCTGATCGAACTCCCCCGACCACGAGATGATGCGCGTGTTCACCGGCGAGTAGTCGCCGGGGAACAGCGGGCTGTCGATGAAGTGCAGCTGCTTGCGGTATTCCTGGTTTTGCTCCTGCGCCGACTTCCCCTGCAAAGCCTGCTGGCGGAGCTCGTTCACCTGCTGGCGGAGGCGTTCGTTCTCGCTCTTGGCGTGCACGAGACCGCGGAAGTAGCCGTAGACGTCGCGGAACGGACGCGCCACCCGCTCGGCCGCGACCTCGAACGGCCGCAGCACCGTCACGCCCGCGCTCTCCACCGAATGCAGCGCCCCGGTGGACGACGCCCGGAAGGAGAACGTGATCAGGATGAGCGACAGGAGGACGAGGCCGCCCACCACGGCCCGGCGCCGAAGGCTCGAACGGCTGCGGGAAGGGAAGGGCTGGGGTCTCGGTCTCGGTACGGACGAGCCCAGGACCGCGCTGACACTGCGGTTGCGAGGCACGAGGCGGTCTACGTTAGCGGTGATTCGGGATGGCGGTTTGCCATGGATGGGTTAAGGCGCACGGTCGAGCAAGGCTCGCCCGTGCTCTCTGCGGCGCCGCCGAGTCGGCGCCTTGGAGATCTAGGTTAGCGCGAAGGTCTAACGGCGGTGATTGTTCCGCCGGGCCTTGGCACTGCGATGGATGGCCTCGAACTCCTCGAGACTCCGTCCGGAGCCGACGGCCACGCAGGTGAGTGGGCTCTCGGCCAGGTGGACCGGCATCTGGGTCTCGTGGCGCAAGCGTTCGTCGAAATTCGTCAGCAGCGCGCCCCCGCCCGCCAGGACGATGCCGCGATCCATGATGTCGGCGGCCAGCTCTGGAGGCGTCTTGTCGAGCGTGGACTTGATCGCCTCGATGATCTGTTGCACGGGCTCGTCGAGCGCGCGCCGGACCTCCTCGGAGCTCAGGACCACCGTCTTCGGGAGGCCGGTGAGCATGTCGCGCCCTCGCACCTCGGCCTGCAGCTCCTCCCGCATGTCGTAGGCAGAGCCGATCTCGAGCTTGATCTCCTCCGCCGTCTGCTGCCCGATGAGGAGCTTGTACTCACGCTTGATGTGATTGATGATCGCCTCGTCCATCTCGTCGCCGCCGACCCGCAACGATTGAGACACCACGATGCCGCCGAGTGAGATGACTGCGACCTCGGTGGTGCCGCCGCCCACGTCGACGATCATGTTTCCCGTGGGTTCGGCGACCGGAAGCCCGGCGCCGATCGCCGCGGCCATCGGCTCCTCGATCAGATACGCCTGACGCGCGCCTGCGCTCAGCGTCGCCTCTTCGACTGCGCGCTTCTCCACGCCGGTGACGCCGGACGGAACGCAGACGACCACGCGGGGATGCGCGAAGCGATGCTGGTGCACCTTCTGGATGAAGTGGCGCAGCATCTGCTCGGTGACGTCGAAGTCGGCGATGACGCCGTCCTTCAACGGCCGGATCGCCGAGATCGTCCCGGGCGTGCGCCCGAGCATCCGCTTCGCCTCGACACCCACAGCGTGCACCTCGCCGGTGCGCTGGTCGATGGCAACCACCGACGGCTCGGAGAGGACGATTCCTCGACCGCGCACATAGACGAGCGTGTTGGCGGTGCCGAGGTCGACCGCCATGTCGCGACCGCCGAATCCGCCGAGATTGTCGAAGAGACCCATCAGCGCAACGAGTCTATGTCAACCGAAGCCGTACACCCCTGCGAAGCGCTCCGCCAGGAGCCGGACGAGGAGGGCCATGGGCAAACCGACGACGTTGAAGTAGTCGCCGTCGATGCAGCGCACGAGGGCGGCGCCGCGCCCCTGGATCGCGTAGCCGCCGGCGCGTCCCTCCCATTCGCCGGTTCCGACGTAGACGCCGAGGTCACGCGGGCTCAGCTCTCGGAAGCTGACCCGGGTCGACTCGTGTCCGAGCTCTTCCCAGCCCGGCGTCAGCAGACACATTCCAGAGACGACGACGTGGGTCGTCCCACTGAGCTCCTCGAGCATGCGTTCTGCGTCCGCAGCATCCGTCGGCTTGCCGAAGACGCGCCCGCGCAGGACGACGGCCGTGTCGACGCCGAGCACCGGCCGCTCGTCCGCCAGCTCGACCACTGATTCGGCCTTCCCACGCGCGTGCGCTCGCACCACCTCGACCGCGTCGGCGACCTCGGGCCACGTCTCCTGGTAGCGCGGTGTGACGACGTCGAACGGAATGTGCAGCTGGTGCAGGATCGCCTGGCGCTGCGGCGACCTCGAGGCCAGCAGCAACGGGGGCGCGGGCGGCGCGTCAGCCACGCGCGGACGGCGCGTTGTCGTCGTTCGAGATGGTTTCGATCTCAGTGTGTGTGTCTCTGCGGCGTCGCCGAGCCGACGCCTTTCGTGCTACCCAGAGATCCTCGCTGGGCCACTTCTGCGCCCACTCGGCGGTGACAGTCACGTAGTAGCCGTGGTCGACCGCGTTCGGCGGCGCGAAGACCTCGACGAGACGTTCGACCTCGAAACCGGTGTCGTGAAGAAGGTCGATCCAGTCGCCGTGGGAGAGGTGGTATTCGGTTCCGTCCTCGCCCGGCCAGTTCATGCGGTAGATCCCCGCCTGCGGACGGTGCAGGTGGTCGTCTGCAGGCTGAGCAGGATCATCGGGAAAGCACAGGTAGGCGAGCACGGAGTTCGTCAGAAAGGCGAGCCGCCCGCCCGGCCGCAACAACCGCGCCGCTTCTGGAATCCACAGCTTCGGATCCGCCCAGAGCGAGGCGCCGTACTCGGAGAACGCGAGATCGAAGGACGCGTCCGGGAGTGGCACTCGCTCGGCCGCGGCCTCGACGAGAGGGAACTCGATCCCGGTCTCCGCTTGCATTCGCCGCGCCGTCGCGAGCTGAGCGGGGGTCGGATCCACGCCGACCGGTCGCGCACCGTGCTTGGCGAGACGGGCCGAGAAGTACGCGGTCCCGCAGCCGAGCTCGACGACGTCCCGCTCATTGACATCGCCGAGCGGCGAGCCGAGGTCCTCCTCACGCACGCCGAAGACGCCCCAGGCGATCTCGTTCGCCGTCCACGCCTCGGCCGCGTCCGAATCGGTGTACTCGGCGTTCGTCCGCGTCCAGTTCGCGATGTTGCCGGCGACTGATTCGGGCAGGTCAGACGAGCTCATCGTCCGAGAACCAGAGCGCGACCTCCCGCGCCGCCGACTCCGGCGAGTCGGACCCGTGCACGAGGTTGTCGGGCATCGCCACTGCAAGGTCGCCCCGGATCGAGCCCGGATCGGCATCGGCCGGATTCGTCGCGCCGATCGTCTTCCGCAGCGTGGCGATCGCACCCTCACCTTCGACCACGAGCGCGAGCGTCGGGCCCGACGTGATGAACTCCACCAGCTCGCCGAAGAACGGCTTCTCCCGGTGCTCGGCGTAGTGCGTCTCGCCGAGCTCGCGGTTCACATGGATGAGCTTGCCGGCCCGCAGGGTGAAACCTCGGCGCTCGATGCGCGCGAGGATCTCGCCGGCCAGCCTTCGCTCCACGGCGTCCGGCTTGATCAGGATCAGTGACCGCTCGACCGCCATCGAGCGCACGAGTCTACTCGGAGCGTCGCCTCCGTCTGGGCGGTCGTACCTCGAAAGTCGGGAACTCCACCGCCGCCGGCTCGACCGGCGTCTCGCAGTACGGACACACCTGCCAGAGCGCCTCGAGCGGGGCCTTGCAATTGACGCAGGCCTGCTTGAGCTTCGTCGTGCAGACCGGGCAGACGAGGAACTCGTTCGACACCTCGGCGCGACAGACGGGACAGTAGAGGTCGCGGCGCGCCAGACGCTCCTCCATCGCCTTGATCTCGAGTTCCCGCTCGCGCACGTCCTCGAGGTACTCCGGCGGCCGGAACAGCATGTACACGAGTGCACCGAAGTACGGGATCACGAGGCCGATGGCGACCGCGGTGGCGATGAGGACGGGATCCTCGATCCGCCGCTTCGCGTCCTTGTAGACCCAGTAGCCGACCGCGAGCCAGAAGGCGACAAGGAAGAAGAGGAGCAGGTTGAGGATGACGTGCCAGGTCCCCGACGCGAAGAAGTCGTGGATCCCGCTGAAGGTGCTGGCGATCACAGAAGGATTCTTCCTATTAGGTACCCGGCGAGAAACGCGAGCCCGACGATCGCTGCAAGCACGAACGCCGCGAACGCAAAGACGGTCAGCCTGTCGCCAACGTTCGCCATCGTAGGCTTTCATCCTTGGCGAGATCGGCCAAGAGGTAAAGGGAGCCTGTGACGAGCACCGGTTCGCCTAGGCTGCGGGCCCGGCCGAGCGCTTCGACGGGATCCTGGACTGGCTCCACAAGCCCGAAGTAGGGACGTGCACGCTCGGCCAGATCTTCGGCCGACAGGGCCCTCGTATTGCTCGATGACGTGGCGATGAGCTGGTTGCCTAGCGCCGAGAGGGCCGCCAGCATCCCGTCCACGTCCTTGTCGGCCAGGATCGACGCGACCACCACGTAGCGTGCGCTCGGAAGACGTGGCAGCACGTACCCGAGGCCGGCGAGGTTGTGCGCGCCGTCCCAGATCTCGAGCGGGTCGTCGCTCAGCCGCTCGAGCCGGCCTGGCAGCTGGACGTTCACGTGACCGTCGACCGGACGGCCGAGGAACGCCTCGGCTGCAGCCATGGCGAGGGCGAGGTTGCTGCGGCCGGCGACGACAATCGTCTCGGCGCCGTTCTCGCGCGCGAGGTCCTCCCACTCCGGCTCACCGAGCACGACGGTCGCGCCAGGCTTGACGACGGCGAGCTTCTCGGCCGCGATCGCCTCGCGCGTCGTCCCGAGCACGTCGGTGTGCTCAAGCGCGACGTTGGTAAGCACCTGGACGGGTGAGCGCAGGACGTTCGTTGCGTCGTGGCGGCCCCCGAGGCCTGCCTCGACGACCGCGACATCGACCTCCGCTGCGGCGAACTCGGCCAGCGCCGCGGCGGTGAGCACCTCGAACTGCGTCGCCTGTAGGCGCTCTGCCTCGGCCCGCACCCGTGCCACGGCGACCTCGAAGTCGGCCTCCTTCCCGCCCACCCGGATCCGCTCGCTCCACCCGCCCACATGAGGCGAGAGGTAGGCGCCCACGCTCAGGCTCGCGTCGGCCAGCAGCGTCTCGACGATCCGCGTGACGCTGGACTTGCCGTTCGTTCCGACGACGTGGATCGACGGGTAGCGGAGCTGGGGATCGCCGAGCGCCCGGAGCAGTGCCTGAATTCGTTCGAGCCCGAAGCCATCGTCCGGCCACGGACTCAACGACTCGACGTACGCGGTTTGGTTAACCGCTGATGGCATCGAGCTCTCGCTGGTAGCGGGCGAGCTTCTCTCGTTCCGCCTCGACCACTTCGGCGGGCGCGTTCTGGACGAAGCGCTCGTTGGCCAGCATGCCTTCGGCACGCTCGATCTCTTGCTCAAGGCGTGCGATCTCTGCTGCGGCGTTCCCGTCCCCGCCCACGCCCGGGCGAACGACGGCTTCGAAGATCCGCAGCTCCTCTCCCTCGAGCGGAATCCGGACCCCGCTGCGGCGGAACATCTCCGCCGCCTCCTGCACGCGCGTGAGCGCGCCCGCCTGGGAGGCGTCACCGGCCTCCGGCCACGGGGCGACGATCAGCCGCGTCGTGCGGTCGGGCAAGTTCGTCCAGATCTCTTCGGTCACGTGCGGCATAGCTGGATGCAGGAGCTCGAGCAAGCGCTCGAGCGCCGCCGTCGCAGTCGCCCGCGCGTCCGCGTCGCCCTCGTAGAGACGACCCTTCACGGCCTCTGCGTACCAGTCACAGAAGTCGTCGAACGTCAGGTGATAGAGCTCGTCGACGAAGTGCGAGAAGTCGAATTCGCCCAGGAGCCGCTCGAGCTCCCCCTGAGACTGCGCAAGCCGCGCGAGAATCCAGTGCTCCTCGAGTGTCCGTGGCCGCTCGGCGGGCGTCGCCCCTTCGGAGGCGAGGATGATCAGCCTCGCGACGTTCCAGAGCTTGTTCGCAAGCTTCCGTCCCTCGTCGATTGCACCCTCTGAGAAGCGCACATCCTGCGAGGACGCCATCTTCATCAACCCGTAGCGCATGGCGTCCGCGCCGTACGCCTCGATCACGGCGAGCGGGTTCATGCCCGTGCCCAGACTCTTCGACATGCGTCCGCCCGCCGGCGCATGCACTGTGGAGTGGATGACGACGTCGGTGAACGGGACGTCGCCCATCATCTCGAGTCCGGCGAAGATCATTCGGTTCTCCCAGAGGCGGATGATGTCTCGTGCCGTTGTGTTGAGGTCACCGGGATAGAACGTCCGCAGATCCTCCGTGTCGTCGGGCCAGCCGAGAGTCGCGAACGGCCAGAGACACGAGGAGAACCACGTGTCCAATACATCGGTCGAACGCGTCAGCTCGCGCGACCCACACTCGCTGCACGCCTCGGGGACCGTCTCCTCGACGGTGGCATGACCGTCCGGGCACTCCCACACCGGCAGCTGGTGACCCCACCAGATCTGTCGCGAGATGTTCCAGTCGGGTGCGTCCTCGAGCGACTGGACGGCGAAGCGGTGCTGCGACTCCGGGTGGTAGCGAACGCGGCGGCTGCGCAGCGCCTCGAGCGCCGGCTTCTTCAGCTCCGCCATCGAGCACCACCACTGCAGCGAGATACGCGGCTCGATCCGGGTCTTGCAGCGGTCGCAGACAGCAACGGAGTGTCGATGAGGCTCACGCCTCTCGAGTTGGCCGTGTTCTTCGAGCCACGCGAGAACCCGCTGGTCGGCCTCTTCCTGCGTGAGCCCGGAAAGCTCGCCGGCCTCCTCGTTCATCCGACCGTCCGAACCGATGACCGTGATCTCCGGGAGGCCGTGGTCGATCCCGATTTCGTAGTCCAGCGGGTCGTGGCCCGGCGTTACTTTGAGTGCGCCGGTGCCGAAGTCGCGCTCGACGCGCTCATCGGCGATCACGGGGACCCGCCGCCCGACCACCGGCACGACCACCTCGCGGCCGACGAGCTCGCGGTAACGACCGTCGTCCGGATGCACGGCAACCGCGACGTCCGCGAGGATGGTTGCCGGTCGCACCGTCGCGATCGTCATGTGACCATCGCCGTCTGCGAGCGGATAGCGGGCGTACGTGAGTGTGTCGTCGACGTCGACATGTGCGAGCTCGAGGTCGGAGAGAGACGTCTGATGGAACGGACACCAGTTGATGATCCTGTTGGCGCGGTAGATCCACCCCTTGCGATAGAGATGCACGAAGAAGCGCATGACCGCGCGCACATACGCGTCGTCCATCGTGAAGCGCTCGCGACGGTAGTCGAGCGAAGCGCCGACGCGGCGGAACTGGGACATGATCTTGCCCCCGTACTCGCGCAGCCACTCCCAGACGAGCTGCTCAAAGGCTTCACGCCCGAGGTCCTGGCGCGTTTTGCCCTCCTGCGCCAAGTGCTTCTCGACCGCGTTCTGCGTGGAGATGCCTGCGTGGTCGAAGCCCGGTTGGAAGAGCGTGTTGTACCCCTGCATCCGCCGCGTGCGGACGATCGTGTCGGCCAGCGAGAGTTGGAGCGCGTGCCCCAGGTGGAGGTCGCCGGTGACGTTCGGCGGAGGGTGGGCGATCGCAAAACTTTCGCGGGAGGGGTCCGGGTCGGCGTTGTAGTGGCCCTCTTCCTCCCAGGTGCGCTGCCAGCGCTCCTCGACGCCCTCGGGCCGGTACAGAGATTCCATCTCGCGCGCGATCCTAGCCTTGCTCTAGCGGCCGGTCGCGTAACCCTGCACCCCGCGGGGACTCGCGGCCCCTCGCAGTTCGCCGTCCGTTTTCTGGACGGCAGTGACCCGACCGAGGGACCAGTCGGCCGCGACGGTCACCTCGTGGCCGCGGTCGCGCAGGCCTTCGACGACGTCCGGTGCGAACCGGCCCTCGAGCTCGAGAGACAGTCGCCGGAAACCACGGGGATAGAAGGACGAGATCAGATGATCCGTGCCGAACTCGGGCGCGTCGATTGCTTCCTGCAGGTTCAGCCCCCGTTCGACATGACGGAGGAAGACGTGGAGCGCCCACTGCTCCTGGTGGTCGCCCCCGGGTGTGCCCCACGCGAGCCAGGGCCTGCCCTGGCGCAGAGCGAGGCCCGGAGAGAGGGTCGTCCGAGGGCGGGCGCCCGGCCGTAGTGAGGACGGCAGGCCCTCCTCCAGCCAGAACATCTGCGCGCGCGTGCCGAGGGGCAAGCCGAGGTCGGGGATGACGGGCGAGCTCTGGAGCCAGCCGCCGCTCGGAGTGGCGGAGATCATGTTGCCGAAGCGGTCGACCACGTCGAGGTGCACGGTGTCGCCTCGAGTGGGCTCCCCTGCGCCCGCCAGCGCGCGCGCTTGGACGAGCGTCGGGAGCCTGCCCCGTCCCGGCTGGTAGTCCCCCGACGCCGCATCAGCCAGGAGGGTGCGGCGGCGTTTGTTGTAGTCCCGGGACAGCAGCGTCTCGAGCGGGACGTCGGCGTCACCGTAGAGCGCGTCGCGGTCTGCGAATGCGAGCTTCGCGCACTCCGTCACCACGTGCACGAACTCTTCTTCGGACATCGCAGCGAGATCGAAGCCTTCGAGCAGCGCGAGCTGTTGCAGGGCGACCGGACCCGAGCCCCAGGGTCCGGTCTTGCAGACGGTGATGCCGCGAAAGTCGAAGGCCATGACGGGTTCGATCGTCGCGCGCCAGCCCGCCAGATCGTCGCGCGTGAGCAGGCCCCCCTCCGCCGTGCAGAAACGGTGGATCTCATCCGCGACGAAGCCTTCGTAGAACAGCTCACGAGCACGGTCGATCTCATCGGTACGCGATCCGCCCCGCGCCTCTTCGACGATCCGGCGATACGTCGCTGCGAGCCGCACGTTGCGCAGCTGCGAACCTGCAGCCGGCACCGGCAGGTAGAGCTCGCACGACCCAGGCCAGGTCGCAATCAGGTCTGCGTTGCGTGCGATTGCGATGCGCAGGCCGCCGACGGCCGGAAAGCCGTGCTCCGCGTAGTCGATCGCGAAGGCGAGGATGTCGGCGAGGCGCCACGAGCCGAATTCCCGGAGCAGCAAGAGCCACCCTCCGAACGCGCCGGGCACGCAGGCCGCCAGCAAGCCCGTTCCGGGAATCAGGTCGTGACCGAGCTCGCGGAAGCGCTCGATCGTGGCCGCCGCGGGCGCGACGCCCTGCCCGCAGAGCACGAGTGCCTCGCCACGCTCGACGGCGTACAAGACGGCGGGCATCTCGCCGCCGGGCCCATTGTCGTGCGGCTCGACCACCTGGAGCGTGAAGCCGGCCGCTGCCGCTGCGTCGAACGCATTTCCCCCTCGTTCGAGCACGGCCATGCCGGCGGCCGATGCGAGCCAGTGGGTCGAGGAGACCATCCCGAACCTCCCGCGCAGCTCGGGTCTCGTCGTGAACGCCACTGCAGCGGGACTCTAGTGTTCCCGTCTCGTGCGTTACGGGATCTGCCTTGCGAACATCGGGACGTACGCGGATCCGCGCGTTGGGGTCCGCGTTGCGCAGGCCGCGGAGCAGAGCGGCTGGGAGGCGGTGTTCCTCTGGGATCACCTCGCTTTCGTCTGGGGTCAACCTGCAGCCGACCCGTACACGACGCTCGCCGCGATCGCGACCTCTACGAAGCGCGTGCGTCTCGGCACGGCCGTGACGCCTGTTGCGAGGCGGCGGCTGCAGGTGCTCGCCAATCAGGTGGCGACGCTCGACGTCCTCAGCGACGGACGGGTCGTGTTCGGGGCCGGCCTCGGCGGCTCGCCCTCGGAGTTCGGCAGGTTCGGGGAACCGACCAACGCGAAGGTCCGTGCGTCGATGCTCGACGAGGGACTCGACCTCCTGCGCCGTCTCTGGTCCGGCGACGAGGTCACACACCACGGCGGGCACTACACGGTGAACGGGGTCAAGCTCTCCCCTACTCCCCGGCAGGACCGGTTGCCCATCTGGATCGGCGGGAACCGTCCGGCGTCACTCCGGCGTGCCTCGAGGTGGGACGGCTGGATCGCGGACAGCTCCGACCCGACCGGCATGAAGCTCTCCCCCGACGACGTGCGACGGAGTGTCGAGACGATCGGCCGCTCTGACCGTTACGACGTCGCGGTGCTCGGCGAAAGGGAACGCGCCGACCCTTTGGAGTACGAGCGGGCGGGCGCGACCTGGTGGCTCGAGAACCTGCACGACGAGCGCGGTTCGCTCGACGACGTCCTCGGGCTCGTGGCGGCCGGGCCCCGTTGAGGTCGCGAAGGACTAGGCCGACTCTTCGATGCGGGCGGCCTCGTCGTCCGCCACGCCTTCGGCGCTCGTGACGAGCGTCGGCTTCAGATGCTTCTCGATCGTCTCCTTGGTGATGACGCACTTGGAGACGTCACGTCTGGACGGCAGCTCGAACATCACGTCGAGCAGCGCCGTCTCGATGATCGAGCGCAAGCCGCGCGCCCCGGTTTCGCGTTCGAGCGCCTTGTCCGCGATCTCCCAGAGCGCGTCGTCCGTGAACACGAGCTCGATGCTGTCGTAACCGAAGAAGCGCTGATACTGCTTGACGAGTGCGTTCTTCGGCTCCATCAGGATCTGCACGAGGTCCTCGCGCAGCAACTGGTGCACAGCGGAGATGACGGGCAGACGGCCGATGAACTCCGGGATCAATCCGAAGTTGAGCAAGTCCTCCGGCATGACCTTCGCCAGTAGCTCGGACGATTCGATCGAGCTCTTGGAGCGCACCTCGGCGCCGAAGCCGACCGCGCTCTTGCCGATGCGCTTGCCGATGATCTTGTCCAGGCCCGCGAACGCACCGCCGCAGATGAAGAGAATGTTCGTCGTGTCGATCGAGAGGAACTCCTGGTGCGGATGCTTGCGCCCGCCCTGCGGCGGCACGGAGGCGACGGTTCCTTCGAGGATCTTCAGCAGCGCCTGCTGCACGCCCTCGCCCGACACATCGCGCGTGATCGACGGGTTGTCCGCCTTGCGCGCGATCTTGTCGACCTCGTCGATGTAGATGATCCCGGTCTCGGCCTTCTTGATGTCGAAGTCGGCCGCCTGGATCAGCTTGAGGAGGATGTTCTCCACGTCCTCGCCGACGTATCCGGCCTCCGTGAGCGCGGTCGCGTCGGCAATCGCGAACGGGACATTGAGGATGCGCGCCAAGGTCTGCGCGAGCAAGGTCTTGCCACAGCCGGTCGGGCCGAGCAGGAGGATGTTCGACTTCTGCAGCTCGACGTCGCCTTCCTCCGTCCCCATCTGCACGCGCTTGTAGTGGTTGTACACAGCGACGGCGAGCGTGCGTTTCGCCTCCTCCTGCGACACGACGTAGTCGTTGAGGACGGAGTAGATGTCCTTGGGGCGAGGGAGGTTGTCGAGGTCGAGCTGCGCCGGTGCGGTGAGCTCCTCGTCGATGATCTCGTTACAGAGATCGATGCATTCGTCGCAGATGTAGACGCCGGGCCCTGCGATCAGCTTTTTGACCTGACGCTGGCTCTTGCCGCAGAAGCTGCAGAGGAGCTGCTCGTTTCCGTCGGATGCTCGGGCCACGTCTCTCCTTTTAGACGGTCAGCGCCCCGGCGTCTAGCGATGGGCGATGACGTTATCGATGATGCCGTAGTCCTGGGCTTCTTGCGAGGTCATGAAGTAGTCCCGTTCCATGTCCTTGGCCACCTGCTCGGTCGGCTTCCCCGTGTGCTCCGCGATGATCTCCTCCAGGCGCCGCTTGAGATTGATGGTCTCACGGGCCTGGATCTCGATATCGGTCGCCTGCCCCTGGAAGCCCCCCGAGACCTGGTGGATGAGGATCTTGGCGTTCGGCAGGGCGACACGCTTTCCTTTCGTCCCCCCCGCCAGGATGATCGCGCCCATGGACATGGCGATGCCGATGCAGGTCGTCTGGATATCCGGCTTGATGTATTGCATCGTGTCGTAGATGGCAAGGCCGGAGTAGACCTGGCCGCCAGGAGAGTTGATGTAGATCTGGATGTCCTTCTCCGGGTCCTCGGACTCCAGATGGATGAGCTGAGCGACGATCAGGTTCGCGATCTGATCGTCGATCGGCGTGCCGAGGAAGATGATCCGCTCGTTGAGCAGACGCGAGTAGATGTCGAACGAACGCTCGCCTCGCGAGGTCTGCTCGATCACCATTGGGATCAACGGGCTCATGTCTAAGCTGGCTCCTTGCTACCGGGGGTCCACAGTTTCGGCTTCTCGGTCGGATTTTCCTTGTCGGGCGTCCAGATTGCCTCGCGGGCGGCCGCCTGTTCCGGCGGAACCCGCTCGACCTCCGCGGTGATGCGATCGAGCGCTCGCGCAAGCCTCATGCTCTCACGTTCCGTGTCGTATGCGCCCGCGGCGCGCGCCTGCTCGATGATCTTGTCGCCCTCGTCGAAGCGGTCGCGAAAAGCCTGGTCGACCTCCTCATCTGCAACCTGGATGTCGAGCTCGTCGGCGACCGCCTCGAGCACGAGCTCGCCGGCGACCGAGGCCGCCGCCTGATCGCGCAGCCGAGCGATGAGCTCCTCAGGCGAGTCACCAGACATCTGCAGGTAGGCCTCGAGCGAGCCGCCACTTCGCTGCAGGACGCCGTCGAGCTCTCGGAGCAGCGTTCTGGTTCGCGCCTCGACCAGAGGGCCGGAGACCTGGACCTGGGATGCCTCGACGAGCCGCTCCAACGCGGCGCGCCGGAAGGCCTCGTCCACCTCCGCCTGAACCTGTTCCCGGATCCGCTGCTCCACCTCACTCCGCAGTTCCGCGAGCGTGTCGAACTCGGAGGCGGAGCGCGCCAGCTCGTCGTCGAGCTCGGGCAGGACCTTCTCCTTGATCTCCTTGACCTCGGCCTGGACGCGCATGGGCTCGTCCTCGCCCGGCCGACCGAGCTCGATCTCCTTCAGCTCGCCCGCGCTCATTCCGACCAGCTGCTCCTCGAGCTCGGGGATGAGCCGGCCGGACCCCAGCTCCACCACATAGTCACGCTGTCCTCCGTCGTCGCCCACGAGGTCGAGCACAACCATGTCTCCGGCCTCCGCGGGACGGCCTTCGACAGGCGCGAGCTCGGCGACGGTAGAGCGAAGGACGTTGAGCTCGTGCTCGACGAGGTCTTCCGGCACCTCGGGCTCCTCGTAGGGCACCTGAACCTTGCTCCAGTCCGCCACATCAGGCTTCGGCAGCACCGAGACCGTCGCAGTGAAGCGCCAGTCCTCGTGCTCGGAGTCGGGCAGCTCGTAGTCGAGCTCGGGCTGCTCGACGGGACGGATCCGCTCTCGCGCGGCGGCGTTCCAGAACCAGGCGGAGATGTGACTCTCGATCGCCTCGCTGAACAGTCGCTCCTTCCCGATCCGGGAAACCAGCACGGGTGTCGGGACCTTCCCCTTACGAAAGCCCGGGATCTTGACGTTCGAGGCCAGGTCGGAGGCCGCGTGCTCGACGGCGTGGTGCACATCCGCACCCGGCACGTCAACCGTGAGCCGGACCTTGTTGTCCGGCAGCTCCTCCACCAGCGTCGCCACCAAGCCATTAGACCAAACGGTTCCCAGCCTGCGGTTGGTCGCTCGGTTGGTTTGTGTGCCGAGGTGGGTAGCCAAGCCGGAGGCGCGGCCAAGCCGCGCCTCCTTTGTTGCGGCATCCGCGAGCGGATGCCGAGCAGCCCTGGGGCTTGGGCCTCAGCCCTGGGGCTTGCGTAGCCTGCGGCCCGTGGAGCTCTACGTCATCGCGCGGCACGGGGAGTCGACTCTCAACTTCGAGAACCGGATCAACGGCAATCCCGCCGTGCCGGTCGCGCTCACCGAGCACGGCCGGGAACAGGCGACTCTGCTCGGCCAGCAGATCCGGCATGTTCCGATCGATCTCTGCATCCACACTCGCTTCTCCCGCACCCGCGACACCGCGGCGATCGCGCTCGAAGGTCGCGACGTGCCCTTCGAGGTCGAGCCTCTCCTCGACGACATCGACGTCGGCGAGCTCGAGGGCCGCACGCTCGAGGAGTACCGCGCGTGGAAGCACGAGCACACGCGAGCCGACCCGTTTCCCGGAGGCGAATCGCTCGACGATGCCGCGCGTCGCTACGCGCAGGCCTATCGAAAGCTGCTGGAGCGGCCCGAGACCTCGATCCTCGTCCTCACGCACGAAATTCCGATTCGCTACGCAATCAACGCGGCCGACGGCTCCGACAATCTGGACGGACCGGCGCATCAGCTTGCCAACGCGACGCCGTATCTCTTCGACCGAGAAGCTCTGGCACGGGCGATCGAGGGCATCGAGCGCATGACGTAGTATCGGCCCGGACGGGGTCGTGACCGCGAACTGGGAGCCGAGATGAATCTGATCGAGCGAATCGACGAGGCGCGGGCCCGCTGGAACGTCCTCGAGCATCCGTTCTACGCACGGTGGGAGCGCGGGGAGTTGACGCAGCAAGCGCTTTCGTTCTATGCCGGCGAGTACCGTCACGCGGTCGCCGCCCTGGCCGACGCGGCAGCGACCGGCGGCGATCCCGAGCACGCGGCGGAGGAGGCTGCTCACATCGAGATCTGGGATGACTTCGCCGCCGCGCTTGACGCACCGCTCGACCGCGAGCCTACGCCGGAGACTGCGGCGTGCGCCGAGGCATGGCGGCCCGAGGATTCCCTGGAGGCCCGGGCGGTGCTCTACGCCGTCGAGTCGAGCCAGCCGGAGATCGCCCGCACCAAGCTCCGTGGCCTCGTGGATCACTACGGCTTCACCGCGGGGTCGAGAGGCACGCAGTATTTCGAGCTCCATGCGGAACGAGATGAAGAGCACGCGTCAACTTCGGCCGCCGTCCTCCGCGAAGCGCCCGCGGACGACGCAGACCGCCTCGTCGACGCAGCAACCGCAGCCCTGAAGGGCAACTGGCAGCTCCTGGACGGGGTAACGAGCCGGATCTAGCCCGAGCTCGAGCTAGCCGGTCCCGGGCCGCGCGGAGTTGGCCCTACCATTCGCGTCACGCGGGCGTGGCGGAATTGGCAAACGCGCCGGGTTTAGGTCCCGGTGGGGCTGACGCTCCTTAGAGGTTCGAGTCCTCTCGCCCGCATTACGGTTCTCGACCTAGAAATTTGGCCCCAGAGAGGCGTACGATCCGGGCGCCAGGAACGCCCATGAAACGCGCTGGACTCATCGCGGCCCTTCTCATCGCGGCCACGGCCGCCGCGGCGGCCGCGAACGTCCGCAGCGCCTCGAGCCCGACCGCGGCTCGTTGCGGCGGTGCACTGTGGCAACTGAAGACGCTGAGCGATCCGGGTCGAGCATCGGTGAGCCTGACGCCGTCGTCTACGACGATCGCGGCCATTGCCGACCGGCGCTTTCCGCGGCAGCCGCCAAGGGAGCGACGCACTGCTTTCCAGCGTCAGACCTGGGAGGTCGTCGCCCAGCTGACGGCGTTTAGACTCGAAACCGGGGGAGTTCGTCTGGTGCTCGTGGACTCGAACTCGAACATGAACGCCGTGATCCCCCTCCCCTCATGCCTTTCTTCCCGGACTCGGGCGCGCGCGCAGATCGCGAAGGTGTGGAAGCAGTTCTCGCTCGACTGCGCCCGCCCGAAGAGCGACTGGCAGCCACTCGGCGCGGTGGTCTACGTGCAGGGCGTCGGCTACTGGAGCCAGCGCCAACAGGGCCTGCGCGGAGCAGCCCCGAACGGAGCCGAGCTACACCCCGTCACGGGGCTACGAATCGTCGTGGGCTGCTAGCGACCCCTCGGGGATCGCAGCTTCGAGTTCCGCTGCGGCCGGCAGCCGGAACCAGAAGGTCGAGCCGGCGCCCTCCTCGCTCTCGAAGCCGACTTCTCCGCCGTGCGCCTCGACGATCTGCCGTGCGAGGACGAGGCCCAATCCAGTGCCGGCGATTCCCCGCTCGCGTCCGACGTCCCCCCGGAAGAACTTCGTGAAGATCCGGTCCTGGTGGTCCTTTGGGATTCCGAGCCCTCGGTCGCGCACCCAGACCGTCACCTCGTCCCCGACGCGGCCGGCTCCCACCTCCACCTCGCCACCCTCGGGTGAGTACTTGATCCCGTTCGAGAGGAGGTTCCCGATCACCTGAGCAAGCCGGTCTCGGTCGCCTCTGATCATCAGCGGCTCGCCGGCCGCCTCGAATCGAAGCGCGTGCGCCTCGCTCTGAGCCGAGTAAAGGGTCACCTGCGCAGCGAGGAGGTCGTTGAGGTTGACCGCTTCGTGACGGAGCTCCAGAGCCTCCTGCTCGACCCGCTGGAGATCGAGGAGATCGTTCAGGAGCGCCGCCAGCCGGTGCGCTTCGGTCCGGATCACCTCGAGATAGCGCCGCCGCTCATGCGGCGGCAGATCGCGGTCGAGCATCAGCGCGGAGAAACCGAGCACGCTGGCCAGAGGAGTCCTCAGCTCATGCGAGACGTTACTGACCAGCTCGCCCTTGACTTGCTCGCTCTCGGCGAGCGTCCGGTTTCGCTCCTCCAGGTCGGCAAGGGTTCGCTCGAGAGAGGCGACCATCGTGTTGAACGTCCGTTCGAGCTCCCCGACCTCGCCGGGGCCGGTCGCCCGCAACCGCTCCGAGAAGTCGCCGCCCGCGATGCGGGCGGCCGCCCTGGCTGTCAGCCGCACGGGCCTAGCGACAGCTCTATTCAGGTACAGCGCGCCCAGCAGGATGAGCAGCAACGACGCACCCAGGCCGGCGCCGCCGACCCAGAGCGCATGTTGGGCAGTCGTACGCGCACGACTCTGGCGCGCATTGCTGAGCGCTGTCTCTGTATCCAGAAACCTACTGAAGCGCGCGCGGATCTTCTCGACATCCGTTCGACCGCGATTTGACAAGGCCACATCCCGGGCTAGCCCGGGATTCCCGCGGATGAACCTGACAAGGGGGCGCGAGTAGGTCGAGAGATACGAATGAATTGCTGACCGAAGGGCGAGAGCCCGCAAATGCTGTTGCGGGTTGTCCTTCGTGAGGCTCAGGAGCATTTCCATCTCTGTCGGATATTGCTTTTGCGCGCGGAGCCATGGCCCGAGGTCGCGTTCGTTCCCGCTGATCACGAAGCCGCGCACGCTGGTTTCGAGGTCGATCACGAGTGTCTGCAGCCGGTTCGCGCTCGCGATCACCTGCTGAGTGTGCGCCGCTTCAACAGAACGGTCGCGCAGGGTGATGATCGCGAGAAAGAGGACGCCGAAGACGATGGCAAGGCCCACGGACACGACGACCGCCGACAGGGCGATCCGTGCAAGCAAGCCCGAACGACCCCGCAGCAGCCTGGGCTTGCCTTCGGTTGCGCTCGTTGCCGCATCGAGCGCCCGACTGTCCGCGGCGGCCTGGTTCATCTTTTGCTTGCGAGAACCTCCTTTACCGCAGCTGCGATCTGCCCGGGTTCAAAGGGCTTCACCATGACGGCGTCGGCCCCTTCACGCAATGCGTCTTCGCGCGTCGCGGGCTGGGCAGTCAGGACGATGACTGCGGTGTCCGAGAGTTCGTCGTCGCGCCGGATCTCGCTCAGGACCTCGAGGCCGTTGAGCCTGGGCATCATCATGTCGAGAATCACCACATCGGGTTTCAGGCGTCGGGCCAGCTCCAGCGATTCCTCGCCGTCTTCGGCCTCTGCGAATTCATACTCACCGTCCAGACTAAGGCGGATCAGCTCGCGAAGTGGCGGCTCGTCATCGCAGATGAGCACGGTCGCTAGAAAACCGGCCATCTCCTTCATGCAAGCAGATCCCGGCCGAAAGACCTAGGGCGCAGGCTTTTTCCATAGGATGGCCCGACTTGGCGGAGCCCCAGGAAGAGACCCCGCAGGAAGCGCCGGACTGCCCCCGAGGGCATGGTCCGATGCGGCTGAGAACACGCTGGGCGGACCGGCAGGCCCAACCCGGTCGCAAGGGCCGAGCCGAGCCGGTGACCGAGTGGGTCTGTCCCCGCTGCGGCCGCACCGCACCGATCGAGTGATCAAACGACGCCGCCGCGCGCGGCGGAGCCCCGGGCACGGATTCGGAACCAACGTTCTGCAGTCTCGCCGCCGAGGCCGGCTCTGCCGGCGTCGGCACAACGGCTCGGATCGAAACAAGAAGCCCGTTTGAAGTCATCATGGCTCCGCGAAGCGGAGCCGGACTTCAAACGGCGATGGCCCCGGGAGGAGTCGAACCTCCGCGCACGGATTCGAAGTCCGTCGCTCTATCCGCTGAGCTACGGGGCCGTGACGCGCAGCGTAGCGGGGCACATTGCCGGATGGAGACCATGTGACCTGCCTGGCGAC